>Ga0307513_10003957_pt1 | contig 19901 bp, 18 predicted proteins | sample 15_EM_MG_FD_202174 | JGI IMG/M metagenome (GOLD analysis project Ga0307513, IMG submission 202174) | Populus trichocarpa ectomycorrhiza microbial communities from riparian zone in the Pacific Northwest, United States - 15_EM | ecosystem: Host-associated > Plants > Roots > Unclassified | place...
AAGGAAAGAAAGAAAAAACACCCCTCTCTAACCATCACCCCCCGGGCACCTCCCAACCATTAACTCCCCACCACCACCTCCTAACCCTCACTATATCCCCCCTCCCCCACCAAAAGCCTTACCACCCCAAACAAGGAACAAACAAACAAAAGATAAGAGAAAGAACACTAACCGCCAATCCCCCTCCCCCCCCACTGAACCCTCGAATTCCACTCCCTCCACCCAATCAGCAACAAATTATACCCGAGCCCCTGCAGCAGCGGCAGGAGCACCTGGTCCTTCAGCGTGATCAGCAATATCTGCCACCACACGCCGTGCGCCGCGGCGATGCTGTTCAGGTAGCTCTCCTCGAAGCGGAGGTCCGGGATGGGGGGTAGGGGACGTCTTTGTCGGGCATGGTGCGGGTGAATGAGCGTCGCGCTGTATTCCGAGGCCGTGGGGGAGTCTAGGGAGCGGAGGGAGGAGAAGGAGGCGGTGAGCGGGGTGGCGGTGGTGGTGGACATTTTTGGGGGTTTTTTGGTTTGGTTGGTGGTGATGTTTTGTTGTGGTTGGTTGGGTTGTGGTGGTGGTGGCGGTGGTGGTGGTGGTTTGATTGACGGATTTGGTATGATACCGTAGTGGGATTGTGGGGTTATTTACTGTGTGGTTGATTTGCCAAGTTGTCGTTGGTTGGCTGCGCTAGCATCGTGCCTTAGTAATGACAACCCAAGCCTTGTGGTCACTCGCTAGCCTGAAAGCACTGACTAGTGAGCCCCTGCTCAAGCACTGAAAATCAAAAAGATAAGAAGCGAGGGCACGGATCAATTGAGCCAGCAAGCAAGGGGTACATACGCAAGTAATTCGTAATAAGGTAGTTTCAATATATCGTCACAATCATAACATAGTAATATACAGGTCGTTGCAGTAAAAAAAAGTCATCCAATCCCATGCCACCCAATACCAATACCCAACCCCCCCACCAACCAGCCAACCCCCTAGATATCATAAACCCGCCCCCCCTTCTCTCCCAACGACTAATAGTACAGTTGAAATAAATAGAAAGAAATAATAAAACAAAGGAGACGCGTTAGGTTTAAGTAGAAAAAAAGATTCATACAAGGGTATCATATAAACAACTGAAGCGTGCAAGCACGCCCCACGTGACTAAAAAAAAAGATCCCAAAAAAAGACTGTTACTCCCCGGAACCTTTTGTAAGTAATAAATAGGACGTCTACTGATAAATATCAATACCGAAGAAGAATGTCATTAAAAAAAACACATAACGGAGTGGATCTAGGAGCAGAATGGCCTCAGACCCTCCTTGATGGGCGGGGCTTTATCCTCCGTTTATCCCGGAGTACCAATCCCCTATTTGAGATGAGGGAGTCCCATCGCTTGCCCAAGGCCTTTCCGTTCCGTCGACCGAGACTTCGCGCGCAGTCTTCCCAATCATCCTTGGACAATTTCAATTTCCGCAGTACCAATTCGACCAATTGTCTGTCTTCCTCGGAAGTCCACACTGTGTCCTCCTCCGAAGCCTCCGCACTTGCGTCCGTGAATCGCAGGTTCCGGTTCGGGGGTGAGGGCGCGGTCGTCAGCCGAGCGCGTTTGTTCTTTGGCGTGGAGAAGGGGTCCCGTAATTCCTGGTCTGAATTCTCACTCTCAACATCGTCCTCCTTCCCGCAGAAGGCCACCGCTCTACACCTTTTGTTCCTGTTCACGGGCGTTCGTATTCCTCCCCGAGCAGTCCTCCGCAGGGGCGTGCTCGGCTGGGGCACTTCTCGCAGCTTCATCGGCGACGTTGGTGGAGGGGGGGTGCTCGACCGGTCGACGGAGAGAATCTGATGTAATCGCTTGCATGTTTGTATCAACCCAGACGTCGCATTCGCCATTAGGTTTGGCTCCTCGAGTGGTGGTGATCGGTAAGATGCAAACATCTGCTGCGACTGACGGGAGGACCTTCTCAAAGGACTGGATGGCGCGCGACCATCGCACGGTAATGCGCTCGGCAGAAGCATATTGGTTTGTTGATTTGCTTAAATTCGATTGTGTTTTATCCTGTTGTGTTTCGGTATTCACTCTTCCTCGCTGGCACGTTTACGGTCCCTTGGTTCGTTCGTTCGTGGTAATGGGTGTGATGTGGTTTAGTTTTGGGGGGATCCGGGTTTTTGGCGGCGGAAAAGTGATGGTCCGGTGTGCTGGCGGTAAGGCACAGTTAATCAGTAGGTTTTCGCGCGGAATGCGGAACAGCAGCGACGCGAATTAATAACGCGCTCAGACGGATAGACGCAGAGAGGTGAAAAGGCGAAGGGGGGGGAAACGCCTTTGGTGATTTTCTCGGTGTGAAATTCTCCTCTTTTTCCTTCGCGTGATGAAGTGTTGTTTTTTCTTAATTGACCGAGTTATGAGGTGGACAGGGAAAAAAGGCAAGTGAAAAAACGGTTGAGTTGTCCGTCCACGTCGGCAGCAGGGGAAGAAGGAAAGAAAAAAAAAGTTTTCCCCCGGATGCACAAGACAGGCGATGAGCAAGCACTGTTACTGTGTAATGTGGTAAGCACACCTTCCCCCTCAGAGACACACACACACACACACACGAAAAGAGAATGGATCAGAACTTGCAGAACAAACGACAAGATGAGAACGGTGGAGGAAGGGAGTAGAACGAAAAGGGAGGGATGAGCGGATTCAGGACCGATAATGAAGCTGATTGAACACTGTTGATTCAACCTGGGGGGCTGGTCTGAGCACAAGAGAAGGCAGGGGAAGAAGACATCACTTAACCCGAATAGGTCCAGCACTCACGAGAATAACTCGAGCAGAGGGAAATAATAATTTCTCGAGTCTGGTCTATTCCCGAAAAGGAGTAAGTTAATAATGGTTCGGAGGCTTCTCCATGACTTCGTCTGACCAACCAAGAAAACTCTCTCCTCTTTGAGCCGTGTCTTGGTCCCACTTTGGCACGCTGAGACACCCACCATGGCTCGGGAGGGAAAAGGCTCGTAAGGTAGCTCAAATGGGGGGGACGAGATACAAAGGATATTCTCCAGAAAGGGAAATTGCTCGGCCCCCCCCCCTATCACTCGTCCCTGAATGGATAACTTTTTAATGGTGCCTGGCCTTCCCGTTCCTCAGTGCAGGTACGCTATACTCGAGTAACGCACAATAACACTTTATCGTACAACACTCGTCCCGCACTGCAAGGTGACTCGCAGGAACAAAATCAAAGGATGGACGAGTACGGTAATTCACGACTCACAACTTTCACCTCCTGTACTCGGTCGATAATCCTCGATAAAGCCATCAAACCCACAAAACTAACCACCAGCGCCGGTACTTACGCTCGCGGAATGATGACGGGAATAAAACGAGGGCAGACCCCATGTTCCGGAATTTTGCGGCTACAGTAACCACAAAACAGGCACACGGAGGCACAGCCACCCTTTTTTATTGGATCCCATTAAACTGAGCCACTTGTGTGTTGCACGTGTACGTGTATCGTACTCGCACCGTTACCGGCATTGTAAATCTCCCAAAGGATGCGAGAGGGAACCCAGGGCTCTCCGTACCAAAAGCTTCGCTCTGAAGAATCAAATATACTGTGAATTCTCATTCTCGAGTTCGGTATCTCGCCAAGCGCTAATTAAACAGGACCTGCAGAAAAAGGGGGGGGGGCTCACAACCTTTACCAAATCTACAATGCCAAACAAAGCCTTGAACCAAACGAACGAAACCGTGCCATCCGAGTGTGCCAGATACCAATTGACCCCTGAATAGCTATTGTGAGAGGGGGGGAAAAAATAGGGAGCCATTCAACCTATTCCGTTGTTCACCGTAATTAAACGGTTCATTACCGTTGTTCCTACCACTGAACTAGTACTCGAGTACAGAACCCGAGTGCTTCTCGTCATTCTCGTATCCTTTGCTTGTATGATACGAGTACACTACGGTACTTTGTTTTCGTTTGAATGCCCTGACGTGTGCTATGACCGAAGAACCTGTCAAACTCCCCCACAGCCTTCCCTGACCCCTCCTGCAAGATTGAATGCCTCGCACCCGGTCCACCGGATACGTATCGTGTCATGCCCAGACAGTGAATGAATGGTGCCCCAAGCACTGACACTCAGGCCTCGAGAGCCACTAATCTTCGATAAGGGTTCCATGCTGGGGGGGGCATCAATACAAATCCCTTCCCTTGCCTTGCTTTGCCGATATCAGATACCGGCAGACCAGCACTTTCATCGTGCATACCGGCACCGGTACAGAATTCCAGAATTTCAGAATTCCCCTGCCCCCTGCACCCTGCCGTGTCATAGCGGTGATCCCCCTTGAAGAAATTACAAGCACACACTCAATCACAAACAATCACCCAGATTCCACCCTCCTGCAAAATACTATATTAGATGGGGAAGAGTATCACATATTATCAAGTCACGAAAAAGTCCACCCAAGCGAACCCCATTCAGTCCCGCACAGCCCTCGTTAGCCCTCTCGTCCTTTCCGTCCCAGCTACAAGTGGGAGTACGAGTAATTTCGCGCAGGTCAAAGCGCATGTGTGCTTTGTAACAGTGTGCCGTTCCTGGACGACCGGCTTCGGCGTGTACTCCTTGAAAACAACACGAGGTGGTGGAAGAATGGAAGAAAGGAATAGAATGCAATCCACCGCCGACACCTCTAGGGTAGGAAGAAATTTCTATAATGATAGCCTCCTATTGCTCAAGTTGTGGTGATGGGTTGCCTGGTAGAATTCCGAGCGGTAGTCCAATTTCGAGTGAGCACCCATGACGGCTCTCGCTTAAAAAAAAAAAACGACGGAACTCTCAAAACGCGTTCTAAGCCTGCCCTAATTAATGCCTGTGATCCGTATGATATTATGAGTCGCAGTACCAGTATCGCACACGGTCAGGTTTTGGAGTTCAAAGATGGAGGGACGTGTACTGTACTCGAGTAAGTTAAGTGACGCTTGCGGTAGGGTACTACTCGAGTATGTAAGCAATCTGTCATCCGGTGGGGCGCCAAAAAAACGGCGGTTCCTGCCAAGACAACTTTAATGTTCGGGTATGTTTCAGGTGGTGCTGCAATTGTGGTACGGTAATCTTATCATAGTCCCGCGAGGGAGGGGGAATTGACTGCGGGGGGCCGGTGGAGGTATTGTTAATTAGATGCGGCGGAAGCGGGGGTGGATGGTATGGCGATGGTGTAGTGAGTGCTGTAAAGTGTGGTGGTGGTGGTGGTGGTTTGATGGTAGCACGGGGAGGGAAATGCTTATTTGGTAGCTTTTCTTGGGGTGGTGTGGTACTCGAGTGCTGAGGACTTCAAGTGTGTTTTTTTATCATTATACTGAAACAGTTGAGACTCCAATCTTATATTGTGATGTCGTCTGGCCGGTACGTGTATCAGGGTATTTGCCCTCAGGAAACTTCTCTAAGGGCATATCATAATATTATCGTGTAAACAATCCAAACTACAGGAAGCCTAACCCCAAACCTACCTGCCGGTGCTTGTAGCCTGTTGTGAGTATGGCATAAAACCGACCTAATGACCGGCACCCACTCCTGTCCCACTCCCATTGAACTCAACACCGTCCCCGTTGATCTCACTTCGCCCTCCTCCCAGCTGCGTTCAACTCCATTCAGCTCTATAACGACTCCCACGAACTCCTCCCTCCGTCCACGTCTTCTCAATAACGCTTTTCCCAAACACCTACCAAACACCTACCAAACACCTATCAAACAACAACTCAAACTCAAACTCAAACTCAATAGACCACCTAAAAATGTCTCACTCTACTACCACTACCACTACCCGCACTTCTATCACCACCCCGGACACCGCTTCCATCTGCTCCCTTGCCTCAACCCTCTCTGTAAACTGGGGAGATGAGAGCAAGGGAATCATTGACCCCCCCACCGCCGCAACTCCCGCACCTCCTTTCGTCGAAGGAGGAGGGGAAGCTGGTATGAAAACTGGCTCTCTCATCATTCGCAATGTGGTTCCTTCCTTCCTCACACCACAATGTTAGGATCATCAAGCTAATAAGATAATAATAATCAGCTCTTCATAATCGGCTTCTTGATCCCACTAGCCTGGATAGTCGCTGTTGTCAAAGTCTTCATCCTAGATCGGGGCCACTCCTCCTCCCCTCCCATCCGCACCACCCCCACCTCCGCTCCTGGACAAACCGACATCGAAGCAAACACCCTTCAGAAAGGAGGGAAGTATTGCGAAGGACTGTATTGGGGGTATCTCTGTCTGGTGGCCGCAGCAGTTTATACTGCTGGTGGGCTGACGATTGTCTGGATCTTGCGTGTGGAGAAGCAGCGCTGGGGGGCTTGAATCTGATGTTTGAGAAAACAAGAGATACATTTCTAGAGTCGCTTTGTTTCGTGGATGGCTGGATGTTTGCTTAGTTGATCGTTTTTTTTCTTTCTTTTTCGAAAGGTTGTTGGAGTCTATTTCGGGGGGCTAGCTCACTTTTTCTCATCGGTGGATGCGCTCGTATCCCGGATTGCTGTTTCGAAATGTCTGTCTCTCATATCTTTGCTGTATTCTATGACCTGCGATTAGGTCGCCCTGCTTTGTCTTTAACATACAAGTAGCAACCCCTGGGAAATGGTAGCTGTTGTGATTTCAAGTTATGGGTGATTGTCCCAGTTCAATTCCTTGGATCCCACAGGGAATGAGCATGACTTTAGCCGGGGAAAGCACTGGCACTTGTCCTCTTTGGGACATAGCGCACTTTTAATACTACACGGGACGAATCGGGGAGGAAGTGCTTGTTAACCGAGTAGTTAGATGAAATAATTCACTGAACAGTTAGACTACTTTCCCTTATCCGCTCTGAACCCACCACCAAAGCCGCCTGGCCAACCACTAATCCCACAAGAACCGGGGAGGGAACTAATAACAACCCCAAGCTCCAAGATTCCCTCCAAACCCGTTCTCTACATCCAGCGTGATATTCTGCCCCCCCCAACAATCCTTACCGCCCGACGCACCCCCGAAAACAGGCACATATTATGCCATCACCGCCTGAAATTACCCAGTACAGTCCCACCACACCATACTATCCATCCGCCCATTACCAACGAACCGCCACCAAGCCATAGCTAGAGTTAGCTACCCCTCCCCCCAAGCAGATTATGAGAGCTATCGGAATCCAGGCTCCGCTCGACATGCAAGCTTTTATATTATGGTTGCACAAATTTTTGCATAATATTATTGAAGTTTTTGTGATAATATTATTATTATAGGAGTGTGTTGGCCGCGAGTATGATATCAAAACTGGAATGATATTTTTGTTGTGTATGATATTTGTTGAGGCAGGGCTGGATTCGGAATCGTAACGGCGCCAAAAGAGAGAGAGAGAGAGAGAGAGAGAGAGCTTTTTTTCTTTTTCCCCTTCATAGTTTGTGGAGTATGATACCCATATTTGCGGAACATATTTATTGTAAATATCGTATATATTTTTTCTTTTTCACCTCAGAAACCTTTCTACTTATTATAAACTATTATGCCGGTTTCAACTTTTTTATCCCAATATTATACACATATATTTTTTCAATGTCGGTACAATACAGTCCTCCGGGGCCTGGCTGAAAATTTAACAAAAATAAACATGAAGGGAGGGGTGGGAACGCTTGTGTAATGGAAGAAAGAAAGAAAGAAAGAAAGAAAGAAAAGTGGTGAGGAAAATTAAGCTAGACATCATAAACCGTCACTCGCAGTGCTATCTCTTCGTATAAATAACTAACTAGGATGGAGGGAGGGGGTTGTCCCCATAGCATGCGCATTCCGTCTGTCTATGTATAACAAGGTCTCTCCTGTTCTGGAAGCGCTGTGCCGGCGCCAGTGGGTATCTGATATGGACTGGGTGGGGGGAGGGGGGGTTGTGCAGGTGCTTCCTTCCTAGAATACATCACGTTCAATAGTTGATTGCGTATCTAACGACATGCTATAACCGCTATGATATCGTTATAGCATGGTGTAGTGCACCAAGTCAACCCCACCTCACCCTTATCGTGCATTACAGCACAGCTTGTTTGGTTGGTATGTGGTATGTACGCTCGCGGAAATGGGTATGGCCGCCGGTGATAAGGTGGTATTTGGTCTGGTCTGGTCTGGTCTGGAAGACATGGTAGTAGGAAATTTCGGGCGATAGTTGCAATATCACTCGTGAGTAGTGTATACCTACCATAAAAACCAGTGCCTCTCGTGGTGAGATTTTCAGCGTGGGTGGGCTTGATTCTTCCAAGGACAGTGTGTTGTGGCTGCTGTTTGGGGGTATGATAGCTGGAGGCCGGGAATAGACTCTCCGCTTTGGCAGGCACAGTGCCGGCACACTACTGGTGGTATGGTTCGGTAGATCTTTGATATAGTATGATATCGGCGCTGGTATTGCGTACACACACACACAGGTATAAATACAGTGCATGGTATCTTAGAGTTCAAGCTCCGCGTACCAAGCCTTGTGCCCCGCCACAGAATCGCTCCTAGTAATATCATGTTCACTTTCGCACCAGCAGTGTTTCGATGTTATAATCTCTCCCCTCAAACTCCATTCATCTATGTACGGTACCAACCCGTGCCATACCTGGTCACCACCAACATCTAAGCATGCAAAGTCAAGACTAGCTAACAGTCCTTGTTCATTCCGGCACCTCCCCTTGTCTCTTCTCCATACCCTTTCCTTAAAGTGAAAATATCGCGACCTTGAGTGAGGGAAAAGGAGGTAGGCACTATGGGGACAAAGAGGCATGCATGAGCAAGTGAGTGAGAAAAGGCCATGGATGCAAGCTGGGCAAGATTTTAAACTGGAAAAAACAAAATGCCAAAAATAGGTAGGATTTCGAGGGGAAAAAATTAGCTAGAAATAGGCATCTGATGAAGAGAGGGAAAAAACAATCGAGCTCCAAAATAACTAACCCGTCGCCTACGCTAACCCCTACCAATCTAGGAGAATGACAAGAAATATCCCACGCAGGTAGGTACATAGGTGCAAGCAATCATGCAAAATTCACGCTAAAGTATGTACTTGAAATCATAAATCTGCCAAAACGTCAGATGGAAAAAGAAAGTGGAGGCTATTTCTCACACGCCCCGAGTGGGGCATTTTCCTAGATGTGCTTGTTCGCACTCGCTTGCATCCTCCTCATGGCCTCCTTGTGAAGGTCTAGCATATCTTTCTGCCGCATCCTCTCGTCGAACATCTCATCCCTGAAATTTTCTTTCAGATTCTTATGGCGTTCGTTCTGGATTGATTGAATCCTTTCATTCAACATTTCACCCCTTCTCTCTTGGATGGCGTGGGTTGTGTGACCAGATGTCTGGAGCTCTGCCTTTACTGTCTCACGCCAATTCTTGAGCATGGCTTCACGTTTATCCACTTGGGGCGAGAGGCTGCGGCGTTGCTGCTGTTGAGGAGGTATCGGCACAGCGCCGGCCTGAGGCACGTGTTGAAGGAGCTCGTTACGGCGATCAGCCAAAGGCATATCGTCGTCGAGCATGCTAAGTCGATACTGATATGCAGACTTATTATCACTTGTGGGGAGTTGAGAAAATGGGCCTGTAGATTGGCGTTGAAAGCCGGAAGGCGCATTTGGGGCAGCAACCGCTACAGGTTGTTGATGCTTGGGTTCTGGGGGTGACTGTGGGGTTGGGGAGGGAGACGTTGTCCCGTACTCGGCCAGAGCATTGAAGCTCTGTCTACTTCGAACCATGCTCTCACGTTTCCCAATTAAGGTATTTTGCGTAAACGGCACCGGCGTTGCCCTGCCGGTAGACGGCATAGAGCGCTCAACAGGCGAAACACTCTCTGGTAAAGGATTCGGTGCAGAGCTTATGCGAATGGAGGAACGTGATTTTCCTAGCTGCACAGGTGGGCGGTTAACTGGAGCCGGCGCTGGGCTCGGATTCTCGTAGTTGGATACTCTAGAGACCGCCCTTAAGGGTGCAGGCGGTTTAATAGCTGCAGTCTCCTGGAGTTCCTCAATGTGGACTGGCGCAGGAGTCTCCTCGGGAGCATCGGTGGCCTCGATGGCTTCTTCCAACATGTCCAGTTCTGGTAGCTCAGCATCTGCGAGATGCTTTGCCCATTCATTCGTTCGGTAATTCTTGACGACTTTTGAGCACTTTGCCCGGAGCTGTGTTTCTGGGACTGATGGTGAGGGTGAACTCGATTCGGACTTGGGAGTTGATGCTGGTGCTAGATCTCCTCGTATCTGGGCGAGATTCGCTGGGGCCGTAGAAGCCACCGACGGCGGCGAGGTGCCCGGAGGCGTGGAGTTGGATGTTGGTGCAGCAAGAGTTGTCTCATCGGGGGAATCAGTTCTCTTCGAGTGATCTTCGGTGACGTTGTCATTCTCAGCATTGTCCCGTAATGGGGCATCACTCTTTCCAGGCTCTGGCGCTTCCGCTCCCTCGGATTTATTCTCAGTCATTACCTGTGTTTCTTCCCCAGCGAGGATCGAACCCAAATCTCTATTGTGGGACTCGTCAGGTACTTCCTCCACTTCAATTTTGGCCGGTGGTGCATGTGGGGGGGAATCCTCGTGCGAAGCCTCATCGATGGGTGAGAAATCCCTTTCCGTAGGGTCAACCGCTTCATCCTCATTGTCATCAAGGGTTGCCGCTACACTAGAAGCCCTGTCTTCCTCATCAACCATCTTGACCACTGATCTAATAGTATCCTCATCTATCTCTTGGCTGATAATCCGATCAGATCCAGCAAATGTGGCGAGAGAAGATATTTCGTCATCGTCATCTTCGGTCTCAACCGGGATTGGGACCGGGAGAGGGATCACCACAGGTGGCGGTGGGACATTAGACCTTTGCACAGCTGCCTCCTGCGACGCCACAGATTGGGAGGAGAGCCGTTTGGGGGTAAGCTGATTTGAATCATCTGGAGTGGTAGATTGTGATGATTGGTGTCTTGAAACAGCCCCAGATGTAGGGGCCCCTTCGTGTTTCGGAGCATCCGGGCCTTCAACTGGCTCAATTTTGTCGGCATCCTCGGATACTTGGTCCTGATTTGGAGGTCCTTGGCTTTCCGTTGTGCCCCCTCCAGATGCGTTTATCGGCTGAGACCCAATACCTTTCATTTGGGCCATCTGAATATGCCCCTCACGCTCCCTTCTCATCTCTTCGGTCTCCACAAATTCCTCAACCTGGTCAATGCTATTCTTTCCATAGCCCACATCATCCCCAAGCCCCGAGTCCGCTCGGCTTATCCTTCCAGTAGCCGGTCTCTCTTCAATAATGACCCCATCTACCTTTTTGTGCCCAAAGGTTGCTTCCCATTGCTCCCGTTCCAACTTGTGCTCCTCTTCAACCCTCAATCCAGCATCCGCATCCATAGCTTCGATATCTGCATCTTGTCTTCGTCTCTCGGCGTCCTTAGCATCCCGCCGCCCCTTAAGAATGTTCCAAAGCTTGACCTGTGACATAACGCCAAAACCTGTGATGAGGACGATGACAGCGATTTCAACCCTAATACCACGGGTATGTGGATAATTATTGGTCGCCAAAGGGAAAATATTATCATTAAGGGCTGTCATCGGTTAGCATCTCTCCACCGCCGGATCAACCCTGGGGGGGTAAAAGGAGGCTTGATCATTACCCCAAATATAAAGCCAGAATTCTTTGAGGCCAGCCCTGGAGAAGCAATCGATCCCGAGAACTATTGTGGTTGCCCCAGAAAAAGAAAGAGAAAATATTAAAGAATATGGCCTAGTAAGCCGGTAAAATGCTAAAGCAAAAAGTGCGAAACAAAAGGCAGCAATTAGTATAAGTTTGCCGTAGACAGATGTTACCAGCCCCCCAGGTTTCAATACAAGAACTGTTGATTGGGTTGAGTCAGCAAAACACCGCCAACCAGCTTACGGGAAATAGGGCACTGACACCACATAGAAACACAAAAGCCGCCCAACAAACAACCCAGGGCTTCCGTAACTTCAGGAAATACAACGGCCAAACCACCTGTCAGAAGGCCAGTAATCGTTGCAGCAGTAACATAGGCTCCCTGAATTGCGAATTTAACGGGTGGGTTCATGACGTAGACAACTAGGACAGTAACACCCAAACTAGCTAGTAGGGCTGTAGATAGGAAAATATGCAGACTATCCCAAATATTGTTAGTAGATGTCATACCCGTTTAGACGAATATCTCCTACAATTTGATTTTGATCCCAATCAAGCAGTATGGTATACCAGCAAGTAAAAGCAACACTCCCGCAACTGCAATCCCAGGTGTTATTATAGGATTTATTGGCAAGCCTCCCCGGTAGATCTCGTCCGCGGGGTTTGCTATCAAGAGGTTAGTTACGATGATACCAACAACCACGAACCCGTATCAACGATAATAGATCGCAAGGGAAAAAACCCACTCGTATTGCTTGAGGTCAAGCCGTCTCCGCCCTCGGCCATGGTAGGCGCGGGGGAGTTCTTGGTCGTCTCATCAGCCTTCTTTCCCCCAGATGTTGAGCTAGGACGGCCCGAGCTCTGGGAATTTTCTGTAGATGATGGAGCATTTGAAACCGTGTTTGTGGCCGCGCGAGAGGCAGACGTCTGGCTTGGAGCTTGGGAATCTGTTGAGGGCGAAGGTTTATTGTTTGAAGTCGTCACTGCAACATTTCCATCCTGACGGCGATATATGTTTTCCCCTCTGGATAGAGAAATTTCACCAAAAAGTGAAAGCACAAGCAGTGCACGGAAAACGGAAGGGCGGCCAATATACATGGCCGGATACTGATCACCCTTGGACGAGTCGGCCAGATTTTTCCTTCCTCGATATCAGAGAGTGACTGAAGATGGGAAGGCAGTCGATATTAAGAGCAGCGGGGGGATTGAAACATGAGCTGCAGTGGTAAAAGAAAGTTTGTGTCTAAAGGCGGAGAAAGTGGGAGACAGTGAGAGCCGCTGAGGGCCAAGTTGGACGGGATAACAAAAAAAGAATGAACGGCCACGAATCAGCGAGTGACAGAATGAGCGAGCAGGCGTGGTCCGGCGTGAAGAGGGAGTGGGCGAGCGAGAAGACCACCAATCGCAGTTGGCGGTGCTACGTCTGCAGTTTCCAGCTCAATGCAAAGAAAGAGTAGGGAAAGAAGGGAAGGAAAAAGGATGGGGGAGAAAAAGGAAGTGTTGGTTGAGTAGGCGGGCCCAGTACATACAGTATCAAAGGAGGAGGGGCGGGGATCGAGAGAACACGGGAAGCAGTTAGCGGCTTGTACTAATTAGTGAACAAGCGAAATCAATAAATGGCGACTGAGTGAAATAGTTATTTATTTTTCGGCAAAACCAGAGGAAAACCAATTGGGACAAACACGGAGCTCTTCTGAATGGAGAAATACGCTGATTTGTCTATATAGTGGATTGGTCCTCCCTGGAGGACCCCACCATACCCTATCCGTTTGTAGTGAGAGGAGGGCGGTACCGTGGCAGCACAGTACCTTGAAGGCTACGGAATCTCGCCAAATAATAGCTTCGCACTCCAAAATTCCGTTTGAGCTGGAAAGGACAAAGCAACTCTGATCCACCTGCGATAGGTCAAATAAACACCTCCTTCCCCCCAGGCACCACGATCAGACCCTGCTCGTGTTGGCTCTTGCCTTCCTACTCTCATTGTTCATTCTCATAAAAGAGGTGGCCCTATGACACCAATATTCATTCTGAGCCAACAGTTGTCGCACATTCGTCGCGCGCTGCGACGATACCTCACACGCCACATCGATAAACTGGGCTCCGGTAGGTATCAGCAAGCCAGGGGGCAATCAAAAGGCCCCCCTTGTATCGTGAGACAAGCAGCTTCTTTGAAGGGAAATTGCAATGATCTTCCAAGGTCGCTTCCTCAAGCCAAACAGCAGCAGTGGAGCAGCAGTGGTCATGAGATGTTGCACAAAACTCACTGGTACTTGTCCCGGTACTCTACAAGCACTTGTACGGTTACAGCAGGCCAAAATCCGTAATTTTTATACCAATCCGGTCTGCAAGGTACAAGTGCCAATCAGCGTGTCGGTGGCGCGATCTGATCGTTGGGACACGCTTCTCCCACTTCCCCTATCATGCCCACACCAACCAGACTCCTTCCTCGTTTACCGGTACGGGCTGGCCTGCATTAATGTGAGTTGCGACCTTTCGCACAGACATACAGCACGGCATCACACCCCCGCCATACAAGTGCGCTCGAGCACGGCCATCATGCTAAGCACCACAAGACTTACTTTCCCCACAGGATACAATATGGCCAAATACCGGTATTGTAGAGTCAGATTTAGCCCTGTGGAAGAACAGCTGTGGAAGGAGGTACATAGAAAGTCTTTCCTTTTTCCTCATTCAACATAATGTACTAAATTTTTCATTTAGGTTGGAGGTTAATCCTTTCACAGCAGGGTCTAACCAAGGGCCATTCTTCTGTCCACGATTGATGATTTTGATAGCGGTGTTATTGTCTACTTGTTTGGAATGGGGGTATTTTAAGTCCCTCTTACGGTAGGAGTCTTTTAGGCTATACCGGGACTTAGGGTACCCGCCAGCATCATCCTACAGTTACGAATAAATCCAAGGACTATCAAAATCGAGAAAAGAACTCATCCCGGTGGCCTTTTCTCAAAAGTCTCAACGAGCCGATCTTATGCGTGTCTGAGCTGTCGCCGTTTATGGGGCCGGGGAGGCTATCCAAATCAAAGCCACTCGAAGGGCGAAAAATGAGCATTCAACTGGATCAAAGAGGAAAAAAAAGAATGAAAATGACTCCACCTTACTGTAACTCTATTGCACTGGTACAATAGCAATGTACTAGTATGATACCGTACGGTCTACTGTGCCTGTACTCGGGCACAGCACTGCTTTGTCCTGTCTCAAAGCAGCATCCGACGGGGGTGTCATCTTACAAGTGCATTTCCTTCCCCTCTTTCTTCCCTCTGACGCAAAGTCATAAAGTACCGGTATCTCAACAACACCATCACATCATCTCGTTCGTGTTCACATCCACAATTATAAAGAAACACGGTACTTTTTTGTTTCCCGTCTTTTCTCCTTTCTTCGAAACCTTCACAGCCCGGGCAGACTGATAATCCGTGTTCATTGCCCAGAATACTCGCACAGGACAAGGGGGGTCATACCCCAGAAGATAAATTTTCCGCATTAGCGAGAGCCCTCCTGCATTACCCCTGATTGGCCCGGAAAAGGCACGAGCGACCGACCAACTAGTCCCCAAGTACCGGCACTTTGTACCGCTTCGGGATCTAATGAAAAATTTGCGAAAACCCGGGACGAACGGGTTTAGTAAAGTTTTCCTTATACACCGTGATACAGGCGCTCCCAACCAGCAGGTCGGAAAGTATTATACTCCCAGCACAGTAGTACGAGTCCAATATCCCAAAACAGGGGCTTTGCGAATCTGAATGGACGGCTCGGGTAGGCAGGGGTATTTTTTTGCCAAATGTTTCGTGAATTCCCCGTTCTCGGGTATCGTACCTCGCGACAAGTCCGGATGTTTTTCTTGGGGCGCATTCCTCGCGATACCCCACCAGTTCTCCCGCGCGGAGGAAAAAAAAGAAAAAAGAAGGCACAACCCGAGTGATATCGCGTGAGCCCCCTAACCGCGCCCCCAAACCACCAAAGAAAGCAGGCAAACAAGCAGACGGATGGAACCCACCTCTCCCCTTTCACTGCATGCAATTCATTCACCCAACGAAATCCCGCCCCCACCACCATACCGACCAACCTTGAGGAATTTTCGAAACCCAATTCTCACTTGTCGCTAAGAATAGTTTCTGAAAAAAGTAAAAAAATAACAACAACAACATCAAACGACGGGGTCAAGAGAGGAGAATCTGGGGCAATTTTTTTTTAATTGGTCCTTTTTCCAGAAGAGCCATTCTTTCCCTATCGCTTTCCTCCACTCTTTTACTTGCCTCCTTCCTTCCTTGCTTCCCGCCCGCAAGGCTTTCTCACGCAGGCACAATATGGAACTCAATGCTTGGTCTAGTATGCGGTACCAGTGCAACGGGGGTGCCTGGTGCGATAGTAATCAAAAAATAAATGAAAAAGTTAATTAGACTACCATCCCCAGTTCCGCTAACTGTATGATGCGATACCTATTTTGTACGAGCACAGTCCAGCTGAACCATTTCCCCATCCATCCAATCCCATGATTAAGTGGGGGTTTTACGGTTCGCCGGCACACTCTGCTCGGGTGCTGCTGTATTGGCTCCAAGTTTTAGTTTTTTCTTCCGCGCGCTGGACAGTTTTCGTTTTCTCTGTACTGCGAGCTCGACAATTTGTATGATACCGTGAGACAAATCCTACCGGACCGGTTAGCCAAGCTATTTCATATCGTACGTAAGCCCTCTTCGGAAACCGGGATTTTCCTAATACGTACCGGCTGCTCAGTGCCTGTACTTGTACTGTAGTATCATACGCTGATGCTTTTTTTATTTTTATATATTATTTTTATTTTTTGCTTTGCTTTGCTTCTTCGAAAACAGGGCTGACTGCCTGGGCACTTGTTGGGGAAAGTCGTTAGTTGTCAATCCTCCATGTGGAGGAAGAAGAAGGAGGAGGAAGGCAGGGAGGACAAAGGAATACTACCCGCAGCGGTGGCTTTCCCAGCGAATCATATCTTGCGGAGAGAGAGAGAGAGAGAGAGAAAGAGAGAATGTTGGGTTCTTACTGTGCTCGGCTGTGAGGGTACAAGTACGTGTATTTCGCATCTGGTTACACAAGGTTTCTCGCTTTGATGAACCCTGGCGAGAAGATCACAACATATCACATTTGGCCTACAGGCACAGACTTGGGAGCCAAATCTACAAGGTGAGCATTTCATGGTTATTATATTTTGTAATAATGCTGGCCGGGGCTGGGTGCAGATTGGTCAGCTCCTTAATCTTTATTGATAAACTTATACAAGTAAAAGGATGAGTATATTTATCCACTTCTAGCATATAAAACAATACTGACATAAAAAATTATATGTCCCTGTATCATGATGTCATACGATTGAAATTTTCATCTTTGGGTCTCTCCGCTGTGAATCATACCTCATCACTCTCCGTCCTATTCATCCGGTCGGTCTGATTCCAGAGATTATCGAGTGTGTGTCAGAAGGGATTTCTCTATGGTGCTCGAATATGGAAGTAAAAATCGAGCATGACAAGAATAAGACCTGGAAGGCTCGGGAATCTTGCAGATTAAGTGAGAGAGGGGGCCGCTGGGAGGTTAAACCCCCGAGCACTTGCATTCAAGTTTCATTCCTTAATACTATTGCAGAAAAATTGTGCGGGCCGTGGTTATGTCTGCCAAGTTTTGGTCCGGACTCCTCTACCGTATTTGAATGTGCCGATCTTTTCTATTAATTAGCTCCACTCGAGTATTCTGGCGCAGCTCAATAACTCATCCTCAATAGCAGGGTTCTTTGCATACACGATTTTCACTTCCATAATATCTGAGTATAATACGTGCGTGCCCGCCGGGAACAGGGAAGTGCTGTATAGTAGAGTAGGGCACTGTAGGGTAGGGTAGATTTTCTACTCGGGGCTTTCTCTCTCGCTCGGTATGATAGTACTATTATACCCTGCAGTAAGCAGGTAGGTAGGCAGACAGGTTCCCCCGGGGAAGATCGAGTGGATAATATGTGAGATGGAGGCCATCTATATTGAATCTAATCTGGTCCAGTACCAGTATAGGTACTGTACGGTCGTACCTGGCTATAATGAACGCCAAGAATCAAGACCCCATGTTCACCAATTTTTACAATGGGCATTTACTACTAGTATAGCAGACTGGTCTCTGCAGTAATTCACTAGAGAGGCTGCGAGGAACTGTTCCTTATAACCAGAGATTCACTATAAGGGGTTTATTATAGTCAGGTGCAACTGTACGTATCGTGATATGTAATACGGGGGTTGCGATATGTATGTTTCTCACGTGTTAAGGGGGAAAGTCGATTTCGAGTAGCACCACTGGCTTAGTTGTATAGTTATTTCCATCACGGTAATGAGCACATGTTCGGTTGCATATCGGGGATTGATTGAGCCTGGTGCTGGTTAGTTTTTTTACTCAGGCATAAAGAGTGGCCCGGCCATGAATTGAGCCTCTTTTTCTTCATCTTATTTCATTTTTTCCAAGATAACATATCATAAAAAGCGGGAGGCTTTGACTCGAACAGAGGATGTAGAAGGATCGAAAGAAATATAAAAAGAAGGAAAGAGGGAAGGAGGGAAAGAAAGAAAAGATTCGGAGAAAGGCTGAAGGAATAAAGAAAGTAAAGTAAATAGGTAGATGAATAATAAAACGCGGAAGAAAGAAAGATTTAGCGGTGTTTATTGACACCTCTGACGACAGACATATAGTGCTCGAGAACAGCGTAGGGTTATTCAAAGACCACTCCAATGAAATAGGGTAAAAGTTATCGAGTTACAGGGCTCTTGGATAATAATCATAATAATAAAGAACAGACTCCGGAGGGGAAAGGGGTGGCAGACAATGGAGCTGGCTCCACCAGATTGGGGAGAGAGGGGAACTGCCGAGTTTTTTGTAGGGCTAAGGTGTTATATCGAAAAGCGCTGGGTAAAGCTGGTCTCGTTGAGGCCCCAATCCTCTATCACAGGGTCTTGCCAGCTCCACATTGGAGGGAAGTCTGGGTGAGTCTGCACGTAGTCGTTTATGAGATGCATGACGGGTCCATACCACCACCCATAATGAGGATTAGTAGTGAATGCCGTTTGCTCATTACTGGTATAATCCACATTTTGCCAGGGTGCCATAGGAACCGGGTTTCTAAGCATCGTAGCTGGATCTCTCCCGTCATCTTCATCGATATCCTGGTCGGCGTACTTGTCGCCGTACCTGAAGTCGTTTGGAGTGATGCGTCCATACCAATTAAACCGGTCCTCGAAGGCTACCCGATCTGCAGGGTTTGGTTGCCCTAAGAGCTGCCTCGAGTCCCAGGTTCTCTCTAATTGCCACTTGTTAACACGCATATTCTGTATCCAGTCATCCCACGACCAGCCACGAAACGCGCACTCCGAGAAAGGCCCTGCATCATCAGGCCAGACGTATGCGTCTGCCAGACCAGCGCCGCGGTATTGTTGGAGAATATCTTTGATGTTTTCAGAGACGGGGAAATACCCAGAGTGTTCCCAGTCGACGATGCAATTGATTTTCTTGCCCTTCATGAGAATGGGATCTTGGGGGGGTGCGAATTTACGGTGCGTGAGAACATGGAAGGGTTCGTTGCGGAAAGTGTGCACCCTCGGATCTCGAAGGGAGTTTCGGAAGGCCTGAAGTCTCCCAAGGAAACCGGCAGTATCGAACCCAGCGGGAATCTGATCCGGGACCAAATGGTGTAAGGACTGGTCGTTAAGTATTAGTTGCCAAAATGCGTACTCCCGTGAAAGGGAAGCATCCACCCAGGCTCGATTGTCTGGATAAGGAGGATTGAACCTGGCTTCCCAGAGGGTAGTGTCCCCAGAACCTTCTGGAGCTTTCTTGTTAATGACACTTGCGAGGACCCCCTGTTCTTCTGTCAGCGAGGATTCTTTATTTCCCCAATTTCTTGCCTCCCAAATGACAGAAATCCTTACCCGGCTTTGGATCGGAGGTTCTACTCCGTTTTGGCCATTCCGTATGAAGAACAATTGGAGGCGTATCAATGCCATCTTCCTCACGAATCGTCGTTTCTGTCTGTATGTCCAACCCTGATCCCCACGGGGAAAGGATTGGCAGAAATTTCTATTGTCCTTGATATTCTCCATTATCATGAAGCCACGCTCCAGCCGGTTGTACACGAGACTGCTCTCGGGTCGCTGAAAACTGTGGGTATATACCTGTGGAACTGGTATGTGACGGAATTCGTTAGGGTGGTCGATATAATACTGACGGATAGCATTCAGGCCCCTGATTTCGGCGTATGTAGCCCATGCCCGAT
>Ga0307513_10003958_pt1 | contig 19899 bp, 18 predicted proteins | sample 15_EM_MG_FD_202174 | JGI IMG/M metagenome (GOLD analysis project Ga0307513, IMG submission 202174) | Populus trichocarpa ectomycorrhiza microbial communities from riparian zone in the Pacific Northwest, United States - 15_EM | ecosystem: Host-associated > Plants > Roots > Unclassified | place...
GTTTAAGCGAGAATACCAACACCACTTTATTTACCATCAAATCAGCATTCGGTGGTTGTCGCACATGACCCTTGGTTGGAACATATACTTTTTCTCGTGTTCCAAAGTTGTCGTCACAACGGAGGAATGACCACCCCGGCTCTGTACCATGTTTTCATGATCTACCCTTGTACAGCTCCTAAGTTTTGTATGTTCCACAGGAGGTAGGGGCAGCAAACCCCGCTTGTGGAGCATACAAAACTTAGGTGCTGTAGTCTACCTCCGTAAAGGGCTGGCTGTTGCTTAGTCATGGGCGACAGGCGAGAGGGCAGGTGCTCTTTTCTTTTGCTTCTTTCTTCGTGGTGGTGACGACAACAGCAGTGGTTATTTTTTCAAACAACGGGCGAAGAAAAAACTTGAGGTGAGTGCGCAACAAGAAGGAGGCTTAAGAGGAGGATCAATCACCTGTGCCTAGATAGTCGGACAACGGGAGAAGGTTGGGCATTCTTTTCGCTTGCATTTTTTTCCTTTCCGTGGGGGCTTCATGGGTGAGAGGTTTGCCGATTAGATCAGGAGAGTTGAATTGATCGTAACTTGTGTAGCTTCTCTTTCTAGGCGAGATTTCTTGATAGTGACAATAGTTGGCTCGTACCCCTTGTGCTTCAGAAAGTAGACAAACTAGCCGCCTTCCCCCCGCTTCAGCATTGGTAGACAATGCTTTCGGTGGGGGTTTTCGCTTTTGGGGATTTGCTTTGACGGCGCTGTGATCAGCCACGCCCCGGTGCCCTCTTGTTAGGGGGTATCGGAATGTGTCTATTGGCTAGGAAATAAGATCCCTGAGGTGCCTCTACACATAAAGCTCTTATGCGATGCATAAAGTTTACTTCCACCTTGGCGCTGGGGTTTTTTAGATTCTTATCAGGGTTTATTATGACAGGTCAAGTGCTGTGGTGCAAAGCTCGAATGGGAGGCCTAGCCGACCTTGGCAGGCTTCGCAAAGCGAAAAGGGGGGGGCAACCATTCCCTTTGAAGGTTATTTTACCTTTGGGAATGGTTGTTTTCGAAATTTGGAACGGAAGGGGAATGGTCATTCTCATGGGACAAGGAAACACAACCGTCCCATCCAAGCAGGCTCTGGCTCTCTGATTCTAAAGTTCGGGTGATAAAACTAACTTTGGCGGTGATGTCTCAACCATCATTATTTCATAGGCTGTGCTACGGTTTTTACACAATTCTCTACCGTTCTAAAGTCTTGTTAGGGTTAAAACGTGATATCGCCTCTTACGCTAAGCCACAGTACTCGAGTAGTTTGTAGACCTAGCTTAGCTTGTCCCACGTGTGGCGGTTAGGAGAATGATACTGCTTAATTAGTCCGATAGGCTTAGGCTCGGAAGCCTTACTATGAATAAGACTCTTCAACAAAAACCATGAATTTATTATATCTTATTTAGAAATGTTGTAGAATAGTCATAGGAATGATACCAGCCTCACACCCTTCGGATGGATTACTTAAGCTGTCCCCAGCCATAGTATCCAAGTAAGTAGCTATCTGCGATGGGGCCATGAACACCAGTGAGCCCCGCTTCTTATCAGCCAGGCCCCACTTTTCTCCCATTCCCAGGAATATCAACCAAACATAATTTGTACCTCCTCCTCTTGAAAATTGGAAGCAATAAAGAGCGGAAGATGTCTCAATATACTCCTAATAATAACAACAACTGCTTTAACAATTCGAACTCTTTTAATAATGTATGGAACAACTGTACTGTTGCCGATGATCGACCCCAACTCCTAAGCTGGCTATCACCCCTGGAGCCTAGCTTACGACATCGGGATATTAGGGAGCGCCGTGTCAACGATGTTGGGGAATGGCTGATACAAAATGAGGAATTCAGAAGATGGTGTAGATTGGATGGGGGAGATGAAGGCGATAAGGCAGTTCTATTTTGATATGGAAATCCGGGGGTCGGGAAGACGTTTATTAGGTAACGATGATTATTCTGCTAGGAGAGAAGCAAGCGAGCCTGTGCTAACAAGTCACAATGATAGTTCGCTAGTGGTAGATAGGCTGTGCTATCAGACCAGAGGACAAGACACCCTCGTCACATGTTTTTATTTCGACTTCGCGGTACGAAAGGAACAGTCGGCAACCAATATGTTGGGTTCCTTGTTGAAACAAATCGTGAGCGGAATGGAGAGGATTCCGGAGGAAATATCGAGCGCATTCAAACAGCAGAAAAAGGATATCGGTGGATGTGGACCACAACTCGCTGATATGGTGAAGATGATACAGGCGATCACGTCCTCACAACCCATATTTATATGCATTGACGCCCTCGATGAATGTGTCGGAGTGCAGCGAGTGAGGGTCCTTGATTCCTTAAAACAGATCCTTGAGAAGTCCCCGACCACCCGCATATTCGTGACTGGCCGACCCCACATTCAGGCGGAGATGGAAAAGCGTCTTGCAGGGCAAATGATAAGTGTATCTATATGCCCCACCAAAGGCGATATTATCGATTACCTTCGTGTCAAACTAAGCGAGGACGAAACGCCAGATGCCATGGATGCAAGGTTAGAGGCAGAAATTTTGGAGATGATTCCCGAGAATATATCGGAAATGTGGGTAGGGGCAAAGAATCCCATCTGGCATGATGCGCTAATACATGTATTAGGTTTCTTCTGGTTTTCCTGAATATCGAGGCAATCTTGAAAGAATCAACAATATATCGGAGACGAGAACGGTTGAGGAAAATGACAAGTGGATCGGGATTGGGAGATGCCTACGGTGCGACGATAGATCGAATAAAGGCACAGGGTGGCGATAGGCCGGGACTCGGGATGTCAGCATTGATGTGCATCAGCCATGCGGAACGGCCGTTGAGTGCAGATGAGCTCTGCCACGCTGTAGCAATCGAGCTAGGCTCCACGAATTTCAATGCTGACAACGTCCCTTCGATGTCGACATTACTGGGCTGCTGTCAAGGACTTATCACTGTGAATAAGGAGGCATCAACTGTGCGGCTAATCCACTTTACTCTACAAGAATATCTTTCCACCTCCGCCGATATTTTTAGTACACCTCACTCGACAATGACCGAGATCTGCTTGACCTATCTAAATTCCGAGCAGATCATGGCCATTCCAGCCGATAGTTCTCCCAACATCCCCAACATCCCCTTTCTGAAACATTGTTTTCTCTACTGGGGAGCCCACGCAAAAAGGGAACTTTCGGACCACGCAAGGCCACTTGCGCTGCAGCTGCTCCTGGAATGCGATGGCCACATATCCATCAAATCCTTTTTGGAACAATCAGGGTATTCGTGGTTTCTGCGTACTGGTAGGGATTTGCGATTCAACGGGCTACATTGGGCATCATTTTTCGGAGTTGCTGAGCTTGTGGCAGCATTAATAGAAATGGGGTGTTATGATACCGACGTAGAGGATTTTTGGGGGCGCACACCGCTTGCATTGGCTGCTGAGAATGGCCATGAGGAAGTAGTGAAAATATTACTCGAGCGGGGGGAGGCCAACCCCAACAAGCCAGATGCTTCTGGCCTAGCACCAATCTCGTGCGCCGCCATGTCTGGACATGGGGCAGTGGTGAAAATATTCATCGGACGGGAAGACGTCAACCCCCACAGACGGGATAATGCCGGTACTATACCAATCACGCTTGCGGCTCGGAGAGGGCATACGGAAGTGGTAAAAATACTTCTCGCGCATCAAGATGTCAACCCCAACAAGCTCGATACATGGGACGCAACACTACTCTGGGACGCGGCTGCCGGCGGGAACGAGGGAGCAGCAATCATACTACTAGGGCGTGAAGAGGTCAACCCTGACAAGCCAGATGGTGACGGCAGGACACTACTCTCGCATGCCGCTGGGAATGGACATGTGGGAGTAATCAAAATACTCCTCGGGTGTCAAGAGATCAACCCCAACAAGCCAGATAATAGCGGCAGAACACCATTCTCGCATGCCGCCGGGGCGGGGGATGGGGAAGTGGTGAAAATACTCCTCGGGTGTCCAGAGATCAACCCCGAAAAGTCTGATAATGACGGAAGAACACCGCTCTTCTATGCCGCCATGGGAGGAAGTGAGGAGGTGGTGAAAATGCTACTCGGATGTGAAAAGGTCAATCCCAACAAGCTAGATAATTACAGCATAACAGCCCTCTACTTTGCCTCTGGAAGTAAGCTTGAGAGATTAATGAAAATGCTACGCGGGCGTGAAGAGGTCAACCCTGACCAGCCAACCCACTAAAGCCAAACACCCCTCTCGATTGCCGCCAAGCATAGACGTGAGGGAGTAGTCAAAATACTACTCGGACGGAAAGAGGTCGCGCCCGACAAGCCAGATAAGCGCGCCCAAACACCTCTCATGCTCGCAGTTGAAAGTGGTTACAAGAAAGTGATAGCACTATTACAGGCCCGCGAGGTGCTAACCCCCAGCACGCCTTAAGCCCTTGGGGACACCCCCTCGTGAAAATCACCCCCATCCCTTCCCTTCCAGACCGTGTTGTCCGTGGAGGTTGTCTGTGAATATTGTCCTTTTCGGGCGGAGAAAATCCCACGAGTTGAGAATGTACATAACTTACATGTTGTCACCGACTTGTGAGACTCCCGGTCTAACTGTCGAGTAATGATATTTCTATTCATAGGCTCTAGTGGAGTCCGGTTGGTGGGGTAAAATAGTTCTCTTCTAGCAGAGGGGTTCAGTTTACAGCTTGTGGTTTTCCCTCAATCATATTCTGTTTCCCTCTAGTTGTAGATTCTTTCCTGCGCCTTTTTTATATTTTTTCCCATGGTGTTTTCTTTCCTTCTCTGTCTTTCCTCTCTGCCCAGTCTCTTCCTTGAGTAATAGATAAAATATATATCGAGCGGAGGTTTTTTCTCTTTGTTTTTGGATGGAGGGACGGTGGTGTGACGGTGCGGGGGCTGGGGTAATTGTGAACAATATAAAGACCGTGCCTAAATATATTATGGCGGGCCGGTTGTCATAAATTATGCGGCCTAACAGTGTTCCGTTTAGCAAATAACGACTGGCTAAGCCAGCCATCTCTGTGGGTATGGATGTGGAGGGTGGGGGCATAGCAGACTGGCTTTCCATTCCACTCGCTAGTCTCACCTGTCTAGCGATTAATTTGATGGTACAAAAATACGAGCAGAGAAACTACTACGTCTATTCGGAGAGCCTGTTCTCCCCCGGCGCAATCAATGCCGCCGAATGCTAACCACCCTAATATTGTTCCGGGATCGGCCGGAAACGGCATCCCAGGGCCGCCTGCGGAAAGGCTACCCAACAATACAGAGCTCCGTTCGGATCAAGCTATGAAAGTGTCAACGAAACATGAATCCAGCTCTTCAACCCCCGTACGAGGGAACCTCAGTCTAGGCCGCTAATAGAGGAACCAAAGAACCCACAACCTCATACGGTTCCATCTATAGACGAATTGGAGGTGGGAAAGTAGGAGGAATTGTGGTTTTCTTTTGTGGTGTCGGTTGGGTTAGAATTGTTGTAGGTGATATATCGCACCATAGAACGACCCCGCTGTATGATAGCGAGGATACTGCGCAAATAATCGATGTCCTAAAAATTCGGTGAGTGTTCTCGCCTCACCACGTCCTCGTCCCGCCGTGTTTTCCCCTCGCAGTGGATTGCGGTAAACTATGGTTAGATTTCTCGTGAGCTAGCAGAGGGTTAAGCGACTGCAATCTATCGGGGGCAAATCCGGGGCTAGGGTGTATTTGGTGAGTTTAATTGTCTAGCAGATGGGCAAGCTCTAGTCATGCCCAAGTGGGAGTATGTATGCTGTGAGCGACAGCAGGTTCTAGGTCTGCTTGTCTGTCGGTAGACAATGCTTTCGGTGGGGTTCTGGTTTTGGCGGATTTGCTTTGCAGGTGCCGTGATCTGCCACCCCTCGGTCGCTTGCGGTTAGGTGCGGTGTTCGGCTACCGGAATGTCGCTAATGACCAGAAACTAGGATAACTAGTGATCTCTGAAGCTTAATGGCTCTTTTCTAGGCGGGTATGCGCGCAGGAAGCTTTCCTGAGTTGGTGCCGGTCTACTTGTATGCCTAGATTCTCGAGAATCTCGAGTACGCCGATGCGGATCCGAATACTAAAATAGGCTTCATGCCCGGGCCGCCAACTCTGTGCGTACTGAAGTTATTGCCAGTTTCTTTCGATTACAATTTACACTACGACCAACTAAGTTAGCTACTAAATTTATTTTAAAAGTCCAATGAGTCTTGGAAGTGCTGGGACAGGATCAAGGAGTTACAAGCAGCTTCTTCCCGGATCTTTTAATTCTAGCACACAGGTATCTCCACTGTGAGATGCACTATGTCTTGTTAGCTTGACACAAATATTATCTGGGTGATTTATTAAATTTTAGCATCGGTGCTTGCATCGGTGCATTACGTTGACTCCCCAATACTCATTAGAGGGAGTAAACAATCGGGAAACATAGCCTTGTCTCAATAGAGACTTGTATGGATCAGCGGAAATAGTTTTCTCTTTCTTTCGCCCATACCCGAGTGCGATCTTGGTGAGAAAAAGTCGTCAGCGCCCGCCCCCATCTTACATGAAGAATGGGCATTTTCGCTTCACAAAAATTTGAGGTTTATTGATTGCAAAAGGACTTCGAAATCTGCTAGACCCTTTATTGGGATTTATAATTATCATTTGTGTGATACCAAAAATAACGGTACAGGGAAAAAGATAGTTCGGGTCAATGAGTATGAGCTTCCTAACAAAAGTTACATTGCAACATCCAATCATAACCCTAAGCTCTCAACCATAATACTAGAATAGGAAAATTCTTAGAGTTTCAACTGAGAAAGTTTAGCTAATTGTGTATACTATGGCTGGATTTCGCTAATTTTTTATTACTTTTAGAAGAGTAAGCGGTGTTTAGGGGAAGTCTATTTTGTGCCAAATGGGTGAAGGGGCTACCCATTTTGTCGTTGGGATTGTACAGTGAATACTACACCTCAACAAAAAATATGAGCTTATTACCCCTTATTCAAAAGGGCTGTAGAATAACCGGAGGAACGGCACTAACCTCACACCTTTCAGATTGTTCCCAGGCACCGGATAAGCAACTATCTTTGTGACTCTCAGCTTAAACACAGGCCACCCGCCTTCTTCTCAGCCAGGCCCCCCTTTTCTCTCACTCTTAGGAATACCATCAACCGACCATCCTCAATAACTACTCCCCAACAGAACCAACGATAAATAGCGGGAGATGTCTCGATATACCATTAATGATAGTACCAACTGCTTCAATACTACGAACTCCAATAATAGTGTGTGGAACAACTGCACTGTTGCCGATGACCGGCCCCAACTCCTGGCCTGGTTATCACCCCTTGACCCCAGTTTACGACATCGAGACATTCGGGAGCGTCGTGTCAACGATGTTGGCGAATGGCTGATACAAAGTAAGGAATTCATAAGATGGTGCAGATTGGATGGGGGAGGTGAAGGTGAAAAGGCAGTGCTATTTTGCTACGGGGATCCCGGGGTCGGGAAGACGTTTATCAGGTAACGAGGATTACTCTGCTAGGAGAGAAGCAAGAGAGCCTATGTTAACAAGCCACGGTGACAGTTCGCTAGTGGTTGATAGACTGTGCGCTCATGGCAGGGGGGAAAACACCCGCGTCACATGTTTTTACTTCGACTTTGCGGCACGAAAGGAGCAGTCTGCGACCAATATGTTGGGTTCATTGTTGAAACAAATCGTCAGCGGAATGGAGAGGATTCCGGAGGAAATATTGAGCGCATTCCAAGAGCAGAGAAAGAATATCGGTGGATGTGGACCACAACTCGCTGATATTGTGAAGATGCTACAGTGTATCACGTCCTCACAACCCACAGTTATATGCATTGACGCCCTCGATGAATGTGTCGGAGTGCAACGAGTGAGGGTTATTGAGTCGTTGAAACGAATTCTTGAGAAGTCCCCGACTACGCGGATATTCGTGACTGGCAGGCCCCACATTCAAGCGGAGATGGAAAATCGTCTGGCTGGACGAATGATAAGTGTATCCATATGTCCCACCAAAGGCGATATTATCGAATACATTCGTGTCAAATTAAACGAGGACGACACGCCCGATGCCATGGATGCGAGGCTGGAGGAAGAAATTCTGGAGAAGATTCCGAAAAATATATCCGAAACGTGGGTAGGGGCAAAGAACCACGTCTGGCCTGATGTGCTAATAGATATATTTAGGTTTCTACTGGTTTTCCTGAATATCGAGGCAATCTTGAGAGAATCGACAATATATAGGAGACGAGAAAGGTTGAGGAAAATGACGGGCGGATTAGGATTGGGAGATGCCTACGGTGCGACGATAGAACGAATGAAGGCGCAGGGTGGCGACAGGCAGCTGGGGATGGCAGCATTGATGTGGATTAGTCATGCAGAACGGCCGTTGAGTGCAGATGAGCTCTGCCACGCTCTAGCGATCGAGCTTGGCTCCACAAATTTCAATGGCGACAACGTCCCTTCGATGTCGACATTAGTGGGCTGCTGTCAAGGGCTTATCACTGTGAATAAGGAGGTATCAACTGTGCGACTAATCCACTTTACTCTACAAGAATATCTTTCTACCTCCACAGAGATTCTCCGTACACCTGACTCAACAATGGCCGAGATCTGTTTAACCTATCTAAATTCCGAGCAGGTCAAGGCGGTCCCCGCTCCCGCCGATGAATTCCGCGACACCCTTAACATGCCCTTTCTAAAATACTGTTCTCTCTACTGGGGAGCCCACGCAAAAAGGGAACTCTCGGACCATGCAAGGTCACTTGCACTGCAACTGTTCCAGGACTGCGGTGGGCACGTGTCCGTCAGATACCTTTTGCATAAAGCAGGGCCCCCGTATCGAGGGGATCCCCAGTTTAGCGGGCTACACTGGGCATCGTTTTTCGGGGTTGTTGAGATTGTGGCTGCCTTGATACAAATGGGATGTTATAATGTCAACGCAGGAGATATTTTTGGGCACACACCGCTTGTGTGGGCCGCTCAGAATGGCCATGAGGAGGTAGTGAAAATACTGCTCGAGGGGGGGGGGTGCCAATCCCAACAAGCCAGGTGGTTTCCGTAAAACGCCCCTTTTTTATGCCGCCTTCCATGGGCACGAGGGAGTAGTGAATGTGTTGCTCGGGCGAGAAGGGGTCAACCCCGACACGCCAAATATATGGGGCCAAACCCCGCTCATGTGGGCTGCTGCGCGTGGACATGAGGGGCTGGTGAATATGCGCATCGGAAGGGAAGACGTCAACCTCCACAGGCCAGATAATACCGGCAAAACACCACTCGCGTATGCGGCTCAGGGACGACGTAAGGAAGTAGTAAAAATAGTTTTCGCGTATCAAGAGGCCGACCCTGACAATCCCGATACATGGGACGCAGCAATACTTTGGTGTGCGGCTGCGGGTGGGGATGAGGGAGCGGCAAAAATACTACTCGAGCGTGAAGACGTCAATCCCGACAAGCCAGATGGTGACGGCAGGACACTACTCTCGCATGCCGCTTCAAATGGGCATGAGGGAGTAGTGACAATACTCCTTGGGTGTGACGAGGTCAACCCCGACAAGCCTGATAATGACGGCAGAACACCGCTCTCTCATGCCGCTTTGAGTGGACATGAGGGAGTAGTTAAAATACTACTCGGGCGGGAGGAGGTCAACCCAGACTGGTCAGATGCGCCCGGCTGCACACCCCTCTTCTATGCCGCTTCCTATGGGCATGAAGGGGTGGTGAAAACGCTACTTGGGCGGAAAGAGGTCAACCCCGACCAGCCAGCATGTTGGAGGCAAACACCGCTCTCGGGCGCCGTCCAGTATGAAAATGAGGGGGTGGTGAAAATACTACTCGGGCGGGAAGAGGTCGTGCCCAACAAGCCAGATAAGTCCGGCAAAACGCCGCTCATGTACGCAATCAGGAATGGCCATAAGAAATTGATAGCACTGCTACAGGAAGGCTGAGTGCTAACCCCCAGAACGACTTGAGCCCCGGGAGGCACCACCTCGTGAAAATCACCCCCGTTCCTCCCCTTTCAGATCGTGCCGTTCGTGGAAGCTGTCTTTAGACATTATCCGTTTCGGAGGAAGGAAGTCCCATGAGATGGGAGTACACATCTATATTACCACCTGCGTGAAAGTTGTTGGTATCAGGTTTCTTTCTCCTCTCAAATGCTTCTTCTAAGTCTCTATATTTTTTCCCAAGCCGGTTACAAGTTGTCTCTTTACACTTTCTTTATTATTCCTTTTATTCCTATATACTTTGTTTCAATGCTTTTTGTTCTTTGTTGCGGAAGTTTGGTGGAAGCGGAAGCTTGGTAGAGCGGAACCAAGCCACCTCACTATATAGCTTGCCTATATCCTTCCTATCATTCTTGTAGCAGTTAGTAGTAATCTATGATCTTGACTGTCGGCTATTATTACTTCTCTGTCGAAACGATTGCGCATTGCCACAGGAGCCATCCTCGAATAGTCGAGTGATGGTATATGAGTTTCTGTCCACAGGGTATAGTAGTCTGGTTGGTGGGGTAAAATAGTTCTATTATGGCACGGAGGTTCAATTTACATCTCGTGGTTTTTGCTCAATTACATTTTGTTTCCATCTAGTCGTACATTCTTTCCTGCGCCTTTTTTATCCTTTTTTCTCGTGCTCTTTGTTCTTTCTTACTTTTCTCTTCACCCAACCTCTTCCTTGAGTAATGGATAAACTACATTTAGAGTGTTTTTTTTCTTCCTTCGGACAAAGGATCAGCGGTGCGATAGTGCAATGGGTCCTGAGGAAATTGTGAACAATATAAGGATATGCCTAAATATCATATGGGATGGTTGCCATAAATTATGTGGCTTGACGAATGATGTAGTATTGCGTTTGGCAGATACCGACTAGCCGCCCCAGTAATTTGTGGGAGTGTGGAGGGTGGTGGCCAGGGTTCCGAACGGTCGGTGGAAGACTGGACTGGACTATCTAGTCCGGTCGAAAGTCAAGTCTAGTCTAATGGTGGAAATTAGACCGACTGTCAGGATTATTGAAACCGACTCGACCAGGACTAGTCCGACCAGGACCACCAACTAATAGGATATGCTCTTTTTATCACAATATTTTACGTTCAAATAAAACTTTTCTTAATTAAACTTATTGTTTCCATGGATTATAAGGTGGAGATAGTGCCTCGCTTTGATTAGAGGTGGCGAAAATAGGTTCTCAAGTATCGAACTATTTTTCGTGCATTAAGTGAGTGATATTACATGACCCACTGCCACAATGCGGGTACTCGATGCGACTTATCCATCGGGTAATTGCATTTCCACCACATACTATCCTCTCCCGGATGTTCTATCAACCTGTATTGAGGGCCTGTTGATTTATAGCGTGGCAAGCGGCTTTAAAATCTTACTTTACTATAGCTATACATCTATTCTTAGCGAGTGTTGGCCTTGGTGCAATTCTGACTCTCATGCGATCTTTCATAAAGACAGTCCAAACCAGACCGGACCACCCAAGTTAGTCGGGTCCAGTCATCAACATCAACCAGGACGGGCTAGTCTAGCCCCGCCTCCAAGACTTGACCCGTCGGACTATTCGGAACCCTGGCGGTGGCCTAGCAGAATGGCTTCTCCCATTTCACTCACTAGTCTCACCCTTCCCGCAATCAATTCGATGGTGCCAAAAATACCAGCGGAAAAATAAACAAGGAAGCACACTACTACGTGAATTGCGAGACGCCTATGCTCTACTGGGCCCCGTCAATACTCCTAATGCCCACTGCCCTAATAGTGTGCGTTCCGGGACCAGCGGGAAAGGACATTCTGAGGCCTCCTCCCGAGAGGCTACCCAACAATACAGAGCTCCCTCCGGACCGACCTACCAAAGTGCCACGGAACATGAATCCAGCTCATCAACTCCCGTATGAGGGGTGCCACCGCCAAGGCTGCTGGTGGGAACCCCAGAGCTCACAGCCTCGTAAAGTTCCATCTGCTAGGGAATTTGAAGAGGGAAAGTAGGAGGAAGGGTGGCTTACCTTTGTGCGGTGTAGGGTCGGTCGAGTTGGAATTGGTATGGTGCGAGATGGTACCGGTGCAATATCGCGTTGTAAAACGACCCTGCAGTATAGCGAGAATACCGCGCAAATAATCGATGTCCTAAAAATTCCGTGAGTGTTCTCGCTTCACCGTGTTCTCGTCCAGCCTTGTTTCCCCCTCGACGTGGGTTCACTGCGAACGGTTGTTAGATTTCTTGTTAGCGAGCCGATTGTTAAACGACCGCGATCTATTCAGGGCGAATCTAGCGTTAGGGAGTATTTAGGGAGTTCAATTGGCTGGTAGATGCACAAGCTCCGCCACCCCAAGTGGGAGTATTCTGTGAGCGACTACAGGTTCGAGGTCTGCTTGTGTATCGGTAGACGGTGCTCACGGTGGGGGTTTTAGTTATGGTACTTAAAGTTAAGTCCTAGAAAGAAGTCTACCTCGCACTAGTTTCATAGTTCTGCGACGACAACAACCACTAACCAACTTCTGCTTTCTAAGAGAGAATCACTACACCTATACCTATGAAACCTATTACAATACATGTTCACATATTTTCTGGAGCGGTTAACTCTCCAGAGGAAGGCATTTTCTCGCTGAAGAGCAATGGGTTGGGGGGCGGGTGTTATCAGTGTACCAAGCCAGAAGCTTGAATTCCACTTTGTTGAAAATGGTGCTGCTTGCCCTACTCTCACGATACTTCCTTTGTTCAGATAGCTTCGGATATGCGCTGAGGATTCGGGCATATGGTTTCGGCTTCGGGCGTTTGATTTATATTGTGCGTGGACAAAATTAAACAAACACTCATAATTTTTGCAGGGATGCCGCCAACCTCCTCGATACCACCACCCCAACCCAACCAAGAAAAATGAATATAAATAAATTAAATACATGGCTGTATTTAGTACTTGTATACCATCCATCATCCTTAATAAAAAAAGAGAAAGTATCATGAGGTGCCTGTGGAGTGGTAATGATTATTGTGGGGGTCCGGAAGTGATGTGTTGCGACGCTCACCCGGGTGATCTGTTAATTTTGTCGACGCACAATACGTTTGGGGAAATCATTGCGAATGCAGGAATGTGCAATAGTTTCGGGATCGTGCAGCTTTCGGAAAAGCAGGGAGAAGAGCGGAAGCACTGTAAGGCCAGTGTGAAAGAGCCGGAAGCCCGGGGGTGGGAAAGTGTTTGTTTTCCTTTTAGTTAGTCGGGAGTGCCAACGGGGGAGGGAAAGACTCACATGGAGTACTGTGGTTCCTCATGGATGGATATAATGGCTTTGCGATTGATATATACTCCTGTGATTGCCCTTAGTTAGAGGGTCGAGCATTTGAGAATGGTGTCGTTGAGCGAGAGACTGTTGTTGTTAAGTGAAGAGATTTTTTCCCCCGCTCCTGAGTGCGATCGTTTAGGTGAGTTCCTTGGCATTTATCGTTTCGTTTCGTTGACGCCACACTACCGGTATCGTTTCGCCGTTCAACTATGAAACACTTTGCCCCAGGACTGCTAGTATCATTCTTCTAGCTATTCTACAAGGTTTCTGAATTAGATATAATAAACTAATGGTTTTGTTGAAGCGTCATGTTCACAGTACGGCTTCTCAGTCTAAGCTTACCGAACAAGTTATGCAGTAAGTTATCATACTATTCTTGTAGCGACTCACGAAGACTCCTGAACGCCGGTGGTAGGACAAGCCAAGCTGGTCTATGGTGAGGGAACTCTGTAGTCGGAGCGGGCGGACATTCAGCTTGGGTATTAACAGTAGGTTAATCTGCCAAGACTGGCATATCTTACAGGTTAATGTGTTGGTAAATATCAATTAACTGGCCTCTCCATGGAAGTTAACTGTAATTAACCTATTGCGGACATTCATCTTTTTTACCCCAAAATTTTAAACATTTTAAACCCTTATATCTCCATGAAAACTTGAGATATTTCTATTTTCTCTCTATTAGTGTATAGAGAATCACCCAATCTATCACCTAATAGAGCAATAATTCTCATTAGACTGGTGGTTGAAAATCCTTTGGTGGTTGAAGACCGGCCATATTTTCTTGGCGAAGCACTCCGGCTACAGAGTTCCCTCACCATACAAACAACTACCGGTATCGCCTAACCCCCGAGGCGATATCGCGCTTTGACCCGTCTGGAAACAAGGATTTAGGACGGTAGAAAATTAGGTAAATTTTGTAGCATAGCTAACCAAGTAATGATGCTGGTTGAGAAGCCACTCTCCACGTTTTATCACCTAAATTTTAGAATCTGACAGTTAGAGCCCGCATGGAAGCGACCGCTCCCCCCCTCTCGGTTCTTGCCAAACAAGCTCCTACTCTAGGCAAAAGGCCCGGAAATATTCCAAGGTCGGCTAGACCTCCCACTCAAACTTTGCACCACGACACTTCACCCCCCATAATAAACCCCGATTACTGTAGCATGTGAAAAGCCTTAGCACCAACATGTCGCCGAACTTCAGGCATCGTAGAAAAGTTTTGCCTGGCTTGGGCAAAGATCGGAGAGCCCTTCCCCAGACCGGTGGAATTTTTTATAAAGGCACCTTGAGGATCCTATTTTCTAGCCATTGGCGGCATTCCCGTAACCGAACACCGCACCTAACCGCGAGCCACCGGGGCAGATCACCGCACCGGCAAAGTAAATCCGCCGCCGAGGGAAAAAGGTGTTCGCTCGGATGGCTTGGCACACAACAAAGTATCATACTTGAGTAATGTTACACCCCCGCTTTCCAAATCCATTGCTCCTCAATAACAAAATGCCGTTCTCTGATAATGGTAGAGGACGTGGGTTAACCGCTCCAGAGAGTATATAAACATGTACAATAATAACTTAAGTCTCAGGTATAGGTGTAGTCATTCTTTGATTGGTGGTTATAATTGCCGAACAAGCAGTGTGAACTCCACTTTTTCTGACTACTTTGTCGCCAATGGCGGGAGAAGAGGATCTCTAAGGCGCCCTTATAAAACCATTCTAATGTTTGCACACATTATGGGCATTAACTTTTCTGCAATGCTCAAGGTTGGGCGCTAGGTTGGTGCCGAGGTTTTTCACGTGTAGGGAACGATGTGTTATGGTAAGCCAAGCGACCTAATGCAAAACTTGAGTGGGGGGGTCTAACTGAGATTAGCAAACTTAAGAAGAATACGGGTATCTGTGTGATATATCCCCTCGGCCGCTGAGACATTCAGCCCAGTTTAAAATGTAGAAAACTAACTTTAGTAAGGAATTTTATCGCCGATCAGTAAACCTCACCCCAACTCTCACTTTCTCGCTTTCGAAGTAGTACCAATCCTGCATCTTCATATCAGACTGTTTTCCAATTCCCAATAAAATGCCACCAAAGAGAAGAATACTAGAGGCTGTGGATACCAACTCCAGTCCGCACCCAAGGAAGAAATTGCGGTTGGGGAAGACGCAAAGTCCTCAAACTGGAAAAGCTAAGGAGCGGGAAAGATAGAGTCAAATGGCTACCATACTCGATACGATGCCTCCCCTCCCGAGTAGGTCACCCAGAATTATCGGAAATGACCGTACCGCTGAGGCAGGATCACACTGTACCCCATTCAATACCCCACATCTCTCAGTATTGCCGCAATCTCAATCGATCCCGCAAGAACCTCCGAACCCGATTGTCCAACTTGGGATACAAGCTGAGGAGAGAAAGAAACGAAAATGCCGTATTCCGGCTGCTAGCCTGCCCGGCATACCTGACTTTGAACCATTCAATGTACCCTTCCCACCACATAAAGCCCAGGTAAGTCCCAAAACCAGAATCTTCCAATCACCAAAGCTGGGTTCCCCAATCGTGAACCTGAGATACCGGCCAGTCACGTTGAGGTTGGACTCTTTGGATAGGAATTTCTGCCTCTCATCTAAGGCTATATTCTGGTCATGTTAGTTGGAAGCAGTTTGCATAATTGGGGTATCTTGAAAGCGGGAACAAGATTTAGGAACTTTCACTAATAGTTATTACTATAAAATAGACCCTCTTACCGGAAGATGTGTTAAAGAGTCTAAGCCCGATGCCCTTGTTTTCTCTCTTCTGGGACGATCAAGTATTCGAGCAGCTTGCACTACATATGAATTTATATGCAAAAAAGAAACGGGGTACGGAAACTCGTACTGTATCTCAAGTAGAGGGTTCCGAGTGAGTGGGAAAGCGATTGCGACCGTGGCGGGACACTACCTCACATGAGTTGAACGTATGGGTAGGAATTATAATAAAGATGGGATTACACAAGGAGTCAGCGCTGGCCCTGTATTGGTCCAAGAGGGGCAGATATGGCTGGAGAAAGGTGTCACGGAGGCCGGTTCAACGATATCGACGCCTGGCTACCCAGTATCAGTACCGAGTTTCCCGCAACAGTATATCATTAAACAGATTCGAACAGCTCCAAAGATACTTTCATGTATCTGATCCTCGAATTGAGCTTGATATGGAGCACTGGTATGAAAAGTGAAACCCATTAGCATCTGTACTTCAAGACCGCTTTAGAAGATTCTATCTTCCAGCAACCAAGGTAGCGATTGATGAGATGGTAGTAAGGTTTTGTGGAAGAAGTCACCATACTCTAAAGATAAGAAATAAGCCCATCAAGGAAGGGTACAAGATTTTCGCTCTTTGTGACCATGGGTATACCTATGGCTTTCTTTGGTATTCTTCAACTCAGGGTATAGCTGCATTGGATCGCTCTTCAGCAAATCTTACACCAACCTCATGTGGTGTTCTGCAGCTCGCTAAGCTACTTCCTTGCAATCACCAGTGGCATCTGATACCGGATAACTATTTTACAAATGTGCTGCTTTATGAGAAGCTAAAAGGACTAGGCATAGGGGCAGCAGGCACAACACGGGTTGATTCTGCAGGATTTCCTAATTCTTTGAAAATTGAAAAGGAGGAAGCAAGAAAGGTTCTTCCCTGGGGTCATGTCAGTGGAGAGGTCGTGGGAAATTTGTGTTGCTTGGTTTGGCAGGATAATAGCTCGGTCTTGTTTATGACTAGCTATCACGATATCACATTAACACTTGAAAGATTACGCCGAAGACCCAAAAAAACCAGCACCAATGCGATCACTGTTCGTGGAATATTTGGAGATCAGTCACGCAAGACTCTTCCAATTCCACAGTTTATAGATGACTATAACTATCACATGGGGGGAGTAGACATCGCTGACCAGCTTCGCTCCTACTATCCTACCCAGCACCGAAGTTGCCGCAATTGGTACCCGCTTTTTTTCTGGCTTTTGGACACATCACTAGTCAATTGCTATCGCATACAACGAACAATGGACCCTTATCGCATTACTCGGAGCCAACACTATTTTTTCCGCTCCCAAGTTGCTGAGAGCTTTATTCAAACTGGACTCCAAGAACAAACTACACTTTCCCCATTGAGATCGCGTAAGTTTCACTTCATTTCTACACTTCGCTTTGAACGCTTAGATTTCTAAAACTAAAGGATTCCAGATACATCTATAGTTCCAATGTCTGGAAGCACCCTGGCCTCATCAAGCCCTCAGGCATCTCGCTCCGCATCGGCCTTCCCACCTCCCTCTCCTGCCAGTGTGGCTCAGCTTTCTTCCAATTTCCCCTATATTCCTATTCCCACACCCTCTACATTTCCGCCAATTCATATCACCTCGCACTGCCCTTCTCTGTCTAGCTCTATGCCGCCTTCAATCCCTCTACTACCTGACCAACCTCCGTCATATACATATCTCCCCCAGCAAGTGTCACAACTCCTAGCCTTCTCCCCCCAACCTTTCCCGCCTTGATTCTCTACAACTTCGGTGTCTTCAAGGAACCAGATTTTGAGTGTTGAAAACTCTGCGCGTCCATCTGCTTCTTCCTCTTCTTCTTCCTCAAGCATCGGTCTCCCTGTCTCTCCCGGCCAGAGGAGATATATTCACCGCCCAAACCGCCAGTTCATATCTCCAGCAATAAACTCTATACCCTTTCCTGTCTCCTTTCCCATTCCGGCTACTCATATCTCAGAGCAAGGGCCCACATTTTCACTTTTTATTTTTTGCCGGTGGAAACGGTTTGAAAGCAAGTCTCAAGGTGCTAAGGTTCGCTCTGTCAACTATGGGTGCAGAGAATGTAATATTGCCTTATGTCGTGAATGTTTTCCTGTCTTTCATAGTACAGCTTGTTAGAATTTGGCTATGCGTCTGCAAAATGGACACCAATCTGATATCACGTGGTGTCAATCATTTCCCCATATAGTTAGTTTTCTACATTTTAAACGGAACTGAATGTCTTAGCGGCCGAGGGGATACACCTAGAGGTGGGATATTCGGAAGGCATTATTAGAGAACCTTCTGTACACCCTGGTGAAGCCTATTCCAATATCCTAACTGCAAAGCTTGCCATCACGTTTGGTAAGGTGCGCGCTACTCGCCTTGAACGGTTTCTGTTTGGTGAGAGAGATTGTAACTTTCACTTGCAACGGCAATAGCCATTTGTATACCGCACTGGCGATGTTGGGGAGGTTTTAAAAAGGACAGAGCCTGTATACCGCTAAAGTTTGGCCATATTTCTCTAATCTGGGTAGTATCTAATAATAGTTCTTATTAAAAACACTACGGCTTGCGAGTGGTGGGAGAATTTGTGTCAATGGGGGGGGGGGAGCTGGGTATATTGGTAGAGTACATGAACTTGAGACCCTCGATATTATGCGTGCTGATGGTTGTGGTTTCTATCGAAAAGATGGTTTGGCAGGATGAGTTAAAATCAGGCAGTAGGAGTTTGTTGACATACGGTAGCTTGTCTTGTCCTGTGCCGGCGCTTAGGAGTTATCGTGAGTAGCTATGAGAATAGTATCCCTACTTAAATGGTCCGATAAGCTAAGAGTGAAGCTGTACTATGCATGTGACGGCACAACAAAAAGATATCAGTTCACCATATCTTATTCGAAAAGGTTGTAGAATAACTAGAAGAATGATTCTCACCTCACGCCTTTCGGGTCGTTTACCTCGGGCGTCCCCAGGCACCGAATCAGCAGCAATCTCGGTGACTAAGCTTAAACATAGGCGGCCCCCGCTTCTTCTTAGCCAGGCCCCGCTTTCTCCCACTCCTAGGAATATCATCAACCAACCGTACACAATAACCACTCCCCTTCAACAGATCAAACGATAAACAACGGAAGATGTCTCAATATACAATTAATGATAGTACCAACTGCTTCAATACAACGAACTCGAATAACAATGTGTGGAACAACTATACTGTTGCAGATGATCGACCCCAACTCCTAACCTGGCTATCACCCCTGGAGCCCAGCATACGGCATCGGGATATTCGGGAGCGCCGTGTCAACGATATTGGGGAATGGCTTATACAAAGTGAGGAATTCAGAAGGTGGTCCAGATTGGATGGTGAAGGTGAAGGGGATAAGGGAGTTCTATTTTGCTCTGGAGATCCGGGGGCCGGCAAGACGTTTATTAGGTAACGAGAATTATTCTGCAAGGAGAGAAGCAAGTGATCCTATGCTAACATGCCAGGATGATAGTTCGCTTGTGGTAGATAGGCTGTGCAATCAGACCAGAGGACAAAACACCCTCGTCACATGTTTTTACTTCGACTTCGCCGCACGAAAGGAGCAGTCCGCGACCAATATGTTGGGTTCATTGTTGAAGCAGATGGTTAGCGGAATGGAGCGGATTCCGGATGATATATCGAGGGCCTTCCAGGAGCAGAAACAAGCCATCGGTGGATGTGGACCACAACTCGTTGATATCGTGAAGATGCTACAGGGCATCACGTCCTCACAATCCACATTTATATGCATTGACGCCCTCGACGAATGTGTCGCAGTGCAGAGAGTGAAGGTGCTTGATTCCTTGAAA
>Ga0307513_10003959_pt1 | contig 19895 bp, 19 predicted proteins | sample 15_EM_MG_FD_202174 | JGI IMG/M metagenome (GOLD analysis project Ga0307513, IMG submission 202174) | Populus trichocarpa ectomycorrhiza microbial communities from riparian zone in the Pacific Northwest, United States - 15_EM | ecosystem: Host-associated > Plants > Roots > Unclassified | place...
GGGATACGCCTGCTCGCGCTAGCGGCGGTGGTGGCCCTCGGCGCCACCGCGTGCAGCAGCGGCGGCAAGGAGAAGACCGACGACACCAGCACCAGCGGCGGCGGCAACGCGGCCGGCAGCTCCGGCTACACCGTCGCCTTCATCACCCACGAGACACCGGGTGACACGTTCTGGGACAAGATCAAGGCGGGCGCCCAGCAGGCGGCCAAGGACACCGGCGTCACCCTCAAGTACTCAGCCGACCCCGATGCCACCAAGCAGGCCGTGCTGATCCAGAACGCCGTCGACTCGAAGGTCAACGGCATCGCCACCACGCTGGTCACCCCGGCCGCGCTGGCCGGGGCGGTGAAGTCGGCCACCGACGCCAAGATCCCGGTGGTGGCCCTGAACTCGGGCATCGACCAGTACAAGCAGCTGGGCGCGCTGATGTACTTCGGCTCTGACGAGTCGGTCGCCGGCGAGGCGGGCGGCGAGCGGATCGCCACGGCGGGCGGCAAGCACCCGCTCTGCGTCATCCAGGCGGCCGGCTCGGTGGCCCTCGAGGCCCGTTGCGCCGGCGTCAAGAAGTCGGTGCCGGGCACCGAGAACGTCCAGGTGAACGGGGCCGACGACTCGGCGGTGACCTCCACCCTGCAGGCCAAGCTGACCCAGGACAAGTCGATCGACTGGATCGTCACGCTGGGCGCGCAGCAGGCCCAGGACGCCATGAAGGCCGTGGACGCGGCCGGCAGCCAGGCGAAGGTCGCCACCTTCGACCTCAACCAGGATGTCGCGCAGGCCGTCCAGGACGGCAAGATCCAGTTCTCCATCGACCAGCAGCCGTACGTGCAGGGCTACATGGCCGTCACCTCGCTCTACCTGTACCTGAAGAACGGCAATGACATCGGTGGCGGCAAGGCCGTGCTCACCGGGCCGTCGTTCGTCGACAGCAGCAACATCGCCACGATCCTCCCGTTCACCAAGACCAACACGCGCTAACCCTCGACGGGCGGGGCCGCCGGCTCATGGCGGGCGGCCCCGCCGGATAGCAGTGATCGGAGTTCAGCCATGAGCCAAACCATCGAGGCGGCGCCCGCCCCGGCCCCCTCCGAGCCGTCCAACCGGGTCCGACTCGGCTGGTCCAACCGCATCCTCGCCCGCCCCGAGGTGGGCGCCCTGGTCGCGGCGATCATCATTTTCATCTTCTTCCTGGTCGCCGCGCCCGCGTTCCGTTCCCCCGAGTCGTTCTTCACCACGCTCTACCAGTCCTCCACCATCGGCATCGTGGCCGTCGGCGTCGGCATGTTGATGATCGGCGGCGAGTTCGACCTGTCCGCCGGCGTCATCACCACCACCGCCGGCCTGGTCAACTCGATGTTCTGCTGGTATTTCGGGGTCAACCTGTGGATCGGTGCGATTCTGTCGCTGATCTTCTGCCTGGCCATCGGCTTCCTGAACGGCTACCTGGTGATGAAGACCGGCATCCCGAGCTTCCTGATCACGCTGGGCACGTTCTTCGTGCTGCAGGGCGCCAACCTCGGCGTCACCAAACTGGTCACCGGCTCGGTGTCCAGTTCCGACATCAGCAAGATCGACGGCTTCGACTCGCTGGGCAAGATCTTCGCGTCCAGTTTCAAGATCGGCCCGGTGACCGTGTGGGGCACGGTGGTCTGGTGGTTCCTGTTCGTCGCGCTCGCGGCCTGGATTCTGACCCGTACGAAGATCGGCAACTGGATCTACGCGGTCGGCGGCAACGTCGACAGCGCCCGGGCGGTCGGCGTGCCCGTACTCAAGACCAAGATCGGCCTGTTCATGACGGTGTCGTTCGTGGGCTGGTTCATCGGCATGCACACGCTGTACCGGTTCAACACGCTGCAGGCCGGTAACGGCGTCGGCAACGAGTTCCTCTACATCATCGCCGCGGTGGTCGGCGGCACGCTGCTCACCGGCGGCTTCGGCAACGCGATCGGCGTCGCGCTCGGCGCCTTCATCTTCGGCATGACCAGCCTGGGCATCGTCTACGCCGGCTGGGACCCGAACTGGTTCAAGGCGTTCCTCGGCGTCATGCTCCTGCTCGCCGTACTGGTGAATCTCTACGTGAAGCGCCTCTCCACGACGCGGAAGGTGGGCTGACCCATGACTGACACCCTGGCGGAACACGCGGACAGCGGCCTGCAGAAGGGCGAGCCGCTGATCGAGATGACCGGCATCGGCAAGAGCTACGGGGCGATCCGCGCGCTGCGCGGCATCAACCTGCGGGTGAACGCCGGCGAGGTCACCTGCGTGCTGGGCGACAACGGCGCCGGCAAGTCCACCCTGATCAAGATCATGTCCGGCCTGCACCCGCACAACGAGGGCAGCCTCAAGGTCGACGGCGAGGAACAGACCTTCTCGTCCCCGCGCCAGGCCCTGGACCACGGCATCGCGACCGTGTACCAGGACCTGGCCGTGGTGGCGCTGATGGAGGTCTGGCGCAACTTCTTCCTCGGCTCCGAGATGACCGCCGGCAACTACCCGCTCGCCGGTCTCAAGATCAAGCAGATGAAGCGGATCGCCGACGAGGAACTCCGCAAGATGGGCATCGTCGTCAAGGACATCGACCAGCCGATCGGCACACTCTCCGGCGGACAGCGCCAATGTGTGGCGATCGCCCGCGCGGTCTACTTCGGCGCCCGGGTGCTGATCCTGGACGAGCCGACCGCCGCGCTCGGCGTCAAGCAGTCCGGCGTGGTCCTGAAGTACACGGCGGCGGCGCGGGACGCGGGCCTGGGCGTCGTGTTCATCACCCACAACCCGCACCACGCGTACCTGGTCGGCGACCACTTCATCATCTTGAAGCTGGGCACGACCGCGCTGGACAAGAAGCGCTCCGAGGTCGGCCTCGACGAGCTGACCACCCAGATGGCCGGCGGCGACGAGCTCGCGGAGCTGTCGCACGAGCTCGGCCGCTGAATTAGTTTCCAAAACCTGAGAGGAACCCTGGACATGCTGAGGGTTGGAGTCATCGGCACCGGGATGATCGGTCAGGACCACATCCGGCGGATGACCAAGGTGTTGTCCGGGGTGCGGGTCACGGCGGTCACCGACGTCGACACGGACGTCGCCAAGAAGGTGGCCGAGGCCGTCGGGGCGACGGTGCACGCCACCGGCGAGGAGTTGATCGCCGACGCCGCGGTCGACGCCGTGGTCGTCTGCTCCTGGGGTCCCACCCACGAGCAGTACGTCCTCGCGTCGATCGCGGCCGGCAAGCCGGTGTTCTGCGAGAAACCGCTGGCCACCACGCAAGAGGCCTGCCTGCGGATCGTCGAGGCGGAGGTGGCGCACGGCAGCCGGCTGGTCCAGGTCGGCTACATGCGCCGCTACGACGTGGCGTACCGGGCGCTGAAGAAGGTGCTCGACAGCGGCGAGATCGGTGCGCCGCTGATGATGCACTGCGCGCACCGCAACCCGGGCGTGCCCGCCTTCTACGAGAAGGAGAGCGCGATCACCGACACCGCGGTGCACGAGATCGACATGGCCCGCTGGATGTTCGGCGAGGAGATCACGGCCGCGCGGGTGCTGATCCCGCGCAAGAGCCGCAACGGCGGCGAGCTGCAGGATCCGCTGTTGCTGATCCTGGAGATGGCCGGCGGCGCGCTGGTCGACGTCGAGATCTCGGTCAACATCCGGTACGGCTACGACATCCGCGGCGAGATCATCGGCGAGGACGGCACGGCCGCGCTGGGCGAGCTCAGCCCGGTTTCGGTACGCCGGCTCGGCCAGCTGTCCGCGCCGGTCCCGGCGGACTGGCGGGAGCGGTTCATCCTCGCGTACGACATCGAACTGCAGGAGTGGATCGATTCGATCGCCGCCGGCGGCCCGCCGCTCGGGCCGAGTGCCTGGGACGGCTACGCGGCCGCGGTGGTCTCCGACGCGGGCGTCGCGGCGCTGCGTACCGGCGAGCGGGTCGAGGTCGCGCTGGCCGGACAACCGAAGCTCTACCAGGCCGTGGAGGTGGCGTCGTGAAGATCGCACTGGACCCGTACATGCTGCGCAACGTGCCGCTGCTCGAGCTGCCGCGGCTGGTGGCCGACCTGGGCTACCGCTACATCGAGCTGTCGCCGCGCGACGACTTCCTGCCGTGCTTCCTGCACCCGCGGGTGGACGACGCCGGCGTCGCCGCGTTCAAGAAGGCGCTGTCGGACGCGGACGTCGAGATCGCCTCGGTGCTGCCGCTCTACAAGTGGTCGGGGCCGGACGAGGACGCCCGGCAGGCGGCGGTGCGCTACTGGAAGCGGGCCATCGAGATCACCGTCGACCTCGGCTGCCCGGTGATGAACTCCGAGTTCAACGGCCGGCCGGAGGCCGCACCGCAGAGCGAGGCCCAGTTCTGGCGGTCGATGCAGGAGCTGCTGCCGATCTTCGAGCGGGAGGGCGTACGCCTGGTGCTCGAGCCGCATCCCGACGACTTCGTCGAGGACGGCGTCGCCGGGGTGAACCTGGTCCGCGGCATCAACTCCGACCTGGTCTCGTTCCTCTACTGCGCGCCGCACACGTTCCACCAGGGCGGCGACATCGCGGCGGTGATGCGGCACGCGGGTCCGTTGCTGACCCAGGTGCACATCGCCGACTCGTTCGACTTCCGCGGCTCCTCGGGGCTGCGTTACATCGTCAACCCGCCCGGCTCGACCGTGCGGGTGCACCAGCACCTGGACGTCGGCCAGGGCGAGGTCGACTGGGACGTCTTTTTCCGTACGCTAACCGAAGTGAACTTTGACGGGATCGCCACGGTCTGCGTCTTCGCCTGGGAGGAACGCGCCGAGGACAGCGCGCGGGTGAACCTGGCCCGGGTCGAGGAGTACCTGCAGAAGTACGCCGCTAGCTGACCGAAATCCGACGCCGGGCACGACGCGGGCGACCGTCGCCGCGCCCGGCGGGGTTACCCTGGTCTATGGCAGGTCACAGGTCGATCGTTCTGAACGGGGATCTCGGCAGCGGCAAGAGCACCGTGTCGCGGCTGCTGTCCGAGCGCCTGGGCATCCGCCGGATCAGCGTCGGCGACCTCTACCGCGAGATGGCCCGGCAGCGCGGCCTCACCGCGCTGCAGCTCAACCTGCACGCCGAGCTGGACGACAAGATCGACTTCTTCGTGGACCAGTTGCAGAAGGACATCGCGGCGGGCGGCGAGCAGCTGATCGTGGACAGCCGGCTGGCCTGGTTCTTCTTCCGTGACGCGGCCAAGGTGCACATCATCGCCGACCCGCGGGTGGCGGCCGAGCGGGCGCTGTCCCGGCCGGGCGACACGGTGGAGAGCTACGCGTCGGTGGCCGAGGCGATCGCCCGGATAGCGGAGCGCAGCGAGAGCGAACGGGCCCGCTTCCTGAGCCGCTACGGCGCCGACAAGAACAACTGGACCAACTACGACCTGGTCCTGGACTCGACTAGCGCGTCCCCGGCGGAGATAGCGACGAAGATCGAGGCGGTTTATCACGCCCCGAGGCTTGGGACGACGGTCTATCTGGATCCGCGCCGGCTGGCGGCGTTGTCGCCCGGGTTGGTCGCGGTGGGCGGGCAACGCCGGCTGGACATCGCGATCCACTGCGGCGAAAGCCTCGTCGAGGCACGGTTCGCGGTTCCCGCTGGGTGACCCAATCCCCGCCGGGGCGACCGCATCTGATCGAGGTCGGCGGTGCGATCGTCGCCACCGCGATAGGCACCCTGGAGCTCGGTGTGCCGAACCCCCAGTGCATCAAGGGACGCACTGTGCGACTTGCGAATGTCATCACCTTGGCTGAACACCGCGGCCATGGCCACGGGACGACGCTCGTGCTCGACGTGCTCGGCTGGGCGAGGTCCGTAGATGCCGACCGGGTTGACCTAAGTGCCACGCCCGAGGGGCAGCGCCTCTACGAGAGGCTTGGCTTCACGATGACGTCGGCCCCACGGATGAAACTCATTTTTTGACGCACCATGTCCACTGCTTGCAGCAACCTGCGCTCGAGCAGGCCGATGTCGTTGTCGATCGTCACCGGCTGAACCCGAGCGCACGCCGCGACGCGCCTCCCTTGCTCAGATGCCGGCCTGGACGCCGGCGGCGATCAGGTTCTCCGCGGCCAGCCGCAGCCCCTCGACCTGGTCCAGTTCGGCGTCCTCGTGCTCGATGTTCACCGCCATCTCCGGGTCGACGTCGTGCAGCGCCCGCAGGAACGGCACCCAGAAGTCCTCGACCCCATGCCCACGGCCGACCGCCACGAACTGCCACGACGGGCTCTGTGGCCAGTCGTTGAGGACGTTGCGGCCGCCCAGGTTGAGCGGGCTGCGGTCGGCCGGTACGCGGGTGAAGCGGTCGTCCAGTACGCCATGGAGTTTGATGTTGTCGGGGTTGATCCGGGTGTCCTTGGCCGCGGCGTGCAAGACCAGGTCGCCCAGGTGCTTGACGGCCGCGACCGGGTCGATGCCCTGCCAGAACAGGTGGCTGGGGTCCATCTCCGCGCCGATGTGGGTGGCGTTGGTCTGCTCGACCAGGCGCTGCAGCGTGGCCGGGTTGAAGACGATGTTGTGCGGGTGCATCTCGATGGCGACCTTGACGTCGGCCGCCGCGGCGCGGGCCTGGATGTCCTTCCAGAACGGGACGGCCACCTCGTTCCACTGGTAGTCGAGGATGTCGAGGAACTGGCTGTCCCAGGGGTTCACGACCCAGTTCGCCGCCGTTGCGCGCGCGTCGCTGCCGGGCAGGCCCGACATGGTCACCACCCGCTTGACGCCGAGCGCCGCCGCCACCTCGATGCTGCGGTGCAGGTCGGCGGCGTGCTTCGGGCCGACCTCGGGGTCCGGGTTGAGCGGGTTGCCGTTGACGTTCAGGCCGGTCAGGGTGATGCCGGCCTGGGCGTACCGGCCTAGGTAGTCCTCCGCGGCGGCGGTGCTGGCCAGGATGTCGTCGATCGGGATGTGCGGGGCGGCGATGAAGCCACCGGTGTTGATCTCCGCGCTGGTCAGGCCCAGCTCGCCGAGGATCTTCAGGGTCTCGTCCAGGGAGCGGTCGTGCAGGCAGGCGGTGTACGCGCCGAGCTTCATGGCGGGGTTCCTTTACTGGAGGCTGATCGGCTTGTCGGTGGCGGCCACGACCGCGTCGAGGATCTTCAGGTTGTGCAGGCCGTGCTGCAGGTCAGGCACCGGTGGCAGGGCCTCGATCCCGGCGATCTGGTCGAGGAAGGCGCGCGCCTGGTACACGAAGAAGTCGTTCTGCCCATGGCCGACGGTCGGGAAGTCCATCGGCAGACCCTTGCTGATGTACGGATGCCAGGGCCCGATGAAGACCGTGCGGACGCCGTTGATCTCCTGCGCCGCCGTGTTGTCGACGATCGTGAACTCGCCCGGCCGGGTCAGGTCGAACGAGGCCGTGCCGTTCTCGCAGAACAGGTCGAGTTTCAGCGTGTTCGCGTGCCCGTGGGCGACCCGGGAGAGCGCGATGGTGCCCACCGCCCCGTTGGCGTAACCGGTGGTGAAGGTGCAGACGTCCTCGTTCGCGACCGGCACCCGCTCGTCGCTGAGCGCCACCCCGCCGGCGTGGCCCACGGCGACGCCGACCGGCTTGGCCCGGTCCTTGACCACCGTGGTCATGGTGGTGCCCTGCACGCCGGTGGTCTCGCCGCAGAAGAACTCGGCCAGGTCGACCAGGTGGCTGCCGATGTCGGCGAGCACGCCGGAGCCCGGCCCGCCGAGGTAGCGCCAGCTCATCGGCCGCTGCGGGTCGGCGCCGTAGTCGCACCAGTAGTTGCCCACCACGTGGCGCACCTTGCCCAGGTGCCCGCCGAGCACCTGCTCGCGGATCGCGTTGATGGCGGGGGAGCGGCGGAAGGTGAAGCCGACCCCGGCGACCAGGTCGGTGGCCGCGGCCGCGTCGGCCATCGCCTGCGCGTCGTCGACGCTCGGGGCCAGCGGCTTCTCGCAGAGCACGTGTTTGCCGGCGGCCAGGGCGGCCTCGACGATCTCGCGGTGCAGGCTGTTGGCGACGGCGACGCTGACCGCGTCGACGTCGCTCGCGTCGATCACCGCGCGCCAGTCGGTCTCGGTGCGCTCGAAGCCGTACCGCTGGGCGGCGTCGGCCGCGAACGGCTCGTGCACGTCGGCGATGGCGACCAGCCGGGGCACCGGGCCGCCCAGGCCGAAGACCGTGGCGGCGTTGCGATAGGCGTTCGCGTGTGCGCGGCCGACCATGCCGGCGCCGATCACCGCGACGCCGATGGACTGGTGGGTCATGGGAAGGACCTCCGGGAGGTTCGACTCGGCAGGCTGCTCTTAAAGCGCTTTAATAGCGAGTACTATCCGAGTCGATCTCGGTATGTGTCAAGAGTGTTTCGGAGGGACTTTCGATGGAGCATCGGCCGCGGCTGGAGGATGTCGCCGCGCGCGTCGGCGTGTCCACCGCATCGGTCTCGCTGGTCCTGCGCGGCGCGCCAGGACCCAGCGCGGAGACCCGGCGCCGGGTCCTGGAGGCGGCCGCCGAGCTCGGCTACCGCGCCGACCGCACCGCCAGCCTGCTCGCCCGGCGCCGCCGCCATCTGCTCGGCGTGATGCTCGACGTGCGCAACCCGTTCCACGCCGAACTGGCCGAGGAGATCCACATCGCGGCGGACCGCAAGGGCTACGAGGTGGTGCTCTCCACGCTGACCCGCGGTCGCGACGAGGCGGGCGCGATCGAGACGTTGCTCGACTTCCGCTGCGAGGGCGTGCTGCTGCTCGGCCCCGACGCCAGCGCGGCCGAGCTGGGCAAGCTCGCCGCCGAGGTCGCGGTCGTGGTGATCGGCCGGCGGGTCACCGATCCGGCGGTCGACGTGGTGCGCCCCGCGGACATCGTGGGCGTCGCCGAGGTCCTCGATCATCTGATCTCGTTCGGGCACCGGCGGATCGCGTTCATCGACGGTGGCCGGGGCGTGGTCGCCACCGCGCGCCGCCGCGGCTACCGCGAGGCGATGCGCCGGGCCGGGCTCGCCGACCAGATCCACATCATCCCGGGCGACCACACCGAGGAGGGCGGCAGCCGGGCCGGCCGGCTGGTGGCCGGGCTCGCCGAGCGGCCGTCGGCCGTGGTCGCGTCGAACGACCGGGGTGCGGTCGGGGCGCTGGACGCGTTCGTCCGGGCCGGCCTGGAGGTGCCCCGGGACATCTCGATCGTGGGGTACGACGACAGCACCCTCGCCCGGCTGGCGCACATCGACCTGACCACGGTGAACCAGGACGCGGCGGCCCAGGCGCAGCACGCGGTGGACGCGGCGGTGGAGCGCCTCGACGGCGGGCGTACCGAGGCCAAGGAGATCGTCCTGCGCCCGCGTCTCGTGGTGCGCGGCAGCACCGGCCCGGCCTAGCCGTGCTTCACGGGCGCGTGGCCGGGCCCGTCGTGCCGCGGATGACCAGGTGCGGGTGGACGATGACCTCGCGGGGCCGGACCGGGGTGCCGGCGATCCGGTCGACGGCGCGGGCCACCGCAAGCGCGGTCATCGCCGTCGCGTCCTGGGCGACGGTCGTGAGGTCGACGTGGGCGAGCCGGGCCAGCCGGCTGTCGTCGTAGCCGACGACGCTGAGGTCGCCCGGCACGGTGAGCCCGGCGCGGCGCACGACGTCGAGCAGCCCGGTGGCGCAGCGGTCGTTGAAGACGCAGACCGCGCTCGGCGGGTCGGCCAGCAGCGCCCGGGCGGCGGTCGCGCCGTCCTCCTCGGTGAGCCCGCCCGGCGTGACCCGCGCGTCACCGGCCAGGCCGTGCCGGCCCATCGCGTCGTGGTAGCCGCGGCGGCGTTCGGTGGCACCGGGGGCGTGGCCGCCGTCGACGTGCGCGATGCGGCGGTGCCCCAGCGCCACGAGATGATCGACCGCCTGGTGTACGCCCTCGGCCTCCGCGTTGCGGACCACGTCGACGGCGCGGTCGCGGACGCCGCGGGACAGCACGATCACCGGTAGTCGGCCGGTGAGGCGGACCAGCTCGCGTTCGGGCGCCTGCGGGCCGAGCAGGATGAGCGCCTCACACCGGTCCTGCAGCAGGCCGGCGACCGCCCGGCTCTCGTCCCGCTGCGGCGTCACGGCGCTCAGCGTCAGTTCGTACCCGATCTGCTCGGCCGCGGTGTAGAGGCCGGTGACCAGATCGCCGTGGAACGCGTGCTGCACCCCGAAGACGACGCCGAGCAACCGGCTGCGGCCGCTGCGCAACAACCGGGCCCGGCTGTCGGGGTGGTAACCCAGCGCGTCCGCCACCGCCAGCACCCGGCGCCGGGTCTCGGCACTCGCGCCGGGCGCCTCGCGCATGACGATCGACACCAGCGCCGTCGAGACCCCGGCCTCGGCCGCCACGTCGGCCAGCGTCGCGCGCCGGTCAGCTCTGCTCACCCGGGCATTCTAGAACGTTCTAGGCGGGAGCCTTGACGCGGCCATCGCCGGTGCCGGAGAGTCACCTAGAACGTTCTAGAAGGGATGCGGAGATGACCGGAGCGGTGCGGGTGGCCCTGATCGGGTCCGGACGGATGGGCGCCTTCCACGGCGCGACGCTGAGCCGGCGGCTGCCCGGCGCCCGGCTCGTCGCGGTCGCCGACCCGGCGCCCGGCGCGGCCGAGCGGCTCGCCGCCGACCTGGGCGCCGACCGGGCCTACCTGGACGCCGCGGAGGCCTTCGCCGATCCGCGGGTCGACGCCGTGGTGATCGCGGCCCCGGCCCGCCGGCACGCCGAGCTGGTGGTCGCGGCGGCCGAGGCGGGCAAGGGAGTGTTCTGCGAGAAGCCGATGGCGGTGACCCTCGCCGAGGCGGACCGCGCCATCGACGCGGCCCGCTCCGCCGGCGTCGTGCTGCAGGTCGGCTTCAACCGGCGGTTCGCCACCGACTGGCTGGCGGCGCGCGAGCTGCTGGACTCGGGCCGGCTCGGCACGCCGCGGCTGCTGCGCTCGCTGACCCGCGACCCGGGCGGTTTCGACCCGGCCCGGGTGCTGCCCGACACGATCTTCCTCGAGACGCTGATCCACGACTTCGACACGCTGCGGTTCCTCAACCCGGGGGCGACCGCGGTCGAGGTCCGCACGGTCGCGGACGCCCTCGTCGAGCCGGCCTGGCGGGACCGGGGCCTGCTGGACACCGCGGTGGTCACGGTGCGCTTCGACAACGGCGCGATCGGGACGGCCGAGGCGTGCTTCGAGGCCGCCTACGGCTACGACGTCCGGGGCGAGGTCTTCGGCGCGCACGGCATGGCCACCCTCGGCGACGGGCGGCGCGGCACTCTCACGTTCTCCGGCGCGGCCGGGCGTTCGGCCGAGACCGTCCGAGGCGATCAAGAGCTTTTCGCGTACGCCTACACCGCCGAACTGGCGGCCTTCGTCGACGCGGTCCGCGCCGGCACGCCGGCCCCGGTCACCGGGGAGGACGCCCGCGCGGCGCTGGCCATCGCCCTGGCCGCCGCCGAGTCCGCCCGCACCGGCCAGGCCGTGGAGGTGGCCAAGTGAGCGGTTTCCGGCTGGCCGTCTGCGCCGAGATGGTCTTCCTCGACCTGCCGTTCGCGGAGCGCGTGCGGCGCATCGCCGACCTGGGCTTCGAGGTGGAGATCTGGAACTGGGCGACCAAGGACGTGGACGAACTGGCGAAGACCGGCGCGACGTTCTCATCGATGACCGGCTATCTCACCGGCACGCTGGCCGACCCGGCGGGCGCCGCCGAGCTGATGCGCACCGCGGAACTCTCCCTCGAGGTCGCCGAACGCCTCGACTGCCCCCGGCTCAACCTGCACGGCACCGGCCTCGACGACCGGGGCCTGCCGGTCGTCCCCGGCGCGGCGACGGCACGGATGTGGGTGTCGGCCGCGCGCACTCTGGCCCGCCTCGCCACACTCGGCGAACGGGCCGGACGGGTCTTCACGCTGGAGAACCTGAACACGGCCGTCGACCATCCGGGCACGCCCTTCGCCCGCGCGTCGGACACGATGGCGCTGGTGGCGGCGGTGGACAGCCCGTACCTACGGATGAACCTGGACCTTTACCACGCCCAGATCGGCGAGGGAAATCTGATCGCGCTCGTCGAGGAGGCGCTGCCGCTGATCGGCGAGATCCAGGTCGCGGACGTCCCGGGCCGCCGCGAGCCCGGAACCGGCGAGATCCACTACCCGGCGATCGCAGCGGCCCTCGACCGCCTCGGCTATCCGGGCGTGGTCGCCCTGGAGGGCTGGGCCTCCGGCGATTCCGAGGCGGCGCTCGCCCGCTTCCGGTCCGCCTTCACCATCTAGGCCGCGCCTTCCGGGCCGCTCGCCGCCGGGTGTCAGCCCTGGGTGCGGCGGTCGACGATGCGGCGCATCTTGCCCATCGAGCGCTCGACCCCGTCCGGCTCGATCACCTCGACCGTGATGCTCACCCCGACCGTGTTCTTGACCAGCTCGGCCAGGGCGCGGCCGGCCTCGCGCGCCGCCGCCGGCTCGGTTGCGTGGCGGCGCTCGACGTTGACCGTCATCGCGTCCAGCCGGCCGTCCCGGGTCAGCACGCATTGGAAATGCGGGGCCAATTGCGGCGTACGCAAAATCAGCTCTTCGATCTGGGTGGGGAAGACGTTGACGCCGCGCAGGATGATCATGTCGTCGGTGCGTCCGGTGATCTTCTCGATCCGGCGCATCGGGCGGGCCGTGCCGGGCAGCAGCCGGGTCAGGTCGCGGGTGCGGTAGCGCACGACCGGCATGGCCTGCTTGGTCAGCGAGGTGAAGACCAGCTCGCCGTAGGCGCCGTCGGGCAGCACCTCGCCGGTCTGCGGGTCGATGATCTCGGGGTAGAAGTGGTCCTCCCAGATGTGCAGGCCGTCCTTGACCTCGATGCACTCGATCGCCACGCCCGGGCCCATCACCTCCGACAGGCCGTAGATGTCGATCGCGTGCAGGTCGAGCCGGGTCTCGATCTCGGTGCGCAGATCCTGCGTCCACGGCTCGGCGCCGAGGATGCCGACCCGCAGCGACGTCGCACGCGGATCGATGCCCTGGCGCTCCATCTCGTCGACGATCGCGAGCAGATAGCTGGGCGTCACCATGATCACGTCGGGTTGGAAGTCGTTGATCAGCATGACCTGCCGCTCGGTCATGCCGCCGGACACCGGGATGACCGTGCAGCCCAGCTCCTCGGCTCCGTAGTGCGCGCCGAGACCGCCGGTGAAGAGCCCGTATCCGTACGCGACGTGCACCCGGTCGCCGGGCCGGCCGCCGGCCGCCCGGATCGAGCGGGCCATCAGCCGCGCCCAGGTCCGCACGTCGTCGGCGGTGTAGCCGACCACGGTGGGCTGGCCCGTGGTGCCGGACGAGGCGTGCAGGCGGGAGATCCGCTCACGCGGGACGGCGAACATGCCGAACGGGTAGTTGGCGCGCAGCACGGCCTTGTCGGTGAACGGGAACTTCGCCAGGTCGGCGAGCTCGCGCAGGTCGTCGGGGTGCACTTGGAGCTCGTCGAACATCTTGCGGTACTGCGGGACGTTGTCGAAGGCGTGCCGCAGCGACCAGCGCAGCCGCTCCAACTGCAGCGCGCGCAACTCGTCGACGGACGCGCGTTCGATGGGCTCCAGGTCCTCGGCGCGGGGGGTGCGATCCTGCACGGCTCTACTCCTGTCTGGTGGTGGGGGGCGCGTTCTCCGGTCTGGTGCGCAGGCCCTCGAAGGCCAGCGCGGTGACCGTGTCGGCCAGTTTCTCGGCGCCCCCGCGACTCGGCCGATACCACTCCGTCAGCGAGTTGACCATGCCGAACAGCAGCCGGGCGGCGGTTGCCGGATCCACGTCCGGCCGGATGTCGCCCTCGGAGCGGGCCTGCCGGACCAGCTCGGTCACCCGGGCGTCGAAGTCACGGCGGCGCAGCAGCGCCCGCTGCTCCACCGCCGTGTTGCCCCGCACCCGCAGCAGCAGGGTGACGAACTCCAGCCGGTCGGTCAGCACCAGCACGCTGCGCCGGATCAGCTGCTCGAGCCGCTCGATGGCCGGCGCGTCGAGGGCCTTGACCTCGTCGGCGGCCTCGAACAGCCCGTCCAGCGCGCGGTCCATCGCGATCTGCAGCAACTGCTCCTTGCCGCTGATGTGGTGGTAGACACTCGACTTGGTGATGCCCAGTGCCTCGGCGATGTCGAACATGCTGGTGAAGTCGTATCCGCGCTCGTTGAACAGCCGCACCGCGGCGGTCAGGACCGCCTCGACGTCGTGGCCGGGGCGGCCGCGGCGGGCCGGGCGGTCGGTCACGCCGGCCACCCGAGCGGGACGTGGGTCCGCGTCCGATTCCGATCGGTCTGTGCCACGTTCCCTCCGGAGCTTGATCAGGGTGCTGTTTTCCACAGGGGTTGATTACCGACCGATAGGACGGTAAATAATGAGGACAGCCAACCGCAATGGAGCGCAGATGACAACCCCTGCCGAGTTGTACGAGACGCATCACGAACTGCTGGACCGGGCCGTCGAGGCCGCCCGGGTCCGGGACTACTGGTCGGCCTATCCCGAGTCGCCGAGCAAGTCCGTCTATGGCGAGGACGCGGCGCCCGCGGGCGAGCGCGCGTTCACCGCCCTGCTCGGCAAGCCGTTCCCGATCGAAGTGCCCGCCGCCACCGGCACTGTCACGACCGAGCGCTCGCCGTACGGGATCGAGCTGGGCGTCAGCTATCCCAAGGCCGACCCGCTGGCCCTGGTCGCCGCGGCCCGGGCCGCCACCCCGGCCTGGCGGGCCGCCGGCCCGCAGGGGCGCGCCGGCGTCGCCGCGGAGATCCTGCGCCGGATCAACGCGCGCAGCTTCGAGATGGCGCACGCCGTGCAGCACACCACCGGCCAGGCGTTCGTGATGGCCTTCCAGGCCGGCGGGCCGAACGCGCAGGACCGCGGCCTCGAGGCGGTGGCCTGCGCGCTGGCCGAGCAGACCCGGCTGCCGGGCGCCGCGATCTGGTCCAAGCGGCAGCGCGGCGGCGACCCGCTGCGGCTGCGCACGACCAGCACCGTCGTCGGCCGCGGCGTCGCCCTGGTGATCGGCTGCACCACCTTCCCCACCTGGAACGGCTACCCCGGCCTGTTCGCCAGCCTGGTCACCGGCAACCCGGTGATCGTCAAGCCGCACCCCGGCGCCGTGCTGCCGCTGGCCATCACCGTGCAGGTGGCCCGCGAGGTGCTCGCCGAGGCGGGCCAGGATCCCAACCTGGTGACCCTGGCGGCCGAGGAGCCCGGCGACGGCATCGCCGCCACCCTGGCCACCCACCCGGACGTGCGGATCGTCGACTTCACCGGCTCCAGCGAGTTCGGCAACTGGCTGGAGGCCAACGCCCGCCAGGCGGTGGTGTACACGGAGAAGTCGGGCCTCAACACGGTCATCGTCGACTCCACCGACGACTACCGGGGGCTGCTGCGCAATCTCGCGTTCTCGCTCTCGCTCTACAGCGGGCAGATGTGCACCGCCCCGCAAAACCTGCTGGTCTCCTCGGGCGGCATCGAGACCGACCAGGGCCACCGCAGCGCCGAGGAGTTCGGCGCCGATCTGGCCGGCGCGCTCGACAAGCTGCTCGGCGACCCGCGGCGGGCGGCCGGCACGCTCGGCGCGATCGTCAACGACGGCGTGCTGAGCCGGCTCACCGAGGCCGGCACGGCCACGCACGTGGTGCGCCCGTCCGCCGCGGTGCCCGACGAGCAGTATCCCCAGGCCACCATCCGCACCCCGGCGATCGTGCGGCTCGACGCCGCGGACGAGAAGGTCTACACCCGGGAGTGGTTCGGCCCGGTCTCGTTCCTGGTGACGACCGATTCCACCCAGCACAGCCTGCGGCTCTTCACCGAGACGGTGCGCGGCCACGGCGCGCTGACCGCGTCGGTCTATTCGAGGTCACCCGAGGTCATCGAGGCGGCCCGCGAGGCGGCACTCGACGCAGGCGTACACCTCGCGGAGAACTTCACCGGTGGCGTCTTCGTCAACCAGACCGCGGCGTTCAGCGACCTGCACGGCGCCGGCGCCAACCCGGCCGCCACCACGTCGCTGACCGACGCACAGTTCGTCACCGGCCGGTTCTTCACCCTGCAGTCGCGCCACCACGTCACCGAGGAGAGCAATGCCTGAAGCATTTCTGGTCGGCGGCGTCCGCACGCCCCAGGGCAAGTACGGCGGCGCTCTTGCCGGGGTGCGCCCCGACGACCTGGCCGCGCTCGTCGTGGCCGAGGCGGTGCGCCGCGGCGGGCTGAGCCCCGACGCGATCGACGAGGTCGTGCTCGGCGCGGCCAACCAGGCCGGCGAGGACAACCGCAACGTCGCCCGGATGGCCGTGCTGCTCGCGGGCCTGCCCGACACGGTGCCGGGCTACACGGTCAACCGGCTCTGCGCGAGCGGCCTGACCGCGATCGCCTCGGCGGCCCAGGCCGTGCGCAGCGGCGAGGCCGACGTGGTCGTCGCCGGCGGCGTCGAGTCGATGACCCGCGCCCCGTGGGTGATGGCCAAGCCCGGCACGCCGTGGGCCCGCCCCGGTGAGGTCGTCGACACCTCGCTGGGCTGGCGCTTCCGCAACCCGCGCTTCGTCGCGGCGGACAAGACCGCGGGCACCGCCCCGGACGACCGGCGGGTCACGCTCAGCATGGGCGAGACCGCCGAGGAGGTCGCCACCCTGGACGGCATCACCCGCGCGGACAGCGACGCGTTCGCCCTGCGCAGCCACCAGCGCGCGGTCGCCGCGATCGACGCCGGCCGGTTCGCCGCCGAACTGGTGGCCGTGCCGGTCAAGGACGGCTCGGTGGAGACCGACGAGATCCCGCGCCGCGACACGACCCTGGAACGGCTCGGCAAGCTCCGCACGGTCTTCCGGGACGGCGGCGTCGTCACCGCCGGGACGTCGTCGCCGCTGTCCGACGGCGCGGCCGCCGTCGTGGTCGCCAGCGCCGAGGCCGTGCAACGGTACGGCCTGACGCCACGCGCCCGCATCGTGACGTCCGCCAGCGCCGGCGTGCCGCCGCAGCTGATGGGCCTCGGCCCGGTCCCGGCCACGGAAAAGGCACTGGCCCGGGTCGGCTGGGGCGCCGGCGATCTGGACGCGGTCGAGCTAAACGAGGCGTTCGCGGTGCAGTCGCTGGCGGTCATCCGCCGGCTGAAGCTGGACGAGGAGCGGGTGAACGCCGACGGCGGCGCGATCGCGCTCGGCCACCCGCTGGGCTGCTCCGGAGCCCGGCTGACGGTGACGCTGCTGGGCCGGATGGAGCGCGAGGGCGCCCGGCGCGGCCTGGCCACCTTGTGCGTCGGGGTGGGCCAGGGCGTCGCGATGCTGCTGGAGCGCGTGTGATGGCCCGAGCGGGGCGGCCGGCGTGACCACTCTGTTCGTTTCGGAGCTCGACGATCGGGTCGTGGTGACGTTGCGCCGGCCCGAGGCGCGTAATGCCATCAACGCGGCGATGGTGCGCGAGTTGCACGACGTCTGCGTCGCCCTCGAGGAGCGGCCGCGGCTGCTGCTGCTCACCGGCGACGGCGGCACGTTCGCGGCCGGCGCGGACATCGCGGAGCTGCGCGAACGGGGCGGCGAGCAGGCGTTGCAGGGCATCAACAGCCGGTTGTTCGACCGGATCGCCAAGCTGCCGCTGCCCACAGTCGCGGCCGTGGACGGCTATGCGCTGGGCGGGGGCGCCGAGCTGGCGTACGCCTGCGACATCCGGCTCGCCTCGCCCACGGCCTCCTTCGGCAACCCCGAGCCCGGGCTGGGCATCCTGGCCGCGGCCGGCGCCTGCTGGCGGCTGCGCGAGCTGGTCGGGGCGTCGGTGGCCAAGCAGGTGCTGCTCGCCGGGCGGCGGCTGGACGCCGGCGAGGCCCACCGGCTCGGGCTGGTCGCCGACGTGGTCCCGGCCGACAAGCTGCTCGAACGCGCGCACGACCTGCTCGACCGGATGGCCCGCTCGGGCCCGCTCGCGCTGCGGCTGACCAAGCTGGTCGCCGACGCGCCGGCCGGTGGGCACCCGCTCGCCGACGACCTGGCCCAGGCGATCCTGTTCGAGTCGGACGACAAGCGCAGCCGGATGGACGCCTTCCTGGCCGGAGGACGCCGATGAGCGGCGTGCCGAGGGTCGTGGGGGTGATCGGCGGCGGCCGGATGGGTGCCGGCATCGCGCAGGTCTTCGCCGTCGCCGGGGCGCAGGTGATCATCGTCGAGGAGAGTCCCGTTGCCGCGGCGGCTGCCCGCGAGCGCGTCGCCGCCGGGCTGGCCCGTGCCGCCGAGCGAGGCAAGCTCGCGGAGGGCCCGGACGGCGTACTGAAGCGCGTTGATTGTGGTCTGCTGCCCGCGGACGCCGAGCTGGTCGTCGAGGCGGTGCCGGAGGACGCGGAGCTGAAGGCACGGGTGCTCGTGGCGGCCGAGGCGGTCGTCGGCGAGGACGCGGTGCTGGCCACCAACACCAGCTCACTGTCGATCGCCGGCCTGGCCGCGGCGCTGACCCGGCCGCAGCGGCTGGTCGGCCTGCACTTCTTCAACCCGGTGCCGGCCAGCGCTCTGGTCGAGGTCGTCGTCGGGCCGCGCACCGCCGACGCCGTCCGCGACGTCGCCGTCGGCTGGGTGGGCGCGCTCGGCAAGACCGAGGTCGTCGTGCGTGACTCGCCCGGCTTCGCCACCAGCCGGCTCGGGGTGCTGCTCGGGCTCGAGGCGATCCGGATGCTCGAGGAGGGCGTGGCCGACGCCGAGTCGATCGACCGGGCGATGGAGCTCGGCTACCGGCACCCGATGGGGCCGCTGCGCTCCACCGACCTGGTCGGACTCGATGTCCGGCTGGCCATCGCCGAGCACCTCGAGCGTGAGCTGGGGGAGCGGTTCGCCCCGCCGCGGCTGCTGCGCGACAAGGTGGCCCGCGGCGAGCTGGGCCGCAAGACCGGCCAGGGCTTCTATGCCTGGGAGGGTAGGAAATGACCGGCACCGTCGCCGGGGAGGAGCAGCAGATGACCACCGGTGAGCAGGTCTTCGCCGACACGATCGAGCGCGACCAGCGGGTCGAGCCGCGGGACTGGATGCCGGAGGCGTATCGCAAGACGATGATCCGGCAGATCGCCCAGCACGCGCATTCCGAGATCATCGGCATGCAGCCCGAGGGGCAGTGGATCACCCGGGCGCCGTCGCTGCGGCGCAAGGCGATCCTGCTCGCCAAGGTGCAGGACGAGGCCGGGCACGGGCTCTACCTGTACTCGGCCGCCGAGACGCTCGGCGCCGACCGTGGCGACCTGACCCGCCGGCTGATCGAGGGCCGGCAGAAGTACTCGTCGATCTTCAACTATCCGACCCTGACGTTCGCGGACGTCGGCGTGATCGGCTGGCTGGTCGACGGCGCCGCGATCTGCAACCAGGTCCCGCTCTGCCGCAGCTCCTACGGGCCGTACGCGCGGGCGATGATCCGGATCTGCAAGGAGGAGTCGTTCCACCAGCGGCAGGGCTACGAGCTGCTGATCACGATGATGGGCGGCACCGCGGCGCAGCGCGAGATGGTGCAGGACGCGGTGAACAGGTGGTGGTGGCCGTCGCTGATGATGTTCGGGCCGCCCGACGCCGACTCGCCGAACAGCGCGCAGTCGATGGCCTGGAAGATCAAACGGCACAGCAACGACGAGTTGCGGCAGCGGTTCGTGGACATGAGCGTGCCGCAGGCCGAGGCGCTCGGCGTGACGTTGCCCGATCCGCGGCTGCGCTGGAACGACGACCGCGCGCACTACGACTTCGGCACGCCGGACTTCGCGGAGCTGACGAGGGTGATCTCCGGTGCCGGGCCGTGCAACGACGAGCGGATCGCCCGGCGGCGCTCGGCCGACGAGGACGGCGCGTGGGTACGCGAAGCGGCGGCCGCGCACGCCGCCCGGCGGCAGGAGGCCGGCGCATGACTGACGAGATCAAGCACGAGTGGCCGCTGTTCGAGGTGTTCGTGCGGGCCAAGCGAGGGCTCAACCACGTGCATGTCGGGTCGCTGCGGGCCGCCGACC
>Ga0307513_10003960_pt1 | contig 19887 bp, 7 predicted proteins | sample 15_EM_MG_FD_202174 | JGI IMG/M metagenome (GOLD analysis project Ga0307513, IMG submission 202174) | Populus trichocarpa ectomycorrhiza microbial communities from riparian zone in the Pacific Northwest, United States - 15_EM | ecosystem: Host-associated > Plants > Roots > Unclassified | place...
CTCTGCTGATGTGTATACTTCTACCAGCCCCAAGTGTAAACCTGACTCATCTGTTGATAAATTACTGTTAGAAACGCCTGCACAGTCAACTCCAAGGAGAGCAATGCATAGCTCTGATGAAAAGCACAAGGACACTACTGGCCAAAAGCAGACATTATCTTGTAAGCCTGCAAAAAGGGTGTTAGATTTCTCATACATTGAAGCCGATAAAGGTGCATCAGAATACTATGAATTCTTACATGACAGTAGCACTCAACCTCTTGCTGGCTCTTCTTCACCACTTAAAAAGGTGTGCCATTTCCTGTTCAACCTAGTCAAAATTGAAGCATTATTTTGGAAGTCGATAAATTTAATGGGTATGAACCTCTAAATGAAAATCTTTTTTTCTGATTTCCTGTGGTGCCATCATTAGCAATACATTCCTTCTCTTGTTATTTTTTAATGAAGAAATTATATGTATCTGAAAATAGTTCATCCAGCAGCTATTCAAAACCCTCGATAAGATGATAGTTGTTTAGTCATTCTTATGAGGTAGAAAAATAAAGGATGACATCCACATTTTGCGTTTTGGTCTTTTATTTGGTAAACTTGGGAATATTGTTTAGGATTAACTTTTGCATGGCAGCATGTATGTCAGACCTACAGACATACATGCTGAATTTTGCCTTTTTCATTCGTTACTTGCTGGCATGCTTTGATTGCATTTTGTCCTTGGAGCAATTGTATTGACTCAAAACTCTTTATACTTGATTCACTTTGCAGGTGGAGGGAAGCCTTGGTCACTCATCTGTAGATCAGAAAACCTGTCAGTCTGATACAGTGCACCAGCAGTTGTCTATTCAGTTGCCTGACCTAGTTTCTCTGGTTCACCACATATTCCAGTCAGTTAACTTCTCCCCAATTACAAAGGAGGAACTTGTGCACAAGATAATTCTAGATAGTTTAGATATTGTTGACAGATGTAGGTCACGATGGGTCTACCTTTATAGCAGCACCCTTCATATTTTTCTCATTGAATCATTGGTTAGTGAACTCACTCAGTCTATTTTTACAGGGGAGGTTGAAGAACAGATTGGGATTCTTGAAAAGCGAGTTCCAGATTGGATTTGCAGGTTACCAGCACCTAGTGGTGATGTCTTGTACAAGTGAGTGTATCACACATCTCTTTGATCTGTTATGCAACTATCTATCCATGAGGAGAACTGTAAAGAAAATATTGTGTGGGGCACCTAGACATTAGAAGATGGATATGCATGTTTCTCTATATACGTGAATATTTTGCAAATGCTTATAACATGTCACAACTAAACATGTTAATCTGTTTATTTTTAGGTAATAAAGTAACACCATGATTTCTTTCTAACAATATTTTTTTTGATTAACGTTGGTGTTCGGGCCAGCTTGAGCGCACCTCGACTAATCCCACGGGTCCTGAGAGGCATCACATGTAGATGAGAAAACATGCTAAAAATGTTAAAAAAAAAAAAAATCTAAAACAGCAAGAGCTTTTGTGTGAAGGAGAAAGCTTCTGAAACTTCTTTTCTTTTCTTCAGCAACATCAAATCCTATCAAGCTGTTTTATTTTTCTGTAGACATAGGCCCTTTGATGAAAGTAAACTTTGATGATGTGGATCAATATTTGTTATGTGCATTGCTTATGAGATTGTTTTTTCTATTTTTGTTAAAGTAAAGTTTATTTTGTATTTATGAGTTGGCCCTATTGTCATTCCCTCATGCCTTTCTGGCCTCGTGCAGGATCAAGAAAATGTCAGACTTGGACACTGTTCAGGCGATGGTCATAGCATAGGTCAATATCTTAAGGTATCTTGATTTAGTACAAGTTGTTCTGGCACTAGAAGGGAAATGTAATATGATGCATGGACTCGGACCCTGAGTTCTCGCGAATCCCATCCTCCCCCAATAATTTGCTTTCTTGCTTAATTATATAGACACAGTAGATTTTTAGTCGCATAGGGAGGCGTCAACCAGAGCGAAACTTGTATTTGACTCGACTGATCGTTGAATGTTATGTTAGTAGGGTGATCTCTGCTTCCATTTTTATCCACAGGCTATTCATTTCTACCTCGTTTTTTTTATGTATAATTACGTTGAATGCAACTGCAACCTTGTTTGATTCGATGCACACTATGAATCTTAGATACCAAACTGCTCCTCTTATTTAATTTTCATTCCTTCTGATGCCTTGGTTTTCATTTGGAAACTCTGTGGTTGTTCTTCAGACACAAGATTTGTATTTTCTTGGTTCTAATAGAAAAGCTCAGAGATTTGAGAATATTGTCTGGAAACAATTACTTGATGTGAATGGAAAAACATAAATTTATTCGATCATGAGTAAAAGATGGTAAATTTGTTCAGGGAAATGATGTTTTTACCATCCCTTCAAGTTTTTTTAGTTTTAATTTGGAAGCTCCACAATTATAAATTAATAATTAAGGAAATTCTGGATGTCTTTTTGATCGTTTTTTGCATTTTGTTGTTGAGAAAATTGTTTAGTTGACTAGTTATCTAACTCGTGCTTCGTTGCGTGTCAGTAATTTTTATTTTTTATAAAAAAAATATATATATAGGTTTTTTCAATGTATTTTTATAGTTTAAGAAATTTAAGTTCAAATAATATATATATATATATAAAATCAAATAAATTAAAAACTATCTTGCCTATATTCTAGCCACGGTAATGACTGAAAAATAAAGGCTTAAGTTTTTTCACTCAAAAACCTATTTTGAGGTAGGCGAAGCGTCGTCTGATCTTGCCCAGATTTTAATCACTAGGGTGGCTAGAAAATCAGAGTTTAAATTGTTTTGACTCAAAAACCTAATTTTCAATCCATTTTGACCCAAAACATCTATAAAACACCTTCGAAACCGTGATAAACCTATTTATGGTCTCAAAAAACCATCTCAAAAACCAAAATCAATCATAAATAAAAAAATCAACCCGAGTTTAGATCTGTTTGTTGATGAACTTTAAAGGTAAGAAAAACATCTAATGTGAACTCTCCTCATCAAATGAAACCATTTGACATAAATATCAACTGTTTTGAAAGCATGGTGCTAACGACATTTTTCTTTCTTTATTGTTGGAATTCGGTGACCTCTCTCTCAACGAGGAACTTAAAAATAATAAAAACAAACTTTTGTACCAAATTTGAATTTGAAAAATATTGAGGTATCGAAATTGTATAGTCTGCGTTCTTTTTAAAGTTAAGGATCAAAGTGTATCTTTTTCATTTCGGTCCCTTATCTTTCTATCACATCCTTTCATAAAAAATCAAAATCATTTGGTCTTCAATTAGGACTAATTCACTTAAAAAAAGAGTTTAAGGATCAAATTGAAAAAACAAAAAAACTTACAGTACAGTCCATCCATAATAATGTGTGAAAGGATGAACAATGAACTTCTACACAATAAAAAACTCACGTCTTTTAGTTTTATACTTAATAGGCAGAGTTTTTTTTATTCAAATGTCGGTGTCACTATAACTATCTGTTTTGTTTTTTACATTAGTGCTATTAAACAATTTATTTTAGAATTTTAGTAATTAGTAAATTCTCTACGCCAGAATCCAGCGACTCACTCTCTCTCTTTCAAAAAAAAAAAAAACTAAAAAATAAGAAAAATAAAATTCAGAATCAAATTTGAATTTTTGAAAATTAGAGGGACTTTTTTCCTAGTAGATAAAAAAAATGAGGGGATAGAAAAGAACTTTTAAAACAAATTTTAAATCCACCACCTATTCAACTTGTTTTTTTTTTTTTACTTTAATCTCCTATCTTTCAATTCAACCATTCCTTAAAAAATAAAATAAAATATAATCGGATGTTAATTTATACTCATAAGAGTTAAATCATGTAAAATAAAAATTTAATAACTAAATTAAAAAAATATTATTTCAATCTACAATGTTACGAGTAGATAAACACTGGTAGTAAAAAGACCTCTTTTAGGATCCTTTAATAATAATATCATTAATTACTATATCAAATAGATTTGTTATGGGTGAGTTCTCTAATTTGAAATAGTTTTTTTTTAATATAATAATACTTATACTAAAATGCAAGTAAAATTAACAATTACAAATTATTCAGTTTATGAATTTAAACATCAAACCCAAATTATTTTGCAAACATGTTTCGCATTGTTACATAGTACGTTGACATCATATCATTATTCACATATGGCCAAACTATACGTGCTCATGACGACGACTTATACCTAAATTTTGGCACTGATAAGTCCTGTAATTAATTGTCAAATTTATGATGAAAAACAAACAAAAAAACCATAAAAAAAAACAAAAAACTAATGCTAAGTCAAAAAATAAATTAATTAGCATAGCATCGATCAACAAAAGAAAATACTATCATAAACCTGTGTACAAAAAAGTATGGTTCAATATGAAAACAAACAACAAAAATTGAAATTCATCAACTTACTTTTAAATATATTTTATCTTACCAAGTATATTCTTGGTCAATAAGCAATAACTGAATTGAAGTTTTAATTGAAATGTATATACAACACTAAATCAAATAACCTAAGATTTTTTGAAGGTTTTCTGACCATGATGGGCACAAGTAAACTTTTTTTGACAAAATTTATATATAATATTTTAATAATTAGATTGAAAGTTATGAGTGTTTTAATCAAATAAGTTATCTACGTGACTAAACCTCTTTTTAATTTTAAATTAGTCTTATTATTTTATAAATATATCTACAAGTTATCAATACGGTCTAGTTATAATAGATTCTCATCCGAATGATCAAAACCTCCGACATCAATAAATAAAACAATCACATTCTTAGTCTCTGTTAGGATGTTCTGTCTATGAAGATCTCCTTGTTTTGTAACTCCATTCTTGAAAGATTTTGCTCACTACACGTGAAGGAGGTCTAATTGATTCCCTTTCGGTTTTATGTCAAGCCATGCGGTGCAAGTATTCTGCTTCTTGTAATTGTGCTCCGATTTGTCAAGGGACGTCTAGAGCTATATTTTCTAGCTTTATATATCAATGGAGATGCCTTACTGTTCTACAAAAACTGAATCCATTTTTAATTTCTCCAAGACCACCTTAAGTTTAAATCATATCACAACGTTATATAAAAAAAAATATATAAAAAAGGGTCTCATTATTTTATTATTATTGTTGTTGTTATTTTGATACATCATCCATGCATGGATCCATTGAAACATTAGCTAGGTATATCACTATACCAGCGGAGCCAAGATCTACCTAGCTCTGCTTGGAGTAAGAGACAATGAACCCATTGAGACCCTAGAAAGAAAGAAAAAGCCAAGAAACACGACTAGAGACAATAGCAGCTAGCCTATTCCATCATTATTTAGCGCCAATATACTTTCAGCATTCATATGGATGAACTTAAAGGCCCAACCTTCTTAAACAAAACCAAGAAAGGTGACAGTTGATCACTAAGAGACAGAATTTTACGTCCATTATTCTCACGATAAATCCCAATATCCCTGCATAGAACTCCGCAGTGACAAATGTCTTCAGGACAGGAAACTAGCTTGTACCCTATGCCAGCCTTCTCAATCTTGAACCAGTTGGTTAATGTATCAATACCAGGATTTCCTTCTTCCCCACCCGTTGTCACAAACCATTGTACCTCTGAGTTGGAAGATTTCTGAATCTTCCAGACTGATGAGTGGTCACAGGCTTTCTTAATAGAAAACTTGATGTTAAGATCAGTAGAAACTCGGATGACATCATCTTCGGAGCTGGCAGGTGAGAAGGTAACTGGAAGACCTTGTAACCTGTCCGAGGAGTATTTAATAACATCATCCGGGCAAGTTTTATTGGTAGCAGAAACATCCCCGCCTCTAGCTCCCCAGAAAATAGAAGTGATGATGTATTCCGTGCCTGCTTTAAGTTCTTCGCCCTGAATGTCAAGCACCGGCTCAGTATAAGCTTCTGTTGATGGCACTGAGAGAACAAAGGCAAAGAGAAGAAAGGAGAACCACGCCAACAATGTAGACTTCATTGTTATTTGATGTTATTGAGATTTTTCGTACTTGGATATGAAAAACAATCCCAAGAAGCTTGCATTTATAGAGCTAGAACCTGGAAGCTCAACAATTATTCAAATATCTTTGTCACTATCTATCTTTTTTTTTTTTTACATTATGAAATAAGATTATCAATTTAAACATCCACCACAAATTATTTCGCAAACATGTTTCGCATTCTTTCATAGTACGTACGTAGACATCTTATCATTATTCACACATGTATGTCCAAACTATACGTGCTCGTGATAACGACTTATCCTGTAAATGATTGTCAAAATTATAATGGAAAAAAAAGCTAAGTCAAAAAATAAATTAACTAGTATTTGTAATATACAAATAGCCTGTTAGGTTTGGCCATTTCTCTACCCAGATTTTGTTGAAATTAATTTTTATATGATTCGATGAATTTATTTATTTTACCCAGTAAAAACCTGATTCAACTTAAAAATAAATATTAAAAAATACAATAAACTAGTATATATACAAGATAAGCATTTGCAAAATCAAAAAATAATAACAGTAACTATTATTGGTGCCAAACATGGTTTTTGTTGAGTTGAATAAATTATAATAAAATAATTTATAACAAAAATGACCATATAGTATTGATTTGAGTTTTACTTAATCATATTGATTTTGATGAGTTCTTTGCAAAACATTTGATATCTTAAAGAAATCCATGAAAATATTAATGTCTTAATTAACCATATTGATTTGAGTTTTAATTAACCATTTTGATTTTGATGAGTTATAGCTTTTCACTTGAATTGAATCATGTAAATATTGATTGATCCTTGATCATAGAGAAGTGGGAGGAGATATCATAGAGTTGCATAAAATACTGTTTTGTAGTGACAATGACCATTAATTTGGGGGATGGTTTCTTGATAATAATTTTTCTATTATATTTATTTTTGAGTATAAATGTTACCGATCTATGATTAGTATATAGATAATTTTTATTTTTAAATTTCAAATATAATACATTTTTTTTTAACAACTAGAGTTCTGCGCAGTATTTAATATAGGAAATAAATTCATAATATATATTAACATCTGAATATAATCCGTATTACAAACTTAATAAATATAAAACATTAACTAAACATAATAAATAATATTAATTATAATAAAAAATAAATTTTAAAATTTTTACAAAAACTACCTCCCTCCTAACAAAGGTTAATATCAAAGCATTTTATCTGCCACTACTAATATTATGTTTTAAGTATAATGTCAGAGCATCTTATCTGCCAGTACAGTACTATTTTTCTGTCGATACTTAATAATTATAGGAAGGGCACGTCATCCTTCGTGTTCATGGATCTCTTTCTACTTTTGTTTTTTTTTTTTTTTTAACATTATGAAATAAGTTTATCAATTTAAACATCAACCACGAATTATTTCGCAAACATGTTTCGCATTCTTACATGGTACGCAGACATCATATCATTATTCACATATGGCCAAACTATACGTGCTCATGATAACGACTTATCCTGTAAATAATTGTCAAAATTATAATGGAAAAAAAGCTAAGTAAAAATTAAATTAATATTTAGCATTGTTTGAAACCGATTTTTATTCCTTGATATTTGTAATATATGTCGCACGTATGCGGCGTCGCGGCGATATTCCACTTCATCAATGTAACTATCTAATATGGGGAAACAAGAAATTCTTGTTTTTTATCGGTGGAAAAATAGAATGGAAGTCGCCACCTAGTATTTTGGTCACTAGAAACCCTAACTGATCTCAGAGATCGGGTACAGGGACTGGTTGCGTAAATAGAAGGTATTAGCACCCTTAATACGCCTTACCTAAGGTAAATTGCATTGTTTGATTGTCTGATAAAAAGCTAAGGTGTTGTTATATTTCTAATTGTTGGTCCGTCTATGGTTTGAGAAACCTGGCTGTATGCATGGAAACAAAATATTTTTTTTGTTTTATAATTTTTCTTTTGCAATGTTTTTGAAGAAAACCCGGTATTTTAATACCGGATTTGTATCTTTACGGTATAAAAAAACAAACCAATATTAAGCAAAATTGATAGAAAAATACACGAGAAAATTACAAACGTTTTTAGAAAGGTTTTTTGGAACTTTTTTATTTTTATTTTTTAAAATGAACAGTGGAGACCGCCGAAGAAGAAGAAGGAGAAGAAGAAGAAGAAGAAGAAGAAGAAGAAGAAGAAAGGGAAGCGGAAAGAGACTGACCAACGGTGGAAGCTTGGCTGCGACAAGGAGGTTCGACCGGTGGCTCAGTAGGCTTCGGTGGAGGGAATGGTGGCTGGTGGCGGTTGCTGGTGACAGAAGAAGAAAAGTTGCATAGGAGAGAGGCTCGACGGCGCGCTCACTATATGAGGTGGTCGGGTGGCTGATTGTGATGGATATGGAGGTGTTCAAGCTGGTGGTGACGATGCTGGTGGCTGAACGCCGCGGTGGAGGGAGAGAGAGAGAGAGGTTCTGCTGGCAGCAGAAACCGGGTTAGGGAGGCTGGTTTTTTTGCTGTCTTTGGACCCAAATTTCTCCACCCATTGAGCATGAAGATTAAATCTATTTATAGGCGCTGGAAGAGGGACACTTTGTCTCTTCTGGTGCAAAATTTCAGCCCTTGGTTCGACCCGAAAGTATCCCAACCATTGGCTCAAAGTAGCAATGATGAACTGTCAGTTTTGTGCAGGAAAAATGACTGGTCGGGTTTGCAACTTTGGGGTGGTGCCACCACCTCTACAGCCTCGATCAACCCGAATGGTTTATACTAGCATGTAGTCAGGTGTCAGGGGATCGTTTGCGTGCAAGTTTCATTTCATTTGGGGAAGAAACGAGGCGTAAAACGCCTTGGGAAGGAGGCCTCTCGGGCAGCTTCTCTAAAGAAGAAGATGAATAGTAATTTTTCTGTCAATTACGCTTTAGTCCTTTAATTTGTGATTTATCTCTAATTACACCCCTGATGGCCTCAAACTTTCAATTTTATTTAATTTCACCCCTGACGAACTTCAATTCGAACCCCAGATTTCCGCACATTTTCTAGTTTGATCCTTGGTTTTGGATTTATTCAATTAAGTCTCTAATTGGCCATCAAACTTCAATATTTTTGCAATTAAGCACCTGATTTAACCAAATCAACTCTAAAAAATTCTAATTTAACCCAGAACTTTAATTTCTTTCAATTAAAACCAAAATTTACTTAAAAATCAATTTTTCTTGCAATCAAACCTTCTATGAATTCAATTAAACCTCCAATAAAATTTAATTGAGTCTATAAATATTTGTTTTTGGACCTTTCTTCTTCAATTTGAATTTTTCTTGTCAACGGGGCTCTTCATCTGTAAAAAATATATTGTCAATTTTAATCTTTGAGTTTTTGACCCTCCTCAACCAATTTCTAGCCATTTTCTGGCGCTTCGACATCCTTGTCTCACTGTTATTATTTTTTGAATTTTTTGTATTTAGTCCAAATATATTTTTTGATTTTTGGAAGAAAAAAATGAATTTTGGGAAATAAGCCAAAAATAGGTTATGACAGTTGCCCCATCTGTTTACAATGCTTACGATAGACAGTCTTGTAAGAGATTTTAGATAGTAAGCTTTGTAAAGAAAAAAAAGAAAAAGATAATGGACTCACCATATGATGAATTGTTTTGAAAGCATTTGAGGGCTAGAAAGCGCACTCAAATGGTCGAAAGGTTTTCCTGATTAAATTCAAGGATATTTGAAATGGTCGAATTGTAATGGGTGACCTACCCGGGTGGAAAACATGGAGAATGGTCTCATTGTAATGGGTAACCTACCTAGAAAAAAATGATGGTCTCATTGTAATTGTCGCACGTGTGCGGCGAAAACATATACCTTCAAATTTTTGTATTATCTAAAAAATATGGCAAATGTGAAGAGACAAGGAATTCTTGTCTTTTATTAGTGAAAAAATAAAATGAAGTCGCCACCTAGTATTTTGGTCACTAGGAACCCTAACTGATCTTAGAGATCGAGTACGGGGACTGGTTGTGTAAATGGAAGGTATTAGCACCCCAAATACGCCCTACCTAAGGTAGGCTGCATTATTTTATTGTCTGATAAAATCTATAGTCTTGTCGTGTTTTCTTGTTGCTGGTCCGTCTGTGGGTTAAGAAAAGTTCTCGTCGGTAAGGAGATCCTTATCCTATCGGGTAAAACCTAACTGTTCTAACGTCAACAAAGGAATTTAATATCCGGAATACATCTTACGTATAAGGTCGTAAACCCAGATACTAAAAGAAAACAAAATATATATTTTTTTTGAAAATTTTGAAATATTGGCCTAGTTCTCGTGACTTTAATAAACTGGTTATTAAGGCCAAAATGCATGCTAAAACCTTTTTTTGTTTTTTGAAGATACAATATGATTTATTGTTTTTAGAGAGACTTGACCGTATGCATGAAAACAAAACATTTTTTTTTATTTTTTTAATGTCTTGACGAAAACCAGGTATTTTAATACCGGATTTGTATCTTTACAGTATAAAAATACAAACCGGTATTGATCAAAATGTAGCAAAAAATTTTGCAGAAAATCACATATATTTTTTTGAAATAATTTTTGAAAAATTTGTTATTATTTTTTGGGCTGGGCCCGACCCAAATATGACCTTCTACATTTGGACGCGGCTGGGCTGATGATCCAGTCCGTAGCAACCATGGACTGGTTACTGTGCATGAGCACAGTAACCAGCTACTTAATTAGCCGGTTACTGTGCACATGCACAGTAACCGGGTAAATATTTTCTTGTTTGCAGAACGTGCACTGTGCACGTTCTGCATGCAAGAAGATGAACAGTGAACGGAGACGAGGGGAAGAGAATTACCTGGGACGATGAGCTTGGATGGATGAGCTGACAGTGATGCTGGTGGCCGTTCTCGGCGGTATTGCTGTGACAGTGGCTGTGGTGGTAAACGCTGCTACTTCTTCTTCTCTCCTCTGTTTCGGTTATGCTTTCTTCTTACTCTGTTTTTTGTTCCCTCCTGTCAACGATGTTCCTGATTCTCTGCAGTGGCTTCGTGGAGGTGCTGTTGGTGCTAGCGGTGCAGCTGGTGGCGGCGAAGAGGAGGACCGGCCGTGGTAAACGGAGGATGCTGCTTCAGTTTTTTTCTGTATTTTCTTCTTCTTCCTCCAGCCTTCTCTTGTGCTTCGTTCACTCCCCTCTCTCTTTCTCTCTTAGCTTTTTCTTTCTTTTCCCTTCCCCTTTGTTCCCCTATCTCAGTTTTTTTTTTCTGTCCTCTTTTCTCCCTCTCTGTCTTGTCTGTTTTTTTTTTTTTTTGCCTGTCTAACCTCGTTCCTCCTCTATTTTTTCCCTCGCTGTCTCGTTCCCCCCCTCTCTTCACTGTCTTTCTTTGGCTTTTATAAGCCAGGGAAAGCCCTGCGGTGGTAATGGTCGCCTTGTAATATGGAGATAGCGGGATAGCAGCCATAAAATGTGCCCCATAATTGGAGCAATTTGCTGCAAAACGTATCCCTGTTTTACTGCTAAAAACGGCTTTCTTTGAAGGAGACAGTGAATAGTGCTCTTTAAGGAAACGACGCAATTTCAAAATGAATATTTTTGATTCGGTACTTGACAATTTTGTAATCAAGCCCCCAAATGAGTTATAATTGGATCCCTTGATTTTAGCACCTTTTCTGGTTTGGTCCCTAGTTTCGGATTGTTTCAATTAAGTTTCTAATTGGCCATCAAACTTCAATAATTATGCAATTAAACCCCTGATTTTAAAATTATAATTGGACCCCAGAACTTTAATTTCTTCTAATAAAAACCTAAATTGACATAAAAATCAATTTTTCTTGCAATCAAACCCTCCATAAATTCAATTAAACCTTAGATAAAATTTAATTGAATCCATAAACATCTGATTTCGAACTTTTCTTCTTCAAATTGATTTTTCTTTGTCAACAGTGCCCTCACCAGTCAACGATATACTGTCAAATTTTAACCTTTTGCATTTTTGAACATCCTCAACCAATTTTTGGTCATTTTTCAGCATTCCAACATCTTTTTCTCGCTCCTCTTATTTTTTTGGATTTCTTCCAATTTTTTTTTTGTATTTTCTCATTTTTGTGTGGGAACCCAAAAATGGGTAACAACAACAATGGGTGACCTACCCAAATGGAAAAGGGAAGAGTGATCTCATTGTAATGGGTGACCTACCCAAATGGAAAAGGGAAGAGTGGTCTCATTGTAATGGGTGACCTATCCAGGTGGAAGAATGACCTCATTATAATGGGTGACCTATCCAGGTAAAAATAAAATGCGGAGAATGGTCTCATTGTAATGGGTAACCTACCCAAGTGGAAAAGGGAAGAGTGGTCTCATTGTAATGGGTGACCTACCCAGGTGGAAGAATGACCTCATTGTAATGGGCCAGGTGGAAGAATGACCTCATTGTAATGGGTGACCTACCCAGGTAAAAATAAAATACGGAGAGTGGTCTCATTATAGTGAGTGACCTAAAAAAAATGATGGTCTCATTGTAATGGGTGACCTACCCAAGTGGAAAAGGGAAGAGTGGTTTCATTATAATGGGTGACCTACCCAAATGGAAGAATGACCTTATTGTAATGGGTGACCTACTCGGGTAAAAATAAAATGCGGAGAATGATCTCATTGTAATGGGTGACCTACCCAAGTGGAAAAAGGGAAGAATGATCTCATTGTAATGAGTGACCTACCCAGGTGGAAGAATAACCTCATTGTAATGGGTGACCTATCCAAGTAAAAATAAAATGTGGAGAATGGTCTCATAGTAATGGGTGACCTACCCAAGTGGAAGATATGAAAAACGGTCTTATTATAAGGGGTGACCTACCCAAATGGAAAAAAATGTGAAAAACGATCTCATTGTAACGGGTAACCTACCCAGATGGAAAAAGTTTTGAAGGGATGGCATAATAGGGCTTGAAAGGAGATACGAGGGCTCAAAGGCGCACTTGAAAGGAGGCAGGGTTAGGAAATGCACTACGTGAAAGATAAGGGCTCAAACGCACTTGAAAGTAGGTAAGGTTAGAAAACACACTAGCTAAGGGATGAGGGCTCAAAGATGCATTCGAAAAGAGTTGAGGGCCCAAAGATGCATTTGAAAGGAGGTAGGGTTAGAAAATACACTACTCAAGAAGTGATGGTAAAACATTGATTTCTCGATACTTATCCTGTCTGCTACTCAATAATTATAGGAAGGGCACGTCATCCTTCGTGTTCATGGATCTCTTTCTACTTTTGTTTTTTTTACATTACGAAATAAGTTTATGAATTTAAACATCAAACACAAATTATTTCACAAACATGTTTCGCATTCTTACATAGTACGCAGACATCATATCATTATTGTCAAACTCTACGTGCTCATTATAACGACTTATCCTGAAAATAATTGTCAAATTTATAATGGAGAAAAAAAGCCAAGTCAAAAAATAAATTAATTAGCATTGTTTAAAACCGATTTTGGTTCCTTAATATTTGTAATATACAAATGACATGTTAGGTTGGCACTTTCGCTGCCCAAGTTTTAAACTAAATCAGATTAGAGTTAATGGTCAAAGGACTAAATCGATCTAGTAAAAACTTAATTTGATTTAAAAAAAATATCAAGAAGGTGGTTATTAATATTATTTTTTAAATATTAAGACAATAATCGACCTGGACACCCCACAAAACACATGACCTGGTTAGGTCTAATAACTTTATTTTTTGAAATTATCTTTTTATTTAACTACATGATAATAAAAATAGACATGTGCAAGAAAGCAATCACATAATGTTTTCTAAAAAGAAAAAAACATTGCGAACGGTTATACAAAGGAGCACCTATGAATATAATAAAAAAAGCTATGATCAAGTTAAACAATTAAAAATTAAATGGTATTCAATAAAAAAATCTCAAATAAATTATTAATTAATCTATTTTAACAGACTTATATCAAAATTAAAAGAAAAAAAATAAAATATTAAAGAACAAATAGGCCAAACGTGTGGGTTTGGGTGGGCCAGCACACTTGTCTCACAAAGAAAGAGTTCAGGCACGCGCGTAGGCTTCTTTTTTATGTTAAGGGGTGGATTATATGTTGTGGCCCCATCTTTTGTTTAAAAAATGCAGACGACGTGTCAACTGTATTTTCATATTCCAACTATCGAAGAGGTGATAGGAAAATCAAGCAATGGTTTTTTCAATCCATAAAAATATTTTTAACCAAAAAACACCTAAGAAAAGGGTCTTAGAACATCAATAAACCAATTTCTCAGCCAAAAACACCCCTAAATTTGTAAAAAAAAAATTCAAAATTAAGTCGAAATAAATTTTCCTTTTCCATCTCGATCTACTTTTCCCAACAAGTTAAGGGATAAAAAAAACATCTAAATAGAACCTCTCTAATAAATTAGAAATCATTAACACCAAGAATAGTTTTTTTGATCTAATGACTCTCTCTCTCCTCTTTTATTTTTCAATGACTTAACTCCCTCTTTCATTTCTCTATCTCAAGGATTGAAATTACGTTTTCATTTAACTACATGATATTAAAAATAGACATGTGTAGGAAAGCAAATCAATGATGTTTTTTTTTTAAAGAACAAGCGTTAGGAACGGTTTTACAAAAAAGCACTCACGAAAATAATAAAAAAGCTATGATCTTAGTAAAAAATAAAGAATTTAATGGTATTATATGAAAAAAAATCTCAAACAAATTATTAATTAATCTATTTTAATGTACTTAAATATAAATTCAAAGAAAACATTATATAACAAATAGGCCAAGCACGTGGGTTTGGGCGGGCCCGCACTTGGTTCACAAACAAGGAGGTCAAGCAACTAAGAAAAGGGTGACGTGTTGTCTTCCCATCTTTTGTTTTAAAAAATATAGATGACTTGTCGATTGTATTTCCAGATTCTGACTATTAGGGAGGTGGCAGAAAAATCAAGTGATGGTTTTTTCAATTCAAAAAAATATTTTTAGCCTAAAAACACCTAAGGAAAGTGTCTTAGAGCCTTAATGGACCAATTTATTAGCCCAAAACATCACTAAATTGGTAAAAATAAATAAAAAATTGAGCCGAAATAAATTTTCTTCTTCTTTCCCGATCTACCTTTCCAACAAGATAAGGGATAAAAAAACCCTTAATGGAACTCCTCTAATAAATCAGTATCCATTGACACTAAGAATGATTTTCTTGCTCGTCGTAACATGGTCAACTGACGATTCTCTCTCTGCTCCCTTTTTTTTTAATGACTTCCTCTCTTCTCTTTCTAACTCAATGATTTAAAAAAACTCAAAAACATGAATTAAAAAGTATAAAAAATTTTGGGGACCAAAAAAGTTATAATTGGGCCTTAGCTACATCAAAAAAATAAAATGATGAGATTTTGTTTCAACATCAATTTTCATCATGAGATTTGTAATTATATTTAATAAAGAAAATTGAATTTGATTTTACCAAATCAAGCATCAATTTAATTTGAGAATCTTTTCTTAACATTGCTAGAAACCATTATGAATTTAACAAAAATAAATTATCAAGTCTAATACTAAATAAACTAAATATGAAAGAATAATATTCAAAAAAAAAAATTAAGTAACCAAAAACATAAGAAGACAAAAGAACAAAAAAACAATGAGTGAATCCAAAGTGCATTCCATCAGATGCTGTAGTAAAAAAGTCATGTCTTTTGAAAATCTTTTTAGATTTTTGTTTAAATATTGATGTTTATCATTTATTATAAAAACCAATCGGTAGGGCAAAAGGCTAAAACAAATACTAATTTAAAACATAAATCACTATAAATCCATGAATGCAATAAACTATCATATATACAAGATAAGCATCAACAAAAAGAAAATACTATCCTAAACTTTTTTTTTTAAAAAAAACTGCTTTTGGTTTCTTGACATTTGTTTAGCCAGAAGACAACCTTTTGGTTAAGGTTTCATTAATCTATTCAATCTAACCGCATGTGATATGCAATTGTCCAAAGAAATCTCTAGAACATGTTCTTCCTTTTTATCAAGTAATTATAACTAAAACACTATAAAAATTTCCATTAAGCTAGTACCATAAAACTTTTCTAAAACGAGTCCTTGATTCATGACATTTATTAGGGTGCTATGAACTAATCCTTGATTAAACACTACAAACTTTCGATGTATAAGAACTTAATCCTTGATTTTTAATTTAATTTTGATTCCTCGAGTTAAAGAATTTCACTGTTATACCAAGGTAATAATCAATTTATTGAATTTGGTTGAATTTAACGTATGCGTAAAGTCGTAAAAACATGACAATGAATGTCCAAATAAACTCCCAAAACACATGATCTAGTGAAAGGAAAAGAAAAACTAAGAATTGATATGAAAATTAAAATCACAAAAAATAGAAAATCATTGAGCTCAGTAAATATACTTTTGGTTGGTAAGCAATTGTTGGGTTCGTGAGGAAGAGGAAATGAACCAATGAAGAGTGTGTTTAGAGTCGACTTAATCTCAGGTTTTGAACAAGACCATATGGTGTTGATTTGAGTTTTAATTAACTATAATATTGATTTTGATGAGTTATTGCTCTTCACTTGAATTGAATCATGCAAATATTGATAGATCCTTGATCATATAGAAGTGGGAGGAGATCATAGAGTTGCATAAAAGATTGATGGCCTCACTATTTTTTAGCGGGTTGAGGAAAGACGTGATCATTAATTTGGGGGATGGTTTCTTGACATTAATCTTTCTTTCTAATAATATATGTGAGGTATAAATATAGACTAAATAGCAGCTTGATTTCTTTTACTTTTTCTTTAATTCTCTTTTCGTTTCATATTTATTTTAACAGACATCAAGTGCTCTGAAGTATCTTATAACACAAGTGTCTATATTTTTATTAGGAACTTAATTGGTGAAAAAATAAGTTTGAGATTCCAATTTGAGCTTCATTAAGAATATTAAAATTTAATTTTTACAAAGTTAATAGGTTCAAATCAGGTTTAAAATCACAAGAAAAATAAATTTTATGGTTATTAGGGATTAAATTGAAGAAATTTTCAGCTAAAGACCTTTTTCAAAAAGATGTTGAACTCTAAAAACTCAATTGACTGAAATCAATGGTGAAATTAAAGAGAATTGAAAGTTTAATGGTTAATTGAGGGTCAATTTACATAAATCCAAGACCAAGAACTATAATGAAAAAGATACTGAAATTTTGCATTGATGTTGAAATTTGACAAGGGCAAAATTGTATAAAATCAGAAGTTTGAGGCCAATTAAGGATACAATTGAAAGCAATTATAAGCCGAAAGACTAAATTGAACTTTATCCAAATCCTTAAATTAAAACCCTAAAGCCAAAATGACATCATTTTAATATATATAAAAAAACAAACGATGTGTTGTCTGGTTATTGTTTATCATCTTTGTTTTTTACTCAAAAAACTGCTCGGGTGGGTACTTTTTAGGACCATATAATGCTTCTTCTCCCCACTAAACCGGGCAAATCATACACCTCTATGATGATCTGACATTGTACTACACCTAAAAGTAGGTCTTGCCGGCCAACTACCCTTACATCTACTGTGGCGCCGCCCTTAAGTGGCCATCTTAGACAACCTTTAGTTGCCAACCTTTTCAAGTCATGATAACAACTTTGAACTAACAGTTGAGATCCTTCCAATTGGAATCAATGGCCAAGATTGGTTTCCAAAAGAGACAAAGTGTCCCTCCTTTTGTTTTCTTCTTAAAAACCCCCTATATCCATTTGCATGTAGAATTCTATATGCAAATGGTAGAAATGTAAATAACAAGAGGTGGGCTGGACTCATTTCGGCCCAGCCTAGATGGATGAAAAAGAGATAAAAGTCTTTTGGGCCGTCATTCGGCCCAACCTGACCTGGCCGGTTCCGGCCCAGATGGTTGGGTTGGGTCCAGCCCACTTAATAAATAAATAAATAATATAATAATATAAAAAAATCAAAATTTTCAAAAGGTATTTTAAAAACATTTGTGGGTCCCCTGCATGTTTTTTCAATAATTTTGCATAATATCGGGCTGTAGACTTACACTGTAAGATACATATCCTGTATTAAAAATACGCAGTTTTCTCCGAAATAATTTTTTTTTAAAAATCAAAAATTCAAAAAAATTAAATTAATTTCTTCTTTTAAAAAAAAAGTTTTAGTCTTTGTGCATATGACTAAATCCTAAAGGTTTTTCATGCATATTTTCTAAAAAAAATATAAAATCATTTTTATCATATTTTAAAAAAATATAAAATGAATATCGTAATTAGTTTATGATTATCCGTTAGATTTGACCAAAATATCAAAAATCTTTCAACAATTATTTTTTTTAATTAATATTTGGAGTGTTAAGATTTATTTTTAGACTTTAATAGTTAGGGGTATAAAATTATATTGTAAAGTATACCCTTAAGTATTAAAAATACAAAGTTCAAAATAAATGTGATGCTAGAATTTAAAATGGTTAGGATTTCACCCGAGAAGATAGAAACTATCTCACGAAGAGAGATCTGCCTTAGACCTTAGGAAAATGCCAATTGATAGAAACACGATCTAGAAAACCAATCACGCAACAATACAGTTTACCTTAGGTATGATGCACTGGGGGTGATACATCTTCCCCCTGCATAACTAGTCTCTTACCCAGACTCTCGCATACCATGGGTGGCGACTCCTGAACTCACAATCCTATTTTTAAGATTATACCCAAACCCCCTTTTCAACATACTCTCAGGAGGTAGATCTGCAGTTCGATGTCGTGCATGTCACGACACTGTTCACGGTGTTTATTATATAAAGGTATACCGATGAAATGTATTTGTTGATATATTCCAGAGACCATGAGAATTGTTCACTTCTCAATGCGGTGATAATTAATGATCTTTTAACTGTTCATTTTTTTTTTCCAAACAGAATTACTGACGTAATGAAAAGCTGTTAGTATTATTTGGAGGGGCTTTCTAAAACTTTTCGCGTAAGTTGAAAGTTCTCACTTGACTTTACAGACAAAATCACTGATGAAATTATTAAAAATATTAGTATTTAATTATCCATCGGTAATCCCGTCGATAAAAACTAAAACAAAAGACCTGAATCATGACAGATTGGGGCTTCATCTTCTTCTCTCACACACTCGTTTCTCTTTCTTTCTCTTCTTTTCTATCTATCCTTCTCACTAGAGATTAAGCATTCTCTTCTCATCCTAAGATATGTTGTCTTTTTTTATTTTTATTTTTTTTGGGTTTATTAACAATGTATGTTTTTTGTTTTTAATTAAGAGCTGAAATAAAGCACGCATAAGTTTTTATTTATTTTTATTTTTTTATCATTTTTTTTGTTCAATTTTGTGTTGTTAATAATTGAATGGAAACCTAGATGGAGAGGAGACAATGAGCATAAAAAAAGAGTCGAGGGAACTCAGATTAAATAAAGATTAAGGACTACTCATTTTCTATATTATAGAATACTCTAAAACGCGTGGGATATTCACTGTAGTAGCAGGTTTTTTTTTTTTTTTTGCTTTTGTTTTTTTTACATGTTTTTTTTTTTTACCCAAAATTGATTTCTTCTTCTTCTTTTTTTTTTTTAAAAAAATTTTTTTGTTTCAAAATTATCTTTGCTAATTTTTTTAAATATTGAGTTGGTTGAAAATTTAACTATGTAGTTTTTTTTTAAAAAAACATTGTGGATTGCTATAATATTCTCATACATTGTTTTTTTTAATGATTTCTTTATTCTTTTTTTTTTCAAAATGGTCTTTGTAGATTTTATTTTTTTATATTAAGTTGGTTGAGAATTTAGCTTTGTAGTT
>Ga0307513_10003961_pt1 | contig 19886 bp, 31 predicted proteins | sample 15_EM_MG_FD_202174 | JGI IMG/M metagenome (GOLD analysis project Ga0307513, IMG submission 202174) | Populus trichocarpa ectomycorrhiza microbial communities from riparian zone in the Pacific Northwest, United States - 15_EM | ecosystem: Host-associated > Plants > Roots > Unclassified | place...
TGAAGCTTATGTAAAGGAATGAAATGGTTGTATTAGCTAACTAGTGTGTGACAATGGACACGCCCACGTGACTAACGCGTATCGTGGAAACTGATCAACAGACTCAGTGTAAAATAGGCCAGCACGGCACTTGTCCTTTGTCCACAATGCCCCTCAACCTTGCCTTCTTCTCCTCCGCCGCTGCTTCCTTTCACCCAGCTCCATACACACCAACACCTCAGCCCTCGTCCTCTCGTACTGCGCCTAGGCCCAGCAATCGCCCGCATGATTCCCTCGCAGTCGGCATGGATCCGCAGACCACCGACCCGGATGTCCTTTTCATCCACCCGCCGTTCAACACGTTTCCAAATTCCATTGTTTATCCTGAAGGTCTTACCTATTCTCTCATGGCTGAAAATCCTGAATGGTTTCTTGACGCCAACGATTTCATCTCTCAGTCCAATCTAAATCCCCATGCCGTTTCTTATCCACCCCATCTCGAACCCCCTCGCGGCTGGTGTCCAGCGAAGAAGAAAGATCTCAAAGATCGAGGGGTCGAGGGTTGGCCCGAAGGCGAAGAGCCTAGGCTTCGCTGCACGTTCTGCAGACGTACCTACGCTGGCGTTAATGCCAAAAGTATGTGGAGGAGACATGTCTTTGAAAAGCATAAAATAGCCATGTCCAACCGCCGTGATGGGAATACAGACCGCCCTCGTGGGCGAGGCTCAGGCAGTACGTTCCCTTTTTTATCATGTGTGTTGTCCAAATGACCTATTGACATCTCAGAGGAAAATAGACAACAAGCATCCACAAAGATTCGCGATGAAACACACGATAGCCTCGTTAGTATGGTTGTTGTTCCCCAGACGGCTCCAGAAATCGTGTCCCATAAGTCTCGTTTTCGTTCTGGAAAGCCTGCTGATGCTTCGAAGCGTCGGCGGGATCGGAACCACAAAAAAGATATCGAAGATGATGCAGGAACTTCACCAGCTGCACTACGGCTATCCCAGAAATCTTCTTCTGAATACAGCGAATGTGAAAGCGAACCCGACAAACCCTCTAGGACGAGGAGTCCCCCACTCACCCCTCACGCTGACACCTCATCTGATCCGCCATACATGCTGCCCGCAAATTCCGACGGGAGTATAGGCACATCCCCTGCCGTTCTTCATCCGGTTATTCCTGAATCGCCATATAACCCCCTCCAAACGCCTTCTTTTCGTCATTCTCCTCCTCGTCTCCCCTCTGACCAGCCGTGGCGATTTCCAAGCCCAAGCCACCCTCTTCACTCCACCAATCGCGACATCTCACTAACAATGCTAGCTCGTCCTGTGCCGAGTCCCATCCCCAGAGCTGCAACGTCGAGCCCATTAACATTGCTGGCCTTGCAACCTTCTCTCTCCAGTTCCACGCCCATCAGATCCAACACAACCAACTTTGAAACCCCTTCCCGATCAAAAATACTCTTCTCAAGACCAAGGAACCGGGTACAGCTCTTCCACGGGCATATTTCCTCCCCGATGAGTGCCTTGAAGCAACACTCTGGTATCAAGCATTGTCCAGAAAATTCCCCCCTCTGCAAACCTGTAACAACACCGAAAAGGCAAAAACAGTCTTCTGAGCTCTCAGAAACCTGGTTTTCGGAAGATCATCTTGTGACTGCTTCTAGTCCTTCCGGTGCCATCCTATCTGACCCATTCACAATCTACGATTCCTGGCCCCCTATCGGCGATAATTCACGAATTTCTCTTGTGCATCTACCTAGGGGTCCCGTGGAGCCTGAGAGCCCAGTCCTCCGAAGCGGATTTTCCCCTTCAATTGTTGGCCTGGGGTTTGGCCTTCTGGAGCCATTTGGAATATCATCAAAGGCCGGCGTCGACGCTGATCTCAAAGAAGTATTGTCTTATCCTGAGCTTGCCGAGGAGACATTCATCGACGGGAAAAGGCCAGCGGCCTCGTCAACAACGGTAGCCGAAAGTAGGCCCCCAGCGAAGAGACGGAGACTATCCTCTGCAAGCGTCAGCTCATAGGTTTTATATAGCCGTCCAGTCCCAACTTGCTTTCGTCATTGCTATCTTATATTGCTATGCATATCATATGATTGTCTTTAACCATTTCTTGAAATCCTGTTCGCTGTACGAGTTTGGTCCCTCGCTCTTTGTGTACTATCTGCCTTCTGATCTTTCGTTTTTTATGATCTCTTTACTTAGGACACCATTTTGAATATGGAGCTCAAGTGGACTGCACTCTTGCCGCACATGTTATTTATACAATCTAATAGCCCATGTATGTAACTTCAGTATTGCTTCCATGTTTTTTTTCTATTGTTTATGATGAATCTACATGCTCCCGCCAAACACTGATCGAACTCGTTCCAACATCATTTCTTGTCACTGCAAAGGTGCTTCTCCTTGAATCCATTTTCCTTTCTGTACCATTCTCTCCACGACACGACCACAGATCATCTAGCCCATTGTTACGAGCTTACATACCATGCAAGCCATCAAATGTTTGTCTTTCCTTCCGTTCGTGGGACCCAGCTGATTAGCAACTTCATAGGTGTTGTTGTTGGGGACGGTGCCGTAGGAAAGGTACGCCGTCGTGAACGGACGCACCCCTTTCCAGTGATATTCATCGACATCTTAGACGTGTCTTCTTATATCTTATACGACCAATGCATTCCCGGTACGTCCTTCCCGTACGCAACGTCGCGCTGATCCTGACGACTATGCAAGGGAGAGTATATACCAACTGGTTTGTTCCTCAAATAGGCTCACATTTTGCAACCCTAAACTAAATGAACTGGGGTTTCATAGTATTCGATAACTACTCCGCGAATGTCATGGTGGATGGGAAGACGATCTCCCTCGGGTTATGGGATACTGCTGGACAAGAGGACTATGACCGTCTCCGTCCTCTGTCTTATCCTCAAACGGACGTATTCTTGATCTGCTTCTCGCTTGTCAGTCCACCAAGCTACGAGAATGTTAGGACGAAGGTGAGTTTTTTTTAATTAATTTGGAAGGTCTGGCTTCTTGACGAATATTACCCCAGTGGTACCCCGAAATCTCTCACCACGCACCCTCAACCTCCATAGTCCTGGTTGGTACCAAGCTTGACTTGCGCGAAGATCCGGCCACAATCGAGAAGCTGCGAGATCGGTAAGGCTGGCAAGACATGTCGCCGCTCAGATGCATGACCAACATTTTTTAGTCGTATGGCACCTATACAATACTCGCAAGGGGTGGCAATGGCCAAAGATATCAAAGCTGTGAAATACCTAGAATGTTCGGCCCTCACTCAAAAGGGTCTGAAAACAGTGTTCGATGAGGCAATCCGAGCCGTTCGTGAGTGCTGTGCGCTGGTTCCATCCAAAAAATCTTAACAAATCCGTCAGTGAACCCCCCTCCCCCAGCCAAGAAAGGCAACAGAGGTGGCAGGGGTTGCATCGTGGCATAGGCATGCAGCAGTCCCTCTATCTCTCTCTTTATCATATCACGCCATTTATGTTCCTGCTCAGCCCTTTCACGACTTGTACTTATGTTTTTTTCACTCCTTGAATCCACTCTTTAGCCATTTTGGATACCGAAATTTGAATTTTACCTCACGTATGCTCAGCCGTTGTGTCTGCTTTTACCACTAGATTTCTGAACATGCAACGAACTCTATGAGGACATGTGACCTTCAGCCTTCAGACAAAGTAACCTCTCTTTTGCGCATGACTCCCATCTCCATCCATGAGATGTTCCTGGAAATGTGTCCGATGAGGGGTGTGAAAGTTTTCCGACATCTGGATCAGATCATCAGGCACAAAAGTTGGCTACTTACTACTCGTCCCCCTCTAATTCTCCCAGGCCTGTGTAGTAAGTCTTTCTGGGCTGTTTACTTTCCCTTTAATCATTCTATTCCATTTCTCCCCTAGTTCTCTCCCCTTGTGCCCCCGTTAATTCGTGCGGCCCCCCAACATAAATTAGGGGCATGTGGCCCCCCCAATCCACTCTTCACATTCGTTGATAGCATACAATTCCTTCCTATCCTCGCGGCCTCCTTCGCCCTCGAGGGAATGTCGCAGCAGAACCGACAGCCGAAAGGCCCTAGACACATTTCTGCAGCGTCGCTCGACACCAACGCCTCTGGTATCGCTGAAAGTACCATCAGTCTCGGACTGTCTCGATTCCCATCTCCTCCCTCTTCTCTTCCTTCCACCCCTCGGCGCTCCAATTTCGACACAGCATCGCCAAGCAGGTCAAGTTTCAACACTACTTCCATCGTACCATTGCCCAAAGCCACCAAACACGAGCGTCCTACCCCTTCATCAACACCTGCTACTTCTCTGGCCAATGCTGCTCCTTCCGTGATCCCCAGTTTCTCAGATGCCCATGTCGGAGAACCCCATCCATCCACTTCGTCTCATATCCCTCCTTACGATTGGCATGGCGGTGTTAGCGTCGATGTTGATGCTACAGAAGACCGGCTGTTGCCCACGTCCTTTATAACGTCTTTGCTCCAGGAGAACAAGGATCACCGCAAGACAAATCGAACATCCTATGCCAGTACGGCCCTCACTAATATTTCAGAGATGACATACCCACCTCTGATGAACCACTCTGTGAGTGGTAATATGATTTCTGCTCAGTATTCCTCTGGCAGGGTCCCTCCACCACATCGGCTGCAGGATTTGCTTTCCCCTCCCAGCTCCTTCCCACAACACTCCAACCTGTCGAATACATCTAACCGTATATCTGGTGATTCGGAGACGCTTCACTCGACCCAAGGTCATCCCTCCATGATCCGGACAGCAAGCATATCTCGAACCCCTGTACCTGGCACATTCGTTGTCGGCGTCACTCCAGCAACTCTACGGAATATGTCTCCTTCTAGCAAAGCGACATCCACCCATGATTCTGACACCCTGCGTGGCATGGAGAAAGGCTACCAGAGAAAGTTGTCCACGGCATATGAGAGTGGTGATGAACTGTTGGTCAATTATAAGTCGTTTAACCCTGATTACAGCCCAGCCTTGCCGTCCACTGCAGGAACGCAGAGGCGTTTCCTAAGGGACAGTTCGCGCCCGGATCCCAACACTCGGAACTCCATGCATTCTAATAAGAGTGCTGCCCTTTCTTTTCTTTCCCGGATATCAGGGATATCATCTATCCGGCGTGTATTTGTGTGGCGGAAGGTTAAACCTCTGCCCCCTGTTCCCATTATTCCCAACATACCTATATCAGTCGAAGATGCTCACCGGAAAGAGGAGGAATTGACGCCTCTTCCTGATCTCGTTAATCGTGCTGGCGTTCTTCGTGATCTTTTAGACCGCGATCAGCACCCTCATCATAGTTTTATTTCCCAGTCCGGATTCCCTGGCCGCTCGGCGCCTCACGACGGTTATGAACACCACCCCAGGAATGTTGATTTTCTGGGCTACCCACGTCCTGCATCACCTCGGGTTCTACCTCCAATCGACCAACCCACCATTTCTACCAACCTTGTCCCTGGAAAAAATAAGAGATTGTGTACGGTGATCTCAATTTTCATAATAGCAGCACTGGCCGCAGTTGGAGCAGGCGTTGGTGCTACTGTTGGGAAAAATAAACAGGGGAAATTTGATTGCCCGGCCAACTTCACCGGCACTTCTTGTCATCTTGGTAATTACGTTTATTCATCCCTTACATGAAAACAACCTTATGATATCCGTCAGATGCATCCTGTGTGTGTACTTCCAATACCCAATGCAACGGTCTGGCCCAAAGCATTATCAATCTCCTACCTATCGTCAATCGGGAATTCAACGCGAACTTCACATCATCATCGGCCTACAGCAGCATTTGGATGATGCAAGGTAGCCCAACAGGGAGCAATTGTGCCTCTCAGGCCCTTTTTCTTGACGTTGGAAACAATATTGACGAAACTTCTTATCCAAATCGCACGCAGTGGGCGCAAGCCGCACTACTCTGGAATGTTCTTCAGACACAGGACATTGATTCGTCACAGAAGATGCAACGATTCGTGCAAAACCTTCCCTGGAAGACCCTCGGCGGTGCAGATGGGCCCATCAACGGAGAGCTACCCTTCGTGACCACGATTTCTGGTTTTAGTTACAATTTTGCATCGCAAACGGTGTCTCAGCCTCCAGCATCGTTTATCACACTTGGTCAGCCCGCAAATGCCCAAATCGCGCGAGTCAATTCAGGAGCTCAAGCTACACTGGATCGGATGTATTCGTTTGCTCAGGGTGTGTCTTCAATATTCATAATTCAAGTGATACTTTCCTGACCTAGCATAGCGTCTGCAACACAGAGGCAGAGTGCCCTAAAAAAATATTGGACCACCGTACTCGTTCAGCGCGTTGAAGACCTCACTGTATTTAAAACGGCCCTCAGCGTGTCTCCAATCTTACTCCCTTTCAACGCATCCTCAAGAGCCATACGCAATCTCTATGGATCAACACCGTCCTCACCATTCCCGCCTCCACTAGCATGCTTTCCTGGACTCAGTACTATGGTTCTCCAACAGGTGAATTCTGTCGAATCCACCGTTTTCGGTTTGACCCCAACCATTGGCGCAACACAATTCAATACATCCTGTTATCGGGAACATCCAGTTTATGGTGTTCTAGATATTCTCCGCCTACGACTTCCCTTTCTGGATTCCCGAACTGGTGTCGTGAGACAGGCTGCCGTTCTCACCCGAGACGCATCTTCAAGAGTAGTAATTCGTAGTGGGGAGCTCTGGAGTACCATGTTCAATGGTACTGGAGCAACTAATGTTACCAGTCTCCAATTGGACCAACGCCAATATGGGACCCTAAGCCTATCTGATCATGTTATCTTGCAGTACCTCTCTTCTTTTCCTGATATTGGTACCGCCAATGCGCTCATCAAATTCGTGCTTGATTCAGCGACGAGGGTTCCCATCCCCCCTGAGAAAGCATCTACCCTCTTCCAATCTCTACCATCATTACCAATCCTTGAAGTTGCCGTTTTTGGAGACGTGCTTCCTTTGGATCTAACTTCAACCATTGCACCGTTCGCATCCTCTTCTGGTGCTTTATTCTTTGGATCCGAGGATGGCAGTGCCTTGCGAAACTGGACAATCAATGTCATTGGAGGTTCCATCGTTTGGACTGAGAATGCAACATCCCCGCTCGTCGTTCGAGATAAGTCTCTTGGGAACACAACAATTACTCGGACATGGGACGCCATTGCTCTCGCCATTACGCACAACATCCCGGGTATCGGCCTTCCAAATATTACTGCTACTTTCCAAGGAACCCAAGATTTCTCTCCATGACATCGTTATATTCGCTTTTATTTATTTATTTACTTCAGTTATTCAAAGTATTAAGGGATTTGATTTATGCTTAAATATCGGAATGAGAGTAGTGTGGTTCATCAAAGTTTCGCATAAGATGAAAACTCGCGTAATTGCTCACTTACGAATCCACTGTTCCAACAGAGCTGACCGTTGGGAAGAGTGAGATGCAAAGATTCCAAAACCACGTTGGCATCCAAGTTGACATCTACTGTAAGTATAGTGTCCGCTCTCTGTAAAATGAAATGTAACGCGTAAGTATGTGCTATGTGCGAGGAAGTGCCCACGTGTGCTTCTATCTGAGACGTCGGTGCCAATGATCCACCTTACTCCCCGCGCATCTGAATCCACAGAGTGAATTGTGCTCGCGCGGTCAGATTATCCAAACATCGCCTTCAGTTTCTTCAACTTGTATTTCACGATGCCCCGCGTTACACAACAGCCTACAAACTCAGGTCGAACATCCTCAAATCCACTTATTGCAGCGGCAGCTCTGAACGCCCACCCCAATGTCCTGAAACGAAACCAGGTACGATCTCAAGCCTCTAATATACTTGGACCATCCATTCTTATGTATATATCTATAGGCTTGTCATCAAGTGCGTTTCTTGTTAGACTCAGATGCTTTCGAGTGAATAATTATCGCCTTCCGTAAGTGTCGGCGAAGGAAACTCGTATGTTTTTGGCTTCCCACAGAAGTTCACTGCTAACCAGGGAGTAGAAATGGTGGCTTTCTTTATTTTACCTGGACTTTGCTGTAAATTAAACTTGCGTAACGCAGCGATGCAAAGCGGCCATGTTCGACTTGTCGTCGGTCCCATGCGCATGCCAGGTCTCATGCCCCCCCTGGAGTGGACATGCCTCCAGAACCAGAATGCACATTCGACGATGGTATATTTTTTTTTTCATCCTGCACACACTCGATGTCCAATTTCTGCTAGTTGCCGAAGTCAGCACCACTATATCGGAGGGTCCGAAGAATAAGTACGAGAGATTGGAGAATAGGATTAGTTCGTCTTTTGTTATCTATTTCCTCGCTCCCATTATAATTCTAAAACCAGATGAACTGGAGATGCTCCTGAGACAGAAAGAAAGTGATTCAGGCCGGGGTCACTCGCCTTCAGACGGCCACCTAGCAGGTCTGCCTTCTCATACATCTGTTTTCTCATACATCTGTTTTCCCTACATCCGCTTATGATTGGACACACAGAAACACCTTCACACCTACCTTCGCGCTTTGGTCGTACCAATGAATCTGATGCTACATCATCTACAAATCATCTTTCACATTCACCTCCACAACACCCTAACGTTGTGCCATCTTTGATGGGTGAGAATGGCATAAATTCCTTTAGGTCAGATGTCATGTGGCCAAACTGGCCGACCTCGCTTCCTAACCCAGAATTGATGCGCCACTTGTACGCCTTTTTTTTTTTTCGGTCGACCATCTGTGCTGACCTTCCCCAGGGTTGATGTCTTTTTCACATTTCATCCACACGCCGGCCGTCTGTTTCATACGCCATCTTTTATGAATTCACTTTCTTTGCCCCCAACCCATCCTAAATTCCCTTCGCTTCCTGTTCTTCATGCCATTTGTGCTATCGGAAGTCTCTACACAGCCGCAGTTACGTCTCCCCCCCTTCCGAATTACGACGAAGTATCACCAGGTTAGTTCACTTGTTTCTTTTCCCTTTTTTTTCCCCTTTCTTGACAGTGCCTTTCCATAAGATGAAATTTTCTTGGAGCGCTACCGAATAAAAGAGCAAAGACCAGATTCATTCGCTGAGCAACATGCAAAACTTGCCCGCGAATCGGCAGAGCGACTTAACACTCTCGGCGAGGACTTGTTTCAAGTTCTACAAGGTTTGTGGTAACCGACATCGTTTTTTTCTCCGTCTTATACTTTCTTCCATTTCAGCTAATATCATTTTAACATGGTTTTACTGGTCCCATGGCAGGTGACCATCCCAGGATTTCTTATTAGGATTTTCTTATTCTAATAATCGATTGCTAACCACAGATGGGTTGATGTACGCTTTTAAGAATCTTGTTTTTTTCCCCGGCTAAATCAACCTTTGTAGATCTTTCTTTCCTCTGCTCACTCGATGCGCCTGTCGGTTCCCTTAGGGTTGAACATGTGCCCACCATTCCACTCGATTACTAAGTCGGAAAGGCCTCCATCCATCCTGCCACCAGCGCGGACTGTGATTGAGGATGAAACAAGAAGGAATTCGTTTTGGCTAGCCTACGCTTCTGAACGCCAACATGGATGCGGAAATGGCTGGGCGCTTAGCCTTGATAACCAGGATGTCTCCCAGTTACTTCCTGTGCGAGGAGACCAGTTTATTCAAGGGGCGAGTTTCATCCCACATGGACTTCATGTTGCATTCCTCACTTTTCTTCCGTCTGGCAGACTCTCGTACAACCAGTAGATCGCCAATGGGCCCAATCTCGAGACCTCCTCCTAGTGCACCCGGAAGCCCAGACCGATTCGTTTATACTTTACATCAAAGGTTCGATTCTGATATGTAAGTAACGAGCCATCGTTACTTCTTCTCTTAGGATTTAAATATTTTCTGGTAGCCCAGGTCAAGGCCTTCAACCTACGGTTTAGGTCTAAACACTTTGCGGGTGACCCAACCGTTGCAGCTCTTTATAACGATGGTCCACAGTCGCCCGATGAACCAGTTGACCCGAGAGGATCAGCCGCCTTTATCGAACTTGATCACATTGTATCTTCATTCCGTGCATCCTTCCCAAGCCACCTACGGAATCCTATCAATGACAATATTGTGGACAACCACCTCTACACTACCTGCCTGATGCCACACGTGTGGGTGCTGGCCTCCGGTCTGAATATAATGTTAGAAATGACCTTGTTTTGCAGGGCAACTGTTGTGCTTCATGATCCCCATGCTGAAGTTCGCCAATCCGGGTGCATATCAGCCCTCAAGATTCTAACAGCAGCAAGAGCCATCTTGGATCTTATATACAGTGTCTGGTCAACCACTTACGATATCACCCTATTGGATTCATTTTGCAGCGTGAGGTGATCCTTTTTGTTTTGTTTTTCTTAATTATTAAATCCGGCTAGTTCTGTTGGTTTGTTGCTGGGAGAGTCCTCGTCAGATTTTTGCAGGCAGCGTTGGATGCAAAAAGCCTCGACCAAATTTCGACGCTACGTGCAGAGATTGATTTCGTTCAGTAAGTTCTTATTTTCCTTGACACGATCCATCAAGGTTTATAACCTTCGGTAGCTCTGCCATATCCAGGGTCGGTCAGCGTATTCCATTGGCTCACCGATTTGCGAAAATGTTAGAAGACTTGATTGCGAAGCATTGCGGATCAGCTCCAAGAATACCCATCCAAATAACGTTTCCAAGACCCCTCGAACCACATGTTCTTCATACATTATTTAAAGAAAGCATGCACCCAGATAACCACATCAGTTTGCACGAGAGTCTCCACGAGCCAGGGTCATTTCTTTCTCTTGCGTAGTTAATCCATCATCTTGTCAATGTCCGCTGATTCGACCACCAACAACCCCCTCCTCCGAGTCTTTTTGTCCGCTTTCGTATTGCTTTCTCTCGATCCGTTTGTACGTTTCCTGTCTTACTGTAATACAATCGCTGTGAATCTTGGGTGTTGTGAGATGTTTATTTATGTACCCATGATTTCATTAAAAGTACTGGCAGCCCACGTTGACTTGACGTTGACTACTGCTGACGTTCTAACCACCATGGACAATGAGAAGACGAAAGTTGCAATTTTGGGCCCCTTGGGCACTTACACTCATGAGGCAAGTGATAGATTCTTGAGATAGAAGCATATCCAAAGACTCGCTTTTATTAGGCTGCTTTTAAGGCATTCGGCTCACAAGTCATGTACGATGAACGAAAATCCATCACTGGTGAGAATATTCAACATGCATAGCCGAAACAAGGCGGTCAACATTCCGAATTGAAGATGTTTTCAACTCACTCTCTCCAATTCTTCCCCTTGGGGTGGTTCCCCAAGAAAATTCTATCTTTGGCAATGTCGTCGAGACATATGACCTCCTTAGGAACGACTCGAGCAATTTTATTCAGGGCGAAATCACCCTGAAGATAGAGCACTGTCTTGTTACTAAGAAGGGTGTAAAGCTTCATCATATACAAAAGGTCATGAGCCATGAACAGGTGTGTAAAAGGATCCCGGTTCAAATTTAGAAGCCATAGATGCATATTTCATGCTACAGGCTCTTGGACAGTGTCGCAAATTTCTTACAGAGAAATTGCCCTTGGCGCAGACGATAAAGACGTCATCTACAGCCGCTGCTGCTCAGGCGTTATTGAACAATCCCCCCGATTGTGCGGCGATATGCTCTAGCATCTGTACAACTCTATTCGAAGGTATTGAGGTCCTCTCCACCGATATCCAAAACGAGCAATGTAAGAGCTTATTGACCTTCATGAATCCCCTCTATACTCAATAGAAGGATGCACGCAGCGAATTATACACGTTTTTATATCGCTGCTCACTCTCGAGACATGGACTTAACCCGTTTTTTGACCAAGAAGTGTCAAATGAAGGCACTCTTTCGGATATCTACTCCATCGCAAGGCCCACAACAAACTCCCAACGAAATTGTGAGGTACATCAAGTCTCTTGACCTTCGGGCAGCTCGCATAGACCGCCGACCTTCCCTGAATTCCAACCCTTTTGATAGTGTATATTTTGTAGAGGTGCATGGCTGCAGTGGGGGACAACGGACCGATGAAATCCTCAAGTCATGGCATGTCGAGGTCGAAAAGGCTGCCAAGAGGGTAAAGTGTGAGGGCGGGGAAGTCGACGTGATTGGGATCTGGTAAGAACATGAATTTTATAGACGAATCCGACGCCCACCCTAAATGTTGTGAAGGAATGGATGGATTGTTCAATGGGACCTGACTGGCACAAACTATACAAAGTGTAACATCCTAGATCATTATAAAATCTTACAAAATGACTTCTGGCCAACGATAAAGTAAGCATAAAACAGGGAAAATCCAATAAAGAGTGTGGTGCATTTGCATAACTACTACTGCCACGATTTTCAATTCATATCAATTACGCCCCCAAGGGCAATTATTTGGCAGCACTCGGACTTCCTGAGCGAGGCTGAAGGTCCTTGATATCGAGGACATTGTTAGACTCCCCACCTCCACTTCGTCGTCCAGAAATACCGCCGCCGCTAGGTCGCCCAATACGACTTTTGGAGAGGATCGAAGTCGTGGCATTAGAGGGGATTCGGGAGCTAGGCCGAACCGTGACATTGGCGTGCAGGTTTTCCGCCACTGGCAAATTTGGGAGCTCTTTTGCTTCGCTGGGAGATGAAGAACCTGACTGGCTTGAAGTGTAACTCAACGGCCGGTCGCTGCGAACACCAACTGGGAGAGGAGGAACCGGGACAGCACCATTTTTTCCTCCAAGAGAAGATCGTTTCAGTTGATTGTATGGGTTGCTCACTGCAGGACCTGTGGAACGCTTCATTCCAATGGCAGAAGAAGATGGTGTATACAGACTGCTAGAGGGAACAGGCAGCAATGTTGGCGTCTGCGGTCGTGAAGTCATGGAGGCTGATGAGGTCCCTCCGCCTGAGATCCTTGATTGTGCTCTGCGCAAACCGGTGCTGATAGCCAAAGGGTTAACAGGCCCGGTACTAAGCGAAGGCGATATTGCACGGTTAGCCGAGGAAGCAGAGGGACGGAAAGATGTAGGTGCAGTTGGGATAGATAATCTCCGCTTCTCTTTGATGCGTTTTGTTTCTTTGTCTTTCTGGGGAGAAGGAGAATCTTCCATGATAAGAACCCATCCCGAGGACTCACCCCCTTCCCTCTTCTTGGCGTGCGTGTCGGAGCCGCTGTCATTACTCCTGCGAGAATCAACACTTCTCCTCTGAGATTCCCAGCTAGTCTTAGCTGTGGATGCGTTGGACGCGGCTGAAGATGCAGAGCTTGTGCCTATTACCGGAGAGCTGGTATTCGAAGGGATAAAGCTCTGGCGACCAGTGATGCTAGCTATGCGCAGCCTAGGAACACGGGTGTGAATCTTTTGCTCTAGATTTTTAACCCTAGCCCGCATTTCGGATACCATTTGAACACCCTTATTCTTTGCTACAGATCCTGTAGATGGGATGGTGTGCATATTCGGGGTATTTCGAATAGGAGGCTTCATTAGCCCACGAGAACTTGAGGTCGATGGAGAGGAGGATGTTGGAAGCGTGGTTGATCGAAGTAGATTGGACGAATTTTTCAGTGGGGTCAGTTTTTCGTGCTGGGGAATCGTACGGGGCATAAACGGTGATGGCATTGCAGGTCGCGAAAGGGATGCTTTGGGAGTTGTGATAGTCTCGGATTGCAATGATTCTGAGGACTGTGAGATGTCAGCGAGACCGAAATCTGCTGGTGGGGCCGTTTTAAGGAGGTCATCCTCGGACAGTGTGCCTAGGTTTGAGGCCACACGCCTAGCAGGGGTTGTTGTGGTAGTTTGAGAGTTGACAGCACTCAATTGATCCTTTAGAATGGAAATTTCCACATTCGCATCTTAATTGGAGATATTGTGAGTTGAGGGTGCTGGACATTCAAGCTGTTAACCTACCCCGAAGCTCGTCTTTAAGTCGCTGAGTTTCTTCTTCTAAGCCGGCCTTCTCTAATAGCTCGTGCTCAAGGAGGATTTTCTCTTCCAATGCCTTTGAGTATTTGGACTCCATATCCGCCAGGCTTGACGAAACAGCCCGCTCGTTACGTTCTAAATCGTCGTTTCCCATTTCAAGTTCGCGAAGGTGCACTTTGGTTTGTTGATATTCTTGCCTAAGTTGGTCCAATTCGCGCTGCAAAGAAGTCGTTGTTGTGTTGTGTGTTGTCTGGAGGGACATAAATTTGGTCTGCAGACTCGTCAGGAGATATAGACAGAGCATAACGCAGGCTGACCTTCCACTCGTCGCGATCGTGGTTTGCCCTCGCCACTTTGGTTTGAAGTTCTTGCTGAGCCTTTTCCGTTCGCTGCAGCTCGCTCTCCAATTCAGCTTCTAGCTCTTTACTTGCTTGGTGAAAATCATCGAGCTCGGCACGCGTTTCGGACAACATATCAAGGACCTTTGGGAGGGGGGGGATTAAGCAAGGTCGGATGTGAGAGCATCAACTTTACTTCATTATATTTTTCGCGCCAGTCGGTGTTTGACGAAAAGCTAATCGGGTTGTGAGGTTCAATAGAAAACATTGCATGAAGTCGATGACGAACCCAATGCCATTGTCATCCAAGGACATATGTCTGTCCTGTCTGAGAGCATTGGTGGCGGAGAGGACAGCGGCCATGTTGAGGGACTGCGAGTACTGTGACCTACCCAACTCGCAGTCGTTAAGGCAGTTTGGGAGAAGGTTGCACGTTCAGACAACCATTGCCTTATTTGGTAAAAACTAACATCAAACTACAGTTATCTATTCCATGTCTAAAGGTTTTGCACACTTTCGCTTCTCTATTTTTCCAGTCTGTGGGCATCGCATCTCCTGCCAAGATACAGGTTCAAGAGTTGCTCCTGCGAACGATGAGTAAAATTACTTGAGATCACGCTCAAACTCACCAGCGTCACTTATCGCAAAAATGACCCCAAGATCGTTGCGTGCGGTTGTCACGAAATAACTACGCGAGTCGCCCAAAGATATCTTGATTGTGATGGATTGAGAAAAAGGGAAAAATCTCGCGGCTGCAATATGTACAACTTACAACTTGACTTCGAACCACATCTCCACCGCGAAAAGATTCTCCAATTTTGACTCTGTCTTTCTCTGTGGCACGGACATCCTGTGTTCTAATCACACCGGTGAATTCTTCTCCTGGTGGCAACGGAACACCATCAACGACAGTAATGGACAGGAGCGCTTGAAGGGGTGAAAGGCGAGAAACAACACCGATAACAATAGAACCTGGTGCTGGTGTGCGAGGCTGGATACGAGGGACGGTCAGAGTCTGGCGGAAGGGATGATCTAGATAATTCAAGGAAAACGACGGAATGGACGAACAGATCCTTCAGCAAGCGGGGTCCCAAGCAAGCTGGCGCGAATGTAGCCATCTCTTTGATAGACGCCAGGGCCAAGTTGGAGTGCTGGACTACGAGCAGGGAGGAGAATGTGTTGGCCTGGCAAGGTGAGCATCGGAGAAGGAGGGATGAGTTCGGATTGTGCTTGTTTGGTGCGGTCCATAAGGAGATAATGATGGTAATACATACCCAAATTCGCTCGTACCATCGTTTTCTTGTGAATCACTCACAATGCTGGCCCGTGTACTTATAAGAGGTTTTTCTTCTCCCCTCATGTCCTCCTACTTTCCAGTCTTATTTTGTTTACAGGCTTACATGCCTCCGCACGTCGCTGTGCACTGACTCCCTTCAACATGCCAGCAATGAGCCCAACCATGACCGAGGGCGGAATTGCTTCGTGGAAAAAGAAAGAGGGCGAGTCTTTCTCTGCTGGCGATGTCCTCTTGGAAATTGTTGGTTTACTTTTTGCAACTGACTCCCCTCATAAGCTCATCACCCTTCCCGCGTCAGGAAACAGACAAGGCTACCATTGACGTCGAGGCCCAGGACGATGGTATTCTTGCCAAGATTATCGTATGTATTTCGTTCTCATCCTTTGCACTGTCTGAAATTCAGTGAATAGGCAGCTGACGGAAGCAAGGGTGTCGCTGTTGGTGCCGTCATTGGTGTTATTGGCGAGCAAGGTGACGACCTCTCTGGCGCTGACGATGTGGCGAGGCAGGCGGCGTCCCAGAATAATTCTTCCCAAGAAAAGAAGGATTCCGATGCGCCAAAGAAGGAGGCCCTCCCTTCGTCCCTTCAACTCGAGCCCTCGAAACCTCTCCATAATCAAGAATCTAAGCGAGAGCTGGAAGCTGGGCAGCGCATCTTTGCGTCCCCTATTGCCAAGAAAATTGCGCTCGAAAAAGGCATTCCTCTTGCCAAAATTCAGGGCACGGGTCCCTCGGGTCGTATCATCCGGGAAGACGTCGAAAAATATAAGCCTTCCTCTCCGACACCTGCATCGACCACTCCAACCACTGTCCAACCGCCAACTGCACTCCAAGTTGATTATGTTGACACTCCCGTATCGAATATGCGCCGAACAATCGGTTCTCGCCTTACACAGTCGAAGCAGGAGATACCACATTATTACCTCACCGTCGACATCGACATGGGCAAGGTACTGAAGCTTCGGGAGGTCTTCAACAAAACCCTTTCAGAGAAGGACCTCAAATTAAGTGTAAATGATTTCATTGTGAAAGCAGTTGCGTGCGCGTTGGCCGACGTCCCAGAAGCAAATTCTGCGTGGCTTGGAGAAGTAATTCGAACGTACGTGCTGCTTGCCTCAGCTCACATCCTTAGCATCAGCTGAAATTCTGTAAATAGATACAAAAAGGCTGACATCTCTGTCGCGGTGGCTACACCTTCTGGGTTAATTACACCAATTGTAAAAGACGCCGGTTCCAAGGGGTTGGCCACAATCTCTGCTGAGACGAAAGCTCTTGCTAAGAAGGCTCGTGACGGCAAACTTCAACCGTCGGAATACCAAGTTCGTATCCTCCTTTTTTGCACGATTTCAAACGTGCTGATCTCATCCAGGGCGGTACTTTTACAATTTCGAATTTGGGAATGTTCGGTATTGAACACTTCACTGCCATTGTCAACCCACCTCAATCCTGTATTCTTGCTGTTGGATCGACTCAAGCGAAACTTGTGTCGGCTCCTGAAGAGGAGCGTGGTTTCAAGACCATCCAATCCATGAAGGTGACCCTCAGCTCAGATCATAGGACTGTTGATGGCGCTGTTGGTGCCAAATGGTTGGCTGCGTTCAAGGGATATCTCGAAAATCCCCTTACATTTATGTTGTGATAACAAGTACCCCGTTTGCAGATTCCCCATAGAATTACTTTTTTCTCATGATATGCTACACCTTCGTTTTGAACGCAGAATAGAACAGTACGAAGAGATTTAAGTATGTTATAAACCATTCAAATGACATCAATTTGATCAACTTGTTGAAACGTTGACAACGACCCTGTCCCTGTCTACAGCTGAACTCTTCCTGCCCACACTGCACTTGTGAGTGCCCCTCCATGGATGAAGTTTTCTGGTCCAACGTTGTCAAGCGCTGGTCTGACGCTTCTGAAAACGTGATCCTACTCAAGAAGGAACTTGCCAAAGTCCAAGAAGAAGTGAGGGTTCGCGCTTTGACGTTGGTCGCGATCATTCTAACACCCCTGTAGCGCACTCTGTACCGAAATGCCCTAGATGGTCTTCGCCAACCTGAAGTTCGGGAACCCGGGCGCGAGCATTGCCATTGGATCTCAGACGAAGACCATGATGACGGCGATGGAAATCTTCGAGATGAACTCAAAGATGCGGAAACTGGCTTGCGAAGGGCAAAGGAGGAATATCGGAAGATGCAGCACGACGTATGTTCCTCTTGTTATACTTGTTTATTGGCTTCCTTTGAAGATGATCCGAGCAGCTTGCGGCCTCTGCAGAACGAATTAAAGAGTTAACAGAGGAGAACGAAAGGTTGGTATTCAACCACCAACTGGAAATGGGGAAACAACGCGATATATATGAAAGGGTTTTGTGTTCAAACCACCTTCGTCCGGAGGCCAGCGTCTCTGAATATATTTCGACCCCCACACCCGTCGGAGTTGCCTCATCCCAGATGGCGGATACGCACCGTGAACTATCCCAACAGGTATTAGTGCACACTATTAGTTATCTGTCTGAATTCCAAGTGTCATTTTAGTCCGATCACAGCGATGTTAAGGCCATTATGACATCGAGCCCCACTTTCGTTGCTGCACAGTCCCTGGAAAGACAGGTGCGTCTCCCGTTATTAATCCCATCTGTTGCTTTCAGCTGACATGCGAATAAAGATCGAAACCCTTGAACACTTAAGTGAGGAACAAGAAGCAGACAATCAAGGACTGCGCCAAGAGCTGGCCATTACTAGAGAGAGGTTACAGAAGGCGGAAGAAAGCAAAAAAATGTTGCTGGCTTCGATAGTCAAACTGCAAGATATTGTGAGCTCGAAATTGCCACTTTTTCTAGAGGAAAAAAAATAACTCTCACAGGCTCGCCATTCTTTTCATGGTGCATTACAACCTCTGTCGACCAACATCCTCCAGCAATTCCAAACCGATTCTGGAAGACCCCCAGCAAAGTGTGCAATTTCTTCCAGGGGTTCTTCTCGTACCCGAGACCGCACTTTTATCGCCAATCCAAATCCGATACCCTTAGACTTGGTGAATGGAGTTGAATCTAGGAATCTTGACGAGCGAACACCCGAAGACACTCCGTTAATTTCGCTTGTTCCCAGCTCTTACCTTCCTGCCGAACGGGAGAAATCCATCCGAAGACTCCCATTTAGTACTCTCAAGGTTGATTACACTCACAACGTGTTTGATCGAGAGTTCCTGAAGACCGCATTAGGAGGTGAAATATATTCCCTAACCCAACGGTATATCTTCACTCCTCTTCGTTGACGAAGCAATTGATAATGGGATAATAATTTAGTCTTCCTGAGAATCAAACAGCCTCCGACAAGAAGACAACGTTTCGATCCTACTTGTGTCCCACTCTGAATCACCATCCATGGTGCCCTTCAGTCCCCGGACAACACGGATTTATTTTTGTTGGCCTGGGGAAAGAGAAGGAATCCTACAAGGTACCGGTATTTCGCAATTTATTTGTAGGCCTCCCAAAGAGTGAGTCGAAGGGCCGAATCTTTCGATATCTCGGGAAATACAGAGTGCATCGAGTCAAACATCTAACTGTGGAGGAATGGGAGAGTTTACCCGCCGATGTATGCTTTGCGATCATTTTTGTAAAAGAACCGAAAGTTGACTGAACGTTGATTGCCAGGTGAAATCCATGTACGCTAAACTCACTAAAGACAAAGCCAAGGACCCTCGTTCTCTCGATGATATCATCGTTGCTTACCACAACGGCGAGCTCTCCGTTCCTTGCGTTCAGCTTCAGTATGTCAGCTTTGATGACGCGTTATTTTCTGCCTTGATATCCCAGCGACCTGTAACGACCAATACGCAGTGTCAGTGAATGCCAGTTTTTGATAGATTCTTTGTCCTATATTTTTATTCTTTATTGATTATGGTAATTTGGTTCTTTTATAGGAGTAGTTAGTTATTCGGCCTTTTCTTATTTACATTTGATAACATCATCATCACACTGCTTTCGGAGTGACTGCATCAGGCTTGTGCTCGTTTATCATGCCAGACCTTAGGAGATCTCCGTGCCCTCTCAAAAAACTGGGTGGGCCCTCAATCAAATTCAAACTCATGTGCACCCTAACATCGACTCAGAGCGGGCAGTTTTAGCCCTTGGGCTTGAGGGCTCTGCGAACAAGCTTGGGGCGGGCGTAATTAAACATGCTCCTGACAGTTCATCGGTTGTTCTTTCCAATATCCGACATACCTACATTACCCCTCCTGGAGAAGGTTTTCAGCCGCGTGATACAGCTCTTCATCATCGCGAATGGGCATTCAAAGTCATCAATGAGTCCTTGTCTTCGGCAAAC
>Ga0307513_10003962_pt1 | contig 19884 bp, 23 predicted proteins | sample 15_EM_MG_FD_202174 | JGI IMG/M metagenome (GOLD analysis project Ga0307513, IMG submission 202174) | Populus trichocarpa ectomycorrhiza microbial communities from riparian zone in the Pacific Northwest, United States - 15_EM | ecosystem: Host-associated > Plants > Roots > Unclassified | place...
TATTTTGTTACTGTTATGGAGCGAACTTATTTAGAACGCGTGTCAGTCTATGATCGACTACACTTGATCCACAAGCCACATTGGCCACCAATGGAGACGCCAACCTGGCATCCCGATACAAACCGTATACCGTCAGAGTATTATACTGAAAGATTGGCGTTCTCTTGTCGTCTTGTCCTACAGTGGTGAGGCTCCTTGCCTATCAACCACCGAGCTCGTATTGAGGGCTCCCAGGTGGTGGCAAGGCGGAGCAGGAGAGGAAACGACGAAGGGGAGAGAATGGAGTATCTGTTGACTACGTTCGAGTGCTGGTGCGGAGAGAGAGAACGTAACCGCTCTTTCCGCTCTGGTCTTCACCTTGTCAGACTGTAAAACGAATTAGAACCCGACGAGTCCACGTAGCCGTCCGCCCGGTTGGATTGGTTACCTCTGACAACCTGGACCCTACGTCTACCTGTCCAAACCTGCGCCTTCGATGACCGAGTATTGAAGATGCGCAACCACGAAACGTGACTGTCTCCAGTCGTCGCTGTCCGTCAGCAGACCGATCATCGTCCCTGCCTCCATCGAATATCCCGCCTTACCACCCGCCGCGTCTGCCGCTAGACACCCTCTACCTCATTTCCAACTTCTGCAACATTTCCTATCTACTTACATGCCGCCACAATATTCTGCATGAGCTGACAATCGCTGCAAGTAAGAGATGAACAACACACCATCCTCTCCATAAACTCAAGCGTGGCATTTATAAAGCATGATACCCTTCATCAATCCAAGTCTAGCTCAAACCAGCAGCATTTATTGAAGCTGCGACTTGTCGACTTGCTCTGAAGGTGAAGGTCGTCATTACTCCACATTCTTCAAACAGGCCATCTTTGAGGGTGTCATACCAGGTTATCTTCCACTGTCGGCGTGGGCGAGCGAGTCGAAGGCTCAAGTCGGTGTGTCAATCGTCGCTGCAGCCAAAATTAAGGCGGAGAAGGAACCACTTCGTTAAAAGTACTGCATATGCCAACCCCGGAGAGGATGTCCAGTCTACTCTCCTTCCTATCAAAGGCACTTCGAACTTGACGTGTGAAAAGGTGCTTACCTGGTGAACTTCTGGCAGAGGGGCGGATGGTGGATAGGTAAAGTAGGCTCGGGAGGAATGCACCTCTTTGTAGTATTGCCCTCAGAGCGTCGATAGCGGCCTATGCTTTGGAATTAACGTCCGCCTCCAAATGCGGTTATAATTTGTTGGAAAGATCAGGTAGCTGCGACCGAGACGGGAAGGAAACATTTCCGAAAAGGACTGGATGATGTGAGTCATCGTAGTGAATGGTGCAAAAGGAAATTTGCGGGATTTTGGGGTTGGTATCTTATGGGACAATTGGCTAATAAGGTATACCTGCGTAAATGGGTGCCAAGGGAGGAGCTGTACGGGTTATGTGTCGCCGTTGAGGGCCAACCGGACGGACACGCACCATATTTCTGAAAGACACCTAAAATGATTATAGTCGAGGCTTCACTAGACCACCTACGGCACTGACACAGCAGAGTGTTCAGGTATCATTATCCGTTTTACTGTTGGCCAAGAAGCACTGCGGGCGGGACTCGACAGGGGACTAAAGCGCGAACGCGAAAGAGATTGGAGGCAATTGGCATCAGATTAAACCAACCATGTTGACCCAGTGAATGTTAATAAGACCGGTGATGACGTGTAATAGAATAAGCTCGAAGAGGCGACAGTAGGCGGGAATTGCAAGTTGAAACAAAGCGGTTCCGCCCTTGCCCGACCCGACACGGACGATGGCTCCTCCTTATGTACACAAAGCTCATCTAGTATATATATATGCGTTTTGAAAAGACGTTCATCGACTCCGCGATGTCGGCGAGGCGTCGGCACGTGACATATAAGGTTCGAGCTCCGCCGCGTGCTTCTGCCTTCTCCATGCGTGTTGCCCCATAAAGGCGGGCGTTCACGTTCCTTTTCCAAATCATCACCCGCACATTTTACAAGCAGCTTCGGCACGCTCGCATACACACACTCGTACTCTTCTCTCAACCCAAACCCAATACACAACAATGTGTCAGTATAAAGTCTCTTAATCTACTTGTTCTCTCTCTTATTGACACGCGTTGCTACAGCTGGCCGTGGAAAAGGTGGCAAGGGTCTCGGAAAGACCGGTGCTAAGCGCCATCGCAAAATCCTGCGCGACAACATCCAAGGCATTACCAAACCTGCTATTCGCCGCCTCGCTCGTCGTGGTGGTGTCAAGCGTATCTCTGGTCTCATCTACGAGGAAACTCGTGCTGTATTGAAAAACTTCCTCGAGGGTGTACGTAGCCATCCTTTCTACATAATTCTCGACCCTAACCTTTTCTTCAAGGTCATCCGCGACTCTGTAACCTACACCGAGCACGCGAAAAGGAAAACTGTCACCGCTCTTGATGTTGTTTACGCGCTCAAGCGCAGCGGCCGGACCCTCTATGGTTTCGGTATCTGATCGATTCCTTCTGTTTATTGTCATGTACTTTACTCTTGTATTATCATTCCGCGCTTGGGCTTGATGCGTAATTGCATTTCATTTTCATCAGTTCTGGTTCTGGAGTGTCCCATTGACATCGAATGCTCGAAACGGTTTGAGCCTTGGCGATGCTGCTCGGGCTCGGGGGTTCCCTTCCCTTAGGCAGGTTAGCGGGGTCGTCAATGATGAGCTTTCCGCGGCGGAGGTCCGACTCAACGTTGGAGCCGACCTTCATCTTGAAGTGGTTGAAGCTTTGATGAAGCCGTTAGTCGAACAATCCAAGACACGTGGTGAGCTTGTATTGGGAATGCGACAAGCCTTCGCTGAAGTCTGAGACGAAATCAGTTGGAACTGAGTAGTGAGGGCAACCCATGGTTGCACGGAGTGTGACCATATTGCAGGCGTATCGAGGATATGACCCCAGAATGCCGGCAGAGTCAGGCTGCTTGATACTGGGTTCCATATCCTATATAAGGAAACGGTTTACTTGAGACTCATGAGGAGAAAAATGCTGCGAACCGCGGTAGGGAGTTCATCCAGCGTAGTATGAGATTATGACAGATGACGGCACATCAACGTCCGGTTTTCAGCTGGCGTAGTAGCCAGCACAATAGGTCGATGACACGACACGGCGGATGGCCCAACAAGCTTCCTCCGTACAATAGAGGGTCCGGAGCAAAGGTGCTTGGCCGGACACCACTAGGCCAGAAAATTCGCATGTAAATAAATAAATAAATATAGAGTATTTATAAGGCATTTTTTCGAGAAATTTCGTGAATGCATTTAGGGGACGGGTGCAGAAGAACATAATGTCACAAAAATTATGTATCCCAGGTCCATGGAGGCAGGCCCGTGACAGAATTGGTAGTCCTGAAGAAATGCATATAAGTCAGTGACAGCAGCAAGGTGGCGACCCAGGACTGGGAGGGTAAATCGGATGGTGTGGCATGGGGTTTCCCGCTTTTGGGGGTCACCAGGAAGTGGAATTATAAAGGTATCAAGATACCCATCACATGGATAACGATCCATGCCCGGTGTGTCACGATTCTTGACACCTGGCACCTTCCCTGTGTGAGATTTCGACTTATGGATTGAGTCTTGAGAGCACCAGAGCTATTTGTGGCAACCCACTTGTCGTTTGACCCAATCTTGCATCCTTGACAAAAGGGAGGGAGTCAAAGAGGTGATATCAGAGCAGAAGAGATAGATCTGACTCACCTCCAGCGATAGCCAGTGGTCATATGAATATGGTGGCACAAGCCATCGATATATTCCATTTCATTAATGTAAGAATCGTGGCCTTCCTTAAAACATCCATCGAAAAGTAATCCACCTGAACCAGAGTGTCCTGATTTGTGACTTGAGGTCACGGAGCAGACCAGCCAAATTCACATATTCAGATGTAAACTAATCAATTGTGATGAATGAACCTTGAATGACTCATTGGGTGAATAGGCAACACACCTTTGGGCATTTCTGTGGAGGTGGGCCATCTGGCGTGTTCTCTCAGCGCATTCTGGTAGGCCTGGTATGTTTAAGGGGTTCTGAAGAACCTCAGTGAATGCATCACTGAGTTCAACATCGTCTCCAGTACGCTTCATGGATGTTCTTGTGTTGCTTCGCCTTCCCACGGTGTTTGGCGCACATTCTGTGGCTGTCATTGGGTGGCAAAGAGTTTCTACTGCCTTTTATAGAGCAATGACGCGTCGCAGGTTGTTGGTCAGACACGGACGGAATGTGAGTGGAGTCTATATGGGGAGTCTGGGGTCCCGTATTATATGTGGTGGCCGCTGTCCGGAGCACCAAGAAACAAACATTGGAGATTGGAGTGAGCGAATTATACATCAAGACGAAAGATTGTATGAAAGAAAGCAGTAACAATCTTGGACTTCCCGCTTATTGTGCAGACGCTCATGTCAACAGCAGCACTACCCGTAGAGCTTCTCATCCAGATATTCGAATTAACGATACCCAATCTAGGTCCAAAAGTCGGCGTCTCTCAACAAGTGGACCAATCAAGCACGATGGCAAACGCCAGTGGGCCAGTAGCATCAGCAGAAAGTAGTGACGAGGCCTCCGATGACGATGACGATGACGATGACGATGACGATAACGATAACGATAACGATAACGACGAGAATGAGAATGAGAAGTGGGATGAAGGTTATTTCATTTCAAGCTCAGATGTTGAGTCCGAGGACAGTAGAGGTTGGGGAGTCTCCGATGAGCCGACCCAGAGCGAAGAAAGCGAAGCACAAGGACCGAATTCGTTTGGTTTATTAGCCGTGGGACGCCAAAGGGACACCGCTGTCGAGTGGTTTGCGTTGAAAACCTGCAGACTGTGAGGAGTTCCCCTCTGCAACGTTGAATGATACCTCACACAGCCTTTCTCAGGGTGTGTCGCATGTGGAACGAGCTCAGCACGCCCCTCCTTTTCTGGGCTGTTGATATTCGAACTCTGATCGTCCGACATCGCATCATACCTTTACTGAGAGGGTTCGAAAAGCATGTTGCCAAACGATATGGGTCTCTTATACGTGCAATGACCCTTGATCCTCATCCAAACTTCCGGCTTTCGGGCGCCAACAAACCCTGGCGACCCGAAGCGGCCCAGTACGATTATCTCCTCAGTGCTATCATCCGACAATGCCCCAACTTAGTATCCCTGCGTTTCGAGTATCTCTTTCGACGCCGTACCCCACTCTTCCATGCGGCTGTCGTTAATCTGGCGGGGAGAGGGGTTTTAAGGACCATATCCTTCGTCTCCCAGAGCGTCGTGGCGGATCGATGGGTTCCTTTAGGTGGTTGGCCTGTCGCCCAGAGCCACTGGGCAGACTATCGACTACTGCAAGCAGTTCTCCAGTTACCAGTCGCTTGCCAAACCCTGAGGAGATTGGATGTTGCACTAACGGCCATCGACCACTCCATCTGGGAGACAATACGACAGACAGAATTCGGGAATCTACAGACTCTGGCGTTCCGCCGTTGCTTATGGATTTCCCTGGGTCCCATCTGGCGATTCAATCCCAATAGGCCATATTGGGCTTACAACGAACACCTTACAACTCTGGAGTTCTACGATTGTCAGAATGCACATTCCGCGTTGTTATGTGATTTGGTTCGCCACTTTCCCTCACTCCGACGCCTCATCATATGTACATCGGGTCATGATAGCGACTACCAGCCCCCACCGCCCAAGCGCGGATGGTCCACCGATCCCGAATCCCTCCCGAGAGTTCATGAACCCCTTGATTTCCTGCATATCGAACATGGTTGTCAGTGGGAAGTTCTTGCGCTTGCTGTGGTCCCCACAAAGACGTTGATGATCACCAATGTGGCGGAGAGGGTTATGCAAAGTATCCTCAGGCATGACGCAGAATTATTTATAGGGTTGGAAACACTGCGAATCCGACCACCGCGTGAGGGCGTTGACCCCGAAATATTGGATAATTCGTGTAGAGAGCGAGGGTGGAAGTTGGTGCGTGATGCCGAACTGTGGAGACCATGCCGATGTCACGAAGATGACTATCTATAATCGCTGGGTCCTTGATAATGCGCGCAGAGTTGCCTACGAGAATACGCCTGGAGCACAAAAGTTGGAAGATATATATTATGTAGATAATGGATTCAGTGCATATTACTATGTGGCTTGCTCGGCATCGCCGGAGCCCTGTAGTGAGTAAGTGAGCAGCGAAATTAACCAAGTTGAGACATTACCCACATAGGATATATAATCCGGGCTCTCGCACGCTTTGTACTCTTTCATTAACTCTTCGACGACAGCCCTGCAGCGCCGTGAGCTCGATTGCAAGACTTGAGATTATGGTACGTGCCTCGAATCATCGAACTCTTCGAATCCATTCTCAAACATCTTCTCCTTCTTGTACTGCTCCAAGAATGCGTTCCTTTTCCTTAGTCGATCATACTGGTCCAGCATTCGCTTGAACAACTGCCGGCCAGTTTATTAGTTGATCCCAAGAGTGCGGGAACCACTTACTGATCCAATACTCGTATGATTTGCCAGCATTAGCCCACTGACTCTATTTCCACTCTGTACATAAGGACTACGTCGTGTCAATGCGACCTGGATGCTCGCTGGGCCCCAAGGGATGAAGTTCGCTAATTGACGTTCTCGTATCCGAAGGAGAGACTGGTGTACATCGGTAGGGTCTACATCACCCTGGATGATATTGAGGATAGAAATATAACAGGACGATTTAGAAGGTGAGGTCGAGACCATTCGATTTTTTGGCTGCAGGAGTCGGCGCATTACGTCGAGAACAGTCGTCTTTCGGATTGATTTTGCCTACGGGATTGACAATTAGTGGAAGAATAGACCACGCATACCAGTTGTAGTGTACCTGGTCGATATTGTCGCCTGTAAATGGCGTATAGGAAGTCATGAGGAAATGACACCGCGGAGTGGGGATGAGAGAGGCCACGATCCCAACTAAATCGTTATTCATGTAACTGGGGTATCGGAGCGTCTGGGTGGATGCAGCGATGACGGTTGATACCTGGCGGGCAGAAAGTGATGTCAGAAATAGGCATAAGCCAGGAGACACCAACACGTGCCAGTTGATTCGTTTGATCGAAACTTGGGTTTTGGATATGTAGCCGATCCGCCGCGATTCGTGCTAGCGCCCCGTTATCCAGCACAACCACACTATCAGCGTGATTAACGAGACGTTTCAGAGTCAAGAGAGAGTTATAGGGTTGTACGACGACGTCAGGCTCCGCGGTGTTAGGAAATACCGAGTAGGTTTGGATCAGCTTCTTGGGGAAACGGTCGTTGAGGCGTTCAAGGACAAATGAACCTAGTCCTGAGCCAGTACCACCGGCTATTGAGTGCATGACCATAAAGCCCTGCGGATTTAAAGACATCCTGAGAAAGATATGTGGCCATGGAATGCGGAAACTCTTACCTCGAGGGAATCACTGCCCTCAGCTTCTCTGTCTACCATTTCCATTACCTCTTCGTATATCTTCTCGCCATACCCGTAGCCCTGAGCCCAGTTATTCCCCGCACCACCTCCGTCTTTGGACACGAATATGTTTTCTGGGTTGTAAAGGTTTGCATACGAGGATGTGAGTATGTTATTGATAACGCGAGGCTCGAGATCGACGAGTATAGCACGTGGAATGTAGTGTTCGTCGTCTGCTTGATAGAAGAAGACGTCCTTGCGATCACCGCCTTCAGTTGCCCACTCTTCGAGAATGCCCTCTTTGTTGATCCCGTGTTCTGCACACAGGCGCTGCCAGTACACCGAACCCACTACAAACATCCCGGTCAGAACGCGGTGGCTCTGTCAGTATGCAACTCGACGCGAAAGAACGACGTATACTTTGATTCCCGCATTGTCCAAGCTGTACAGTCACTATTTCACGCGGCATCCTGATTTCCACGCGTACAGAGAAGAGGCCAAGGTACGCGACAATGTAAACAACGCGTCCATTCAGCGGACTATCTGAAGACGCGTTAACCAGGCTCGCTACAGAGTACTTTCGGGCCTAGCGGAAGAATGCGAATTGGTGACATTGTACCCACACTTGGGCGAGAAAGAGTCAGGGCAAATGCAAGTCCCAGACTTGTGTGCTCGATGAACCAAGCTCCAATCTCGCAATCCTTCAGTCCTCTCTTCTCTCGATCCGAATATACTTAGCGACCGCCCCTTCACTCCTTTATATGACAGACAAGACTGCAGAGTTCGCCATACAAAAGGATAGATAGATGACGCCTACAATTGATCTAGACCCATTCCGTCTCTAGTAAGCAGCGCCAACATAGCATCTACAATGGGATTGTCTTTGGAAAATATACCGAGGGATGGATCTTCAATGGCGGATCGTAATTGCGCGTCCAGTAGTCGCCTACGAAATACTATTGTCAGCTCCGTTCCCTCAATTTAATGTAACACACCTCAGTTGATTCACCAGCACACCAATTCGCGGCCACGCTTTGAGTTTGACCCATCCATTGCCAATCGAGAGGCCACCGACAAGGTGGTTGACTTGGACTTGCCCTCCAAACAGAAGAATTGCGTAGAGAGGAACCTAGAAAGGATGGTGAGATGAAGCAAGGACGGAAGCCTAGGGACTTGCCTCGGTCGCATCTCTAAGGAAAATCTTCGTGGTCTTTGATTTCGCGAAATAGACGAGGAACCTCGATTTATATGTCGAGTTCCCGAAGAGCACCGAACCGGGATGAAGGAAAACCCTCTCTCCTCGTCCACCACTCTCTCCTTCTTGTGTATAATACTTCACCTCCCTCGCCTCGTGTTCACGTTGTATCGTGCCTGATGCTATCTTGTTGAACATAGCCTTCGGGAGGGCAACTTTTGCAACACGCGGCCAGAGTCCGGCTAGGATTATCGACTTCAGCAGGTTGGGACTATCGCTGTGTATATTGAACTCCTTCGTCGAACGCGGAATAAAGCTGAGTGAATCCAGGGATGACTCGAACTCAGTCCGCAGAGACGATATGTCGCGAAATGCTTGATATGATATAAAGTTCTATGCGCCAAATCAGTAAACGTGTAATAGCTAAGAGCCCAATAAGCTTACATCCTCGCAAAAAGCCTGCAGAGAAGAGTGCCTGTTAGTCTCCAAAACACTTCGGCATTCACGGAATGCTCGCTCGTCAGTCAAGAGGTCGCTATTCTCGACCGCAAACCTTAGCCGAGCCCTAAAAGAAATTAGCAGGGCTTCCCAAGGTCAACAGCCCACAAACTTGGTTGCTTCCTCACGCTTGTCCATAGGACTGACGAAGAGTGGTTTGGATGACAAACCCGCAGCAATCGTAAGAATCGGATCAAGGCATCGGAATATGGCACCGAGAATGAGCATCTGAATATGAGGTGGAATTAGAGTAATGGCTGGTGGACGATATGCAAACATGCCTTCCCGAGCCGAAGATCAACGGGTAGAGTGGCCTATACTAATATAAGTATAGAATCTCGGGCAAAGAAAGGAACTAGCACTGGCCATGTGTCTCCCAAGAGCAGTTAGGTCCCCGTCTGAGTTGACTGCTCCCAATTCTTCGAGAACCGACCACGCCTTTTCCATCGCTGCTACCTTGGGTGGATCGATAGTGCGGCCAAGGAACAGCTAGTCCCGGAGACATGTCAGCTGAGATCAATTTTTTAGCTGCATAGGAGACACACCTTGACGTCCTCTTCTTCTCGCATGACCTTGATCTGAAGAGACAGGCTCTCCAACGGCACACGGAGGATCTCTGGGACAGGAAACTTGCGCATATTCTCCTCATCCCCGCGCGTGAACAGTTTGTAGCATTCACCGGGCTTCGTTCGTCCCGCTCGACCTCGACGCTGGCGCGCAGACGCACGGGTAACGCCCACTTCTTCAAGTCTCGAGAGGCCCGTCTCTGGGTCGTACCCAGTTTCTTTGACTTTGCCTCCATCAATCACGAACACGACGTCGTCGATGGTGATGCTTGTCTGTTCATGGGCAAGTCAGATACAAGGAACAGTTGGAACAGGGCCTTTCAATACCTCAGCTACGTTAGTGGCGACCACAATCTTCCGTTTGTCGGTAGGCTGGAAGACCCTTCTCTGTTTGTTGCTGGATAGGTTGGCGTGGAGAGGAAGGATGACACTAGGGCCGATGGAAGCGGTCTTGAGGGCATCTATACATTGTCGAATCTCCGGTACTCCGGGCATGAAGATAAGAATTGCACCCGGCCCTTGGTTTTGTGTGATATAGGAGGCAATTGCTGCTACGAGCTATGGAAATGATTAATCGGAAGGGGCAATATGGAAGGATAGGCCAGGTAATCACATTATAATCGATTCTGTCTCCCTTCTTGAGAATTTCGAGTGCCTTGACTGACTCCGAGTCAAGACCCAGTCCTTCGAGATACGTCCTTAGTGCGGCGATCTGATCATCGTTTTTCTTTCCGGAGAATCGCAACCCAGTGGGCTTGTACTTGATGACCGGAAGAATATCCTCAAGATAGCTATGTCGCGGGAATGAGTCCTGTGATCCAGGCGTAGAAGAACCACTCACTAGTCCTTCACTGGGTGTGTAAACCCAGGAATCTCAATTACAGGTGCACCTCCGAAGTATTCAACAAATGTCTTCTGGTTGATGGTCGCACTCATTATAACAACCTTGATCGTACTATTAGTTTGGAGTAGCTCTTTGAGTTCCAAAAGAAGAAAATCTCCATCCACTGATCGTTCGTGCACCTATGTTAGATGTTAATATTTGCGCTCGGAGGGAAGTAACTATACTTACTTCATCCACAATGATATGCGAGACGTTCTCCAATTTATCGCCTCCACCAAGTCGTCTGAGTACCACACCAGTCGTGCAAAACAGGAGCTTGGTCTTGGGACTCGTTTTACTCTCCCCACGAATGGCATATCCTACCGATCCGTCTTCGGCGCGCTCTGCGGAGACGCGAGATGCGACTCCAATTGCAGACACTCGCCTTGGTTGGGTGATGATGATCGAGGTCTGCGATCCTCGTTTCGCTCGAATTTCTTCATCCAGAATGAATTGAGGAACTGCAGGGAAATGAGTAAATTAATCAACTGAGGTGGAGGTAAAGGACGCACGCTGAGTTGTTTTACCGCACCCAGTCTCCCCCACAATGACGACCACTCGAGAGCGTCCGATGACTTTGACGATCTCTTCTTGACTTGCCCATGCAGGAAGCTTCTGCCTTTGTGCGAGCATGGATTTATACTTTGGTCCCTCCTTAACCGCATTAAACTCCTTTAAAATTTGCTCGTCACTTCTGGTGTCCATGACCCTGAACCGCTTAGGTTTGGGTGGGCCTTTTTCTGATACCAACGGACCTTCCGCAGGCACAGCAGATGCTTTCGGTGGTGGCATGAGATTTTTTATGACCTCCGCCATATCGGGCGGCCCTGACTCTTCGATCTGTTGCCAAATCTGATCCAATAGGTCAACGGTGGTGAAGCAGATGCTGTCGCCCGCCTCTCGGGTACCTTCTGGGGCGATTTGTTTGACGAGCTCAGAGATCAGATAGAGTCGGACGTAGGGAGCCATTGTGCTGGATGTGACATAGAGTGGCGGTACCCGTGCACCTTCAGGGTAAGGATGATCGGGTGAGTATATGACGTTCAGGAAGGCAGGCACGGTGGGCAAGGGAATAGAGAGTACACCGGTTTTGTCGTTGAATGTGGCATCAGGATAAACAGCTTGTACGGCTTCCAGCTCCTCTTGTCGGGACATATCCCGCGTTTCTATGTCAACGTCCATCGAAAGGTTAGGCGGGTCGAAGCCGGTCAACTGTGACGCGAGTACTTCCAGGATGAGGTCCCAGCTTCCATCCACTTGTTCTGAAGCAGCTTTGACGGGTAATCTAGGATATCCGGCTTCCCTTGTTGCGCGTTCCTCGGCCCAGCGCTGGAGAATATCTTCAGCACCAGCGTGGGCAGAAGATATGAAAGCCTTAGATGAGTTATTTTCCGGCAGGAAGCGGGCCGGGAGATCTGATTCGGGAATATGGAGCAAGAGATACTCGATGGTGGCTTCGAGTGGAGGGAGACTGCCAAGGAGCGAGGTGGTGAGTGGAGAGGGAATGGAGAGGGACTCAAGAGCTGTGCGTATGTGTGCAGATTTGAACCCGAGAGATGAGAGAGTAGTGATAAGACGCTCGTCTTCAACGAAGGAAGGTGCCGTGTCTCCTGCATTGGTTTCCGGATAGTCCGCGATGACCTGACCAGGTCAAAATATGATCAAAACGGGTGCATATTCACTCACTTTCTTAATGGCACTCTCCACCTGGTCCCTCAGTGTTGTGGCCATCCGAACATCCGAGTTACCATCAAAGATTCGCAGGTCTGACTCTTCCTCCGTCTCTGGTTTATCTCGCTTGGCAGCAGCTCTTCTCTGCCTCTCTTCTACAGCCGCCTTGGCCGCGAACGGGTCTGGGTCGTACTGCCATTTCTTGTGTTCGGGGATTGTCCGGTGTTCCTCAGCAAGTATCTGCCAGTATTCACGTGGACCAGTAGGTAGTACACGGTTGAGCTGGATGTTGTTACAGAACTACATCGCTCATTAGCAGACGGTGAGGGCAATGGGCTGAAGACCAACTCTGTAGAGCGCATATGTCGCTGCCCAGTGTTTTGCCTCTGTATATAATTAGTTTGTTGGCAACAAATAGGCTTATGGCGCCCACTAACCAGGAATTGTGGCTTTGTCAAGTGGAGGATGCGGTTCGAAGCGGATGGCATCCTTGTTTCCAGTCTTGATATTCTTTCGCTGTACTATGACAGTTGCCGTGTACTTTGGCCCTCGTCTATACTGGGTTCCCTGGCATTAGAAATACGGAAGCTCCACAAGGGTGTCCCTCACGGTTTCGATCTCAGGTTTTTCCCAACCTGAATTTCTGTTAGTACACTAATATTATTCCCTCGTCCAATAAAAAAATAGTTACCATTTTTCTGACACCGCTCGTAGAGCAGCGCGAGCGGAGTCTTAGACCCTGGAGGGAAGAGAGGCGGAGGTATATCGCCCTTGGTAGCAGAGGTCTCCGAAGGTTGCTTTGGTGCCTTTGACGATGTCCCTGCGTTTCCAGATTTTACGATATTCCTTTTTGGAGGCATTGGGAAGGTTTCAACTCATAAAGTGATGACTTGGATTTGACACGTCAATATCTCCGGCGAATTTCCTCGAAACAGGAACGAACAAATAAAAGGCGTGAACAGCAAGTTTGGAAACTTCAAGACACAGTGGCCCAGCGGGCTTCGTATGCATCTGCAAGGGGCAAACATTGGGAGGGTGAAAGTCACTGGTCCGATCAGGAAGTGACTTTGAAATTATGGGATGCTAGGACAGTGGTGGTAGCTCTGGTATTCCTTGTGGGCTCGCTCTTTGGGTTAGACCAGAAGTACAGTATGTCTCCATACCACTAGCTTTTCGGATAGTAGACCTCTCTGTTGCTTTACTTTCTCTCATTGACTTTCCCGTCACAGATATCGAAAATGGCTCTCCATATCCCACACTAGACAAGCACTTTCTCTGGCCTCCTAGTAATAGGGACGCACGCAACTTGATCAATAATGATTCACCGGAGTGCACATAAAGGTTGGAAGAAGGTACGGCGACCATGTACCAGGGGAGGTGGACAGGTGCGGCGGGCATCTCTCCTTTTGCCAGAGAAACGGCGAGAGGGTGATGGAGCATGGCGATTTAAAGCCCCAATGGGCAGAAGAAACGCATAGAGAAGGAGATAAAGACTCCACACTCGTGAGAAATGGCACCTGGGGTGGACCGGCTTGTTGGCCACCCTTGGTGGAGATGACGCACACGCAGAGGCAGTACGCGTTCAAGATCTGGTCCTTCAAGAAGGACAAGCGGACCGGTAGATGGCTGCACATCATTGGCGTCGCGAACACTGAGACGTCAATGTCACAGAGTCGCGGATTGTGGGGCGGCCGTACCAACAACAAAGCCATGGTACATATGAGGTACGGGCGGTTCAACTCGTAGGGTCAAATACGTCTTCACGTTCAGTTCAAGGGATAAACCGATCGCAGTACTGAATACGTCGAGGTATATTCATCCGTGTGTGCTCGTGCGAATGCTTGACGACCCGACATACGACCCCCCGTCTCTTCAAGGGTACGAGCCGGTCCCTTATGCGGAGCGCAACCAGTAGTCGTGTCGAGGTATGGCGAGCGGATGATGGCAACAGGTATAAGATTGAACTGCCCAAGTACCACATCCCGAACAGACGAGTGTTATGGTGAAAGACAGGGTGTGGCCATTCCGCCGTGGGTGAAGTGAGAGGGCATGTCCGGTTTGCGTCGATGATCCTCTGAGAGGCTCTGAGGTACAGTGTATGGTATGTCCGATAAGTTCCGAGCGATGTTTGTTGCAGTTTTTTTAATACTTTTTTTGGGTAGCCGCCCGCTGCGATGCCCGCGTAATTGGGTTGTGTGTTACGCTGTGAGCGTTGTTCCTGCACTAATATACTGTTACATCGTCCTTGCTGCTTTCAAGTAATTTGAACGATTGTTGGCGTCTGCCCGAATGCTGCCACTCTCGACTATACCCGGCGGCCGTCATTCCAAAGCTCGTTGTCCGCTACCACCGCTGCATTTGCCATCTCACCACCGTTCGCCACTGCCCAGTTGCATTCTGTAGTGTCTTTCCGTGTAAAGACGACAAGTATATTCGTGTGGAGTACGAGCACTACGACGTTAGGTCACGAACGAGTTTTGGGACCGCTGCCGGGGACCTGCTTGAATCAGCCGAAAACCGAGCGTGATTAGTTTTACAAGTGTGGTATTGCTACTATCTGCTCTTACCTTCTGCTTATCTCCCCCCTCCTCTTAGAGCCATGGACACCGACCACCCGCCGTCTGCAAACGGCCCTCTAGTAGATCCAGCGCTCCAAAACTCAGGCGCTGGCGAAGATCATGCGATGCACTCCCCTCCCAGAGACATACAACTTCTCCTAGTCACAAATAGTGAACCTCTTTCATCACTCCCTCTCCCATCCCATCCTCCCGCCGCAACACTTCACCCTTCGATTCCACAACAGCCACCGCAGGACCTGCAAATACTCGGAATTAATGAGCCTATTACTTCTCAGGCTCCATACCCACCACCGCCTGCCCAGGTTCAGGTCGAGCAAATCCCCCCACAAAATCCCCGTTCTGCCGTCCCTTCAGCCCCTCATACCCCATACCCTCAACCTGCTCTTACGCCAACTACAGAGCAGCAGCAACAGCAGCAGTCCGCCAATGACCGCACCCTTAATGTCACTGATGCCCTCAGCTACCTCGACGCCGTAAAGGTCCGCTTTTCAGAGCAACCAGACGTATACAACCACTTCCTCGATATTATGAAAGACTTCAAGACATCTATGTAAGGGTCCTTTCCCACAATTGTCCAATTCGCCAGGCTCACCTCCGTACCTCCAAGCATTGACACCCCCGGCGTCATCCAACGCGTCTCAGAACTGTTCAGCGGCCACTCTGACCTTGTCGAAGGCTTCAACACCTTCCTCCCACCTGGATATCGCATTCACTCCCAGGACGACCGCCTTCTTGTCATCACCCCCTCCGGCATTCAGTCCACCATCGACCGCAATAGCAGAGTCATCACCTCGGGCGTCCCCCGCCACCACAGCGCCCAGAGCATTCAACAAACGGCACCCTACCACTCCGAGCTTGGCGGTCCATCCTCCTTCTCGTCGCCCGTACCTCAAATGCCCGTATCATCCAGCCATCACGATAGCAGTATGCACGACGGTCGGCAGCCCGGTCAAGCCATGGAGTTCAACAGGGCTATCCAGTTCGTCAATAAGATCAAAATGCGCTTCTCCAATGAACCCGACACCTACCGGGAGTTCCTCGAAGTCTTGCAAAAGTTCCGGCAGGACGGTAGCGGGAACAAAAATGCTGAGGTACGCCAATGGGCAAGTGTCCATTCTTTCAGCTTTCCCCGGATACTTTCCAAGGAGGTTTACGCACTTTCCAGGTTCACCAGATGGTCAGCAACCTGTTCAGGAATACGCCTGACCTTCTCCTCGAGTTTAAGGAATTCCTTCCTGAGCAAGGTGGAGGTGGATTCACTCTCGGGAATGCGGCGGCGGCGGCAGAGAGTGGACATTATGGGCCCGGCGCACACAAGAGGAAGGAGCCGTCTGCTCCTCTAGCCCAGCCCGTGCCCAAGCGCAAGAAGAAAGTAGTCAAAGAGGAACCGACACCGAAACCCGTTCCGCCTCGTCAACCAAAAAAGACCAAGTACCGCCCGGAGCCATCACCGCCGTACTACGAGAACGGCCACGGCGCAAGCATGAGCACACCCGACGACCAGCTCTTCTTTGATCGCGTCAAGAAGGCCCTCGAGAACCGCGAGACGTACGACGAGTTCCTCAAGCTACTCAATTTGTTCGCGCAGGATATCATCGATATGCGCACCCTTGTTGAGAAGGCGGAGTATTTCCTCGGTGATACGGGCGAGCTGTTTGCGATGTTTAGGAAGCTCATTGGGTGGGATGATCGGATTATACGCGAGCCCGATCTGCCTAGCAATGCCGGGACGAAGGTTGTCCTACCATATTCGCTCCCGCCCGCCAAGGAGGACCTGCACCAAAAGGCCGGTCCTAGCTATCGACGATTGCCCGCCAATGTGAGTACAGCTCCCCGCCATCGTGAGTTGCGATTTGACTGACTTCCGAATGTAGGAGGCGCAAGTCGCCTGCTCTGGCCGCGATGAGCTCTGCCGATCCGTGCTCAACGATGAGTGGGTTTCGCACCCTACCTGGGCTTCGGAGGACAACAGTGGCTTCCAGGCGCATAAGAAGAACATCTACGAAGAGGCCATGCATCGCTGCGAGGAGGAACGACATGAATTCGACTTCCATCTTGAGGCGATGTCCAAGACCATCTCCGCACTGGAGAACATCAACATGAAGATCCAGCAGATGACTACCGAGGAAAAGTCAACATTCAAACTCAAGCCCGGGCTTGGTCTACCCAACAAGAGCATCTACCAGCGCATCGTGCGCAAGGTGTACGGCAAGGACGCTGGGACGGAGGTCATTACCACCCTGCACGATTGCCCAGCCGTTGCAGTGCCCATCGTGCTCCAGCGACTCAAGGCAAAGGACGAAGATTGGCGCCGGGCGCAGCGCGAGTGGAATAAAGTGTGGAGAGAGGTCGACGCGCGCAACTTCTACAAGAGCTTAGATCACCAGGGGATCACTTTCAAGGTCGCCGATAAGAAAACGCTCGCGGCCAAGGCGCTCGTCTCGCAGATTGAGATTGCACGCGATGAACAGATATCCGAGCGTGCGGCTTTGCTTGACCCCAGTGCGAACCGCACTAAGCCCGTCCACCAGCTTGCCTATCGCCTGTCGGATACGGCCGTCATCAAGGATGCTACGAAGCTTACGCTGGCGTACCTTGACCGACTGCCAATCTATTCGCACTCGGAGAAGGAGAAGATCGAAAAATGGTTGTTGGAGTTTTTGGTGCTGTTCTTCGTACTGGACAAGGAGGCGTTTGAAAAGGGGTTGGCTCCGGGAGAGTCCAACGCACCCGGCTTTGCCACTGCCATTGCCGCCGCGATTGCTACGCCTATGGAAGATGATGCAGAGCACGACGAGGGAAAGACACCGAAAGGCAAGAACAAGCAGGCCAACGGACAGGGTGTGCACTCTGGCGATTTGCGGAAGAAGCTCCTCAACAAGGGACCAAAAAGCTCTAAGCCTGCTTCGCGTGTCGCTAGTCGGGCTTCACCGAGCGAGGCCAATGGGATGGATGTCGATAAGCACCCCGCCGCTGCTCCCACTCCAGTCACGGAGGGTGAAGGTGGTTTGACGGTTGATAATGTTTGGATTGCCTCGCAAGACAGTCACAAGACTCCTGCGTTCGGCACTGTGCTCGTCTCTGAGCCGTCTCCGCTTAGCATGCCTCCCTTGCCTGCCGCAAACCGCAAGACTACCTCCTTTACGAACACGACTTTTTACGTGTTCTTGCGTGTCTTCCAGGTATGTTCTACTTGTTCCGTTTGCGTCCGCATCTTCTAGGCTAATGGGTTTCTTCTGGTAGACTTTGTACTCGCGCCTTCTCTTATGCAAGGAAATCGGTACTAAACTCGCGGAGGATCCGAATGGACCTCAGCATGCCAACCCTGTTGCATATGAGCTCGGATTGACGGAGGGTGCTGGGCCAGGCAACTTGGACCGGGTTCCGAAGCCCGCTGAGGACGATCCTGACGCGACGGACAAGGAGCGGAACCCTGCCAAGTACTACTATCAGTACATGCTTGACGCGTGCGAGAAGCTGTTCGACGCCGAGATTGACCAGAATACATTCGAGGAGCAACTGAGATTCATGTTCGGCACCAAGGCATATTTGCTCTTCACGTTGGACAAAGTCATTTCCGCCTTGATTAAGCAGGTGGGTGCACAAATGAGCGTTTTAAAATAGTAGATGCTGACTTGGCTGTTGGAGATCCAAACCGCATTGGCTGAACCTATGTCGGACAGTTTGCTCGTACATCTGCAGAAGGAGAGGCGCCAGAAGGAGAAGCCCACCTCTCCTCAAGTCATCTCGTATCGCAATACAGCGGCAGACATCATTGGGCCAGATGAGCATGTGTTCCGCATCAACTGGGTCGGTTCCTCTGTCCCCTGCCACAACCACAGTTGCTGACCTGGTATTTGGATATGCAGGAGCGTGGAGTGATGACAATGCAATTATTGGGCAAGAGCGATCCTAGCACAGATGAGTCAGAGACTCTCGCCGATCGTTGGAAGAACTATATCGGATCCTACGTCCTAGTAAGCTCTAAATTCTGTTCCGATCAACTGTTTCCTGACCGGTATTCCAGACCCATCCTACTGAAGGTGTAGCTAAGGATGTGAAAACACCATTCCTGCGGAGGTGTGTTATCTGGTTGATGCAGTGAATGATTTCTAACTCTCGAACTCAGGACCCTCCTCGGACCTCCCCTCACCGACTCCGGCTGCCATGCGCACAATGGGTTGGAGATTAAAGTCTGCATCCGCACCTTCCGCCTCTTCTTCGTTTCGCATACCGAAGACTGCTTCTACCGCTTCAGCGACCGCACTCGCAAGGAAGGGGTGCAGAAGCTGCAAGACGTTGAGACAAAGCGCAAAGACCAGTTCGACGGATGGCTGGCGAAGCAACGTGCAAAACTAGCCGCAAAGGAGACATAGAAAGACTTCGGGATTTGATGAAAACTGTAGATGGGGCACTGTTGCTTTGATATTAGCTTCCGCTCGAGAGGTGTATGTTTGTTCTTTGGTGTGTTTCAATGACGATCTCTCTCTTATATTCTGAGTCATCAACTTTATATACGATCAGGTGGTGCGCGCTTAACTTGCACGCGAGCGGGCGCTGGGACACTGCCTATTTCCTGCCACGCTCTCCGCTCCTATATTCACATCAAAGATTCGGGTTTGACGGAAGTTTCAGGTCTACGTGATTCGGCGATCTAGAGTTAGCTTTCCTGATCCTGATCGTACACGATCCTCTGCCTTCCTCCGCCACCTGAGGACCACCGTGCCACTGACACTGGCCAGTGTGGGGCCATAGCTGTGCTCGCTCCTTCGCAGCCTGCAGCAGGCTGGCCTTCTCCACGTCCTGCGTTTTCCCGCAGCGCTTCTTACTTTTGATTCTTCACCTTGCTCTGGCCCTTCAGACGTGCCATTGAGCCATTCTTTCAGATAGCAACCCTTTTTGTTCTATCCTTATTCTATGTTATGTTCTTTACCGGTCTGCTCTCCTTACTCTTTGTGGCTGCAGCCGCTGAGAGTGCTCCAGTGATCAAGTGAGTATTACTTGTGTCACTGTGCGCAGATACGTCCATATATTTACCCATTCTCCTTGCAGGTCAAAGG
>Ga0307513_10003963_pt1 | contig 19881 bp, 19 predicted proteins | sample 15_EM_MG_FD_202174 | JGI IMG/M metagenome (GOLD analysis project Ga0307513, IMG submission 202174) | Populus trichocarpa ectomycorrhiza microbial communities from riparian zone in the Pacific Northwest, United States - 15_EM | ecosystem: Host-associated > Plants > Roots > Unclassified | place...
CTAGGCCGTTCATTCCGTAATGACCGATACATACAATGTAGAAATACCTCAGGCCATGCCACCATTGAACTCGCTGCGCTTATGTATATATATAACCTTACACGTTTTCATTTCAATTGATTTGCCTTCTTGCTCCCCTGCGCATAATGGTTCCAGTTTCTGACCAGAGACATGGAACAGACAACAGCAATAAATGTGTGGGCCGCTGATGATACACGGATCAACGATGTTATCCTTGAGATATTTCTACATTGAATGTACCGGTTATCACGGAATGAAAGGCCTAGTAGTCCTCATGATCAACTATTACATACTTAGCCAATGACGAGGTATATCATGAACAGGAGACATGGGCGCTACTTCCTGTACCATCAATAATCACTCTTCGCAATGCATTAAAGGCATCGCCGGTTGAAAGACGTTTGGCAGGAAACACCTGGGGTTCACCGCATACTATGAGGGAGTTTGATAGCTGGAATGGTTTGGATCACCTGAAGAGCGTCTAAAAAGGCAGTTCATGGGATGGCCTGTGACCAACTGGTGCTGATGGTATGTTGGTTAGAATAGAGGCAGGAGTGGGTATGGATACAGTAAACTTTAGATTGTTGAACTGGTATCCGAGAGAGTGGTAATAAAAATATGATGCTCCCATATCCCATATCTCCCACAGACCAGAAGCCTCTCTTGAAGCTAAAAATCTATGAGACGAGTCATTGATTGAGGAAGAGAGTGCTGTTATAATGACGAAAGAGGCGAGAGACGGCGTAGCAAAAAAATACAGGGAATTCATTCAGAGCCTATAGTAAGAAAAAGAGATGGACAGGAGAAGCGTATCAGCACAAGGATTAGAGAGAAATTGAATCAGTGTTTCCCTCGTCGCTTAAGTCGATCACGATACTTTCAACAGCGATGACGAACCTCCATAAAGGGGGGCTGGTAAAATATGAGATGACTTACCAGACCCTTCTCGCTTCTTTCAACATCCACGCCGCCATGTCGAGATTGAGGCATCGGCGGAGATATTCGTGCACTATGTTGAGCCTTGCATGACGATTCAGAGTTCAAAAATACCGAGAGCCGAATTCAGAGGAGTAGCCGGGGGAAGAATCGGGCGAAAGAAGCTCAGGTAGTGAAACAACGAGTGGAATGTATTCCCACCTGGTCAGTCATTTTCCTCACGTGCACGAGCACACTCAACCACGTCACTTCGATTCGATTAAGAGCACCGTTGGGCGACGATGCACACCCGGGTGATTATATGATTTGTATCGAGTCGTACTTGTAGCGATCTTGACACGGCGTAGTATCCCGGTGGATGTCCATTTGAGTATTCTCTTACATAAACTAACGCCTGCCTGAACCCAACGACTCAGAGCCATTCAAACGATTTCAAGAGCCCGAACGCCAATTGGAGGGGATAGGAGATAAGCAAAAACGAGAATGGATTAACAAATCCATGGCGCGGAAGGTAAGTCTGATTTCACAGTGACTATGCTCACAGCCCCTTTGAGTAGAAGTGGCGTGCCCTATACCCCCAAGCTTGCTAACAAAAGGAAATCGAAACGAAAATACGGAGACTACGTTCGGTTGCCCTACTCCGTATCTCCACAAGACAATCTGGCACACCAATGTACACTTGGCCAGTCTTTTGTTCGTGTCATACGAACTGGGAAGAAAGGGGTGGGCGATGCGATGGAACCTCATACATCCCACCCCACTCCAATGACTGGCGGCGTCTGCCTGCGAAGTTGCTAAGTACGACGCGATGATCTGAGAAGTTTCCTGCAGTTTTGAAACTCCCCAGATAGCTGCTTGATGTGGAGAAGCAAGTGGGAGTGACGACGGTGGGCCTTGAATGTTCGAGGAGGGATCGATGAATAAGGGAGGATGATGTTGGAGAATGAGATATCTTGACGAGGATCGGTACATGGTGATCTATATGTTTTCCCTTTGCCTTCCTCTCTCCTGTTGTTTCGTTTCTGTGATCGATGCCGTTGATCGCCTTAAATGATTTTTGAAAACTAGTAGAAAGAAACGAGTCCGATACAAGACCGATATGATGCCTATACACGACATATGTGTAAACTGTATGAAATAGAATTAGGAAATGAAGATCTAACTCGCAGTAAACCACGCATCACGCCCCCATACCGACTCGCAAGCCCTGACTTCGGCCCCCTCCACTGTGACTCGTCGAATGTATCTCGCGAGAGCAAAAATGGCCTTCTAGCCAACGTCTCCTCCTCGATCGTTCAAGTCGCTACGGCCCGATCCTCGTCCAGGATACATCGGGCAACCGCCTGATAGGTGTCAGAACTATGGGATATATACATCGTCTTCTAGAGCAGCTGCGGGTCGTCAGGGGATATATGGGGCCCGATTCAAGTATCTCTCCCTTCTGCGCGTCGATAAGGAATGAAATTGTGTGCCGGTCTGGAGGATTCAATGGCCAAGCGATGAGGATAGAACGCTGACTCGGACAATATATACCTGGGCGCGCCGTTATTATTAGAGGTGCGTCAAGACAGATGGAAATAAAACTGACCATGTACGCACCATACCACTGCCGCTCTCCATCATAGGGCACCGCTCTGCCTGCCCACCCCTCCCATTCATGCCCAGGCCTCGAGGCCATCATACACGTAACACAATCATCGAGATCGATTAGGTTCACGGTATCGCGGTTAGGCACCGTTCGAGTGAGCTATCCAGTCGTTGCGGGCAAGCGCGGGTTAAGCCACACGAAGCATCGAGATCGCTACTTGGACATGACTAGGCGGATGGACGTCGCTGCCCAATGGCAGTCCTGTTCGTCATGTAGAAGGGATGTGGGTGGTAGGTCCTTTTTCCTCGTTAATTCCAGCGAGAGTATGTCACTATGTAGGATACTCAGTCGATGGTGACTTGACAAGAAACCACTGACCATGTGAACAAAATACCAGTAGTTGTTTTCCCGAACCCAACGCCTTCGGTGACGTTGCTCGCCGCCCTTCTGAACAGGCATTCCCGGGTCCCGGTCAACCTCAACACTGCGAGGTGGATATTGAGACAGAAGTAACGGGGTGATTGAGGGCGGGCGAATGGGACTTCCATAAATCGAAAGAGAAGTTCACTTCTGCAAGATCTCTGTCTTGGATCCAAGAGGTACGCGTGGCCGCAGTCGAAGGTGTGACGGCGATGAGGAGGAGGAGGACTGACCATGTAACTATTCCCTCGCTTGGGAGGTCTTTTTCTGCGTTATCCCTCGTAGCGTGTCCCATCACTTTTCTGGATGATTCCTGTTTAAGAAAACGGGAGACGGCGGTCGCGACTAACAGGCGCCGTCGTGTATGCGTATATGAGGGGGGGGGAGGGCATGATGAGGATAGGCCAGAGCAAAGTGTGAATTATGCAGACGCAGAAGACCCATGGCCTGCCCTTGACGGGCGCTGTTAATTAAATCCGCCTTAGCCGCTAGCCCACAAACTCCAAGGATAGGTTCTCGCTTCGTAAGGAAGGAATCGACTAGTGCACGACACGGGATGAGAGGAAGGCAGGACAGGATAGGATCTCCGCGGGTAGGGTAGATTGGAGGTTGACACGTTGACGAAAGAAAGAGGAGTCGTGTGATGGGCAAGGAGCGATGGTAGACGCCAGCAGGCCTGTGGAAAATAAAGACAACGAGTGAACGACAAGATGTTGGAAAAAGGCAGGAAAAGCTACAGAGAAAAGGAACAATTGAACGACAGAACTCGTCACCGAAGTTGCACCGAAAGCCACATCCAGCACGAAATAAGAAGCTCACCTGCATACCGTTAAAAATGAAGCCACACATACACTATCGTGACTCCAGAGCCAACTTTCTAATTAGATTTATCGCATTTTGATATGACAAGACATGAGAAGACTCGGAGATGGTGAACAAGCAAAACGCGCATCAGGGCCGCTCCCGAACCAAACAACCCAAAACCACCCGGTTTTGACCCGGTTATCCGTTCGGCGTTAACAGCGAGTTGACACTGGACAGGCTGGTGGTTTTGCTTGGAATCCTGCTTCGAGTCCTTGAACAGTGGGTACGAATATCACAAAAATCTTCGCAAATATGCTAAATTGAATAGAGAGAAATATGACGATTTTCGGCCTCTCACATCAATCTCACATATACTATTTTCGCACAGAGATGGGCGGGAGCTTCCCGGGCCCTACTTTTATTGATCTCTCTCATTCTATCATGCTGTCGGTTTCTTCTGCCACCACCACCACCGCGATATACCCGATCTTCGCCAGCTTCACGTATCCTTCAAAGAATGTACATTCAGCCTCACTACACCTTCGCCCGTCCTCGTCAAATACGGCGCTGGTGCGGAAAGAAAGACATTGCCGTTGGGGAATCCTTTAAGCAAAGTCGATAGTGCAGATCTCTGGCGTTCGCTTTGTTGCAGGACCTTTTGAATTTAACTTCATTCTCATTTTCCCCGTGTTGTTTGTGGCTCTCACAGTAGTTTCACTTGGCTCTCGCTGACATTTGCTCTGTCTCAAAACGAAGACAAAGATGCCGCATTACACCAACCCGCCATCTATCCGTGACCCTCAACCTAACTAGGTGCTCATCCGCCTCATCCTAATTAAAAACCGTTCAGGCACGTTACGGATAAATTTCAGAGAGCTTGTGCACAAGAGAATATTTAAAAAAAAAAACATCCTAGCAAATATTCCACCGTCAACTATTTACGCCGCAGAAGTGATTGACCACTTCTAATCTCTGCTCTCGTCCATTAACACAATTGAATGTGTTTCAATCTCCCGTCCCAATTTGTTAACGAGATTGAATCCAGCGTTCACAGATGCAATATTTTTCAGATGAGCGCCACTTGGCCCATATACTAGGTCGAGCATATTATCAATATTTCGCGTCAAATCCTGCTTCCCCAGATCCCCCTCTGTGGAGAATACCTGGTGGAATATCACGCCATGTTCGAGCGCCACCTTGAACGCTTCATACCTGTTTGGAACTTATAGAGCCAGAAACCACATTACGTTGTGGACGATAATTTGTGCGGCAACGCACAACCTGCTTCACTCCTGGGGCGTCCAGCCTCTCGACGGACGGAACTATCAAAATGGCTTTGAGAGCGCTTTAGTGAGCTCATCAGACTTCATTGCTGCACAGAGAGCGTGGTAGAGGTCGAGAGTTCAGATGTAGAATATATGTTGCTCCTGGTAGAAATCCTCTGATTGGATCCCTTCGGAATATAACATCTGGTGTGATCATCGGAGGCTCTGGGAAAATGAATATTTTGAGGTACCTCGTATCCGCTGCCTCCATAACCATGGCGATCGCTTTGACTTTGTGGCTCAGGCGGCAAAAAGATTGTCCCGCATTTGGGAATTGTTGGGGTCCTGAGGATATAGGTACCGCATACATGAAAGGGCAATACGGGCAAGCCGATGAGACAGGATAGGCTCTGGAATAAGCGTCATAGTTTTATCAAGGTGTCCGAACATTGTCCCAAGCATGTCATCAGCCCTATCCCTATTCCGCAGGAAAAATATCCCTTCGTTGCAAACAGGCGTTTTTGCCTAATAAAATGTTGGAGTTTCGAAATTCTGCCCTTGGATTCGAAGTCCTCAACCTCGAAACCATACACAAGGTGGGTATTTTGAAATTCTAAATTTTATCAAAGGCAACAGCTAGCTTCAGTAAATGGGTAATTTGCCGGTGGAATAAAGCTAGACCCAGAACCACGGAAGTCTCGCTGATACCCTTGGTTTTCCAGGATTTTCGTGCAAGGGATGTGTGGTGGTGGCACCAGCTGGAGGATGGTCTTGCTTATATATATTGTTTGTAGCATTAAACATGCGCCATACATAATTTATTACGAGTTTTATTTGGGAACGTGTACGGAAAAGTTTGATGAGGGCCACAGTACCGCGTATCTAATCTCCAGGATAAGATGTAACAATATCCATATAAGGATATTGTTACATCTTATCCTGGAGATTAGATACGCGGTACCTTATCCATGCGGACTGCCCCTTAACCGAAAAATCATAATATTAGGATGTGGAAATATAACTTGAAGGTAATAACTACTGGTGGGCTGTGAGTGGTGGTTTGATCTGCATTTTAATTAGCCGAAACATACGGCGAAGATCTATATGTAAGGTTAGAGATCGTCGCAGCGTTATGGGTCGATAGAAGTGGTTATTCACCTCGATGGTTGCGGACTGAAGCTCTTTCTCAACGTTGTATGAGCTAGCACCGTGCGATATCCTGGAATGGATGAGAGGGGTTGCATGTGGTAGTTGAATGGCATGAGATGAGTAATCTCAGACACAAGAGTTTCCTTACTGAGTCCATGAGGCCATTAACCTTGAACATTGGAGCGCTTGAATAAGGACCGGGCATTACATATTTTCAGGGTAATACGCTCCAATAAAAAAGGCCATTCCGAAGATTGATCCCAACCGTAGTATCCGCTAAAATTTGAGATTTAAATAATAATATCTTGCCGAACCACCTGATTTCACGCTGGCGGGTCCCTGTTGCTATACGATAAATACTATATCGTAGAGTAGATCAGGGAGACAGCCTGGCGAACAAGTAAATCGACGGGAAATGCAAAGGAAAAGGGATACATAACCGATGATACCAAGGGAGGACGAACAGCTGCTTGCACTGCCGGCCAATGTTGACACATATTTGGCTGCGACATGTTACGAATCGTCCAGGTTGTTTTGGCTGCTTTCCAGTTCGAAAATAATTCTCTCTTATGTTTTCTCAACATTCTATACGCCAAAATGATATAATACCCTTCAAGACTGGTGAGAGGAAGCTGGAGAAGCCGAAGAAGTTCGAGAAGAAAACAAGTTAGTGGCGGTTACCCACACCTTCGGTCGGTCTACGTTTTTTTCACTCTGGTAGTTGATTGATTCCAAGTTATCACTAACCCTTTTCTTTCAGTAGATATTCGTCGTAACCCATCTTAATTTCAGCTCGAGCGGCGTCGATTGGAAATGGGACTCGAACCGGCGGATTTGGCACGATCGACACGGTTTGCCGCCTAGGGTGGGATTGGGAAATGCGTAGCTCGGTGTGGTTGCGTGGCGGAGAGTTCGGACGATTTGATGTTTCTAAAGGTGTGTTATTGTCTTTGATTTTTCTGCTTCCTTTGCTTCATATTTGGTGCAGGATGATGAACCCACTGTTCTTCTTCACATACCCGACCTCGAGAACATCTTCCTTGTATGTATCCCCTTTGACGTGGCTTCCAGAACTTTTATCCAACCCCATTTTGCGCAGGGCTACTGTGAAGGTATCGTCGGTCGATTTTCTGGTTTGGATGTCAAGTTTCTCGGTCCCCTCAAGAAACCTGTCATGACCAAACGGGCATCTTTGGGTGCTTCCTCCGTTTCCAGTGTCAACGCAAAAAGTGACGGAGAGTCCCCGACGCCATCCAGTACAACGGATACCGAACCTCCCACTCCCAGCCCACCCCCCTACCAGCCGTTCCCACAGCGCCGCAAGAGCCAGGAACGGAGGCGGCCGTCGTCCTCGCAGAGGGCATTTTCATCTTTATCCCCTTCTCGCACCCCCGAGAAACGTGTGTCCGGACCCCATCCACCGTATTCCCCTCTACAAGACCGTAATCGCCTGACCTCGCCTCTTTCACATTCGGTCATCCCTTCTTCGCCGTCGTCTCCATCTATAACGAAGGCACACGACTCGGACGAAGAACGTGGTGGATTTGGATTAAGCTCGATACATGCGCCGCCGATGAGCTATTCATCCACTTCCACTCTTCCAGATTTTGTCGTTACCATCCCTGCATTCGCGGCTTTCCCACTCCACGCAGAATCTCACGTTCATTCTAGCCCTTGCACTACCGCATTCCCGGTGGTTATCGAGTCATCCTTGTCAACTTCGACTGCTGGTTCAGAACCCCCCACCAAACCCTCCTCACCTCCCGACAATTCGAACTCAACCAACAAAGTCCTCCCAGGCCACAAATACACCTCGAACGCGCCGGCACCGCTCCAATCTGGCCCTGAAACGAAGAGATTTTTTCCCGAATCGAATACTTCGCCGCTCAGGATCAATAAGCGAATACCCACGTCGCCATACTCACCTTTTCCATTGTCGTCGACTCTCGCTTCTTCCTCTTCACGATATCCATCTTCTTCCACGGGCGGCTCGTCGCAGAGAGCGAATGCCACCCACAGCAGCCCTCCGCCTCCTTCAGCCGCAACTCCAAACACATCTCACTCCTTCGCGTCATCCTCATCATCCTCGTACAACCAACGTTCATCAGCTGACGCTCAAGTTGGGATTGCCCTTTCTCTATTGCAAGATCTTGTCAATGGGATGGACTCCTCGGACGAAGATGAAGACGAAGACGATATCCGGCGGAGGCTCAGGTATTCGAGATCGAGCATAGGCTAGGACGATGGTAATGATGCTGCATTCAAGGCTGCGTTGGGTCGGGTGGGGCATCGCGCGCAGGATAGTGTGGAGAGCCAGGACGTGACGATGGAAGGATTGATGTACGCTCACTCCAAGGTCGACGAGCACGAGGAAGCTATCCTCCAGCGAACGACGCTAGAGGCTGGGAAGCCTTCCCCCATTCTGTTCACCGCATCGCCTCAAGCATCCCCTCCTCCAATGCCCTCCTCTCTCCCATATTACCTTCGTTCATCGGCACCAACGAACGCGAACGTCGTCCCTCGTTAGCTCCATCCGCAGATTCTGCAGGATCCTGGGAGGGTGCGTCGGATATATATGACGATTATCGGTATTCGAGGTTCTCTATGGAAAGCAAGATGTCAATGTCTTCCCGTTTCTCTGTCAACGCGGCGCCTGGGGTTGTGCCAACTCCACCAGTACCGGAATCACGTCCGAGTATCGATTCCAATGCTAGCAGAGTGCGGGTGGATTCGACGCGCTCGAAAGGGGATTCTCTTCGCTCAAGGACAGATTCTGCGAGGTCGAGGCCGCATTCGCCGCGCCCGTTACCGCAGGTTCTATGGTACAATGGAAGAGAATAAGCCCAACGAAGACTCGGATGCCGAGAAGGAGATAGACGACGATGGGGATCGACCGTTGAGAGGAATATCAAAGCGTTCGACGTCGACGAAGGACCACGGCGTCTGTGTACACCCAGAACAGCATGTCGTCGGTCGTGCCACTATCCTCGCCGCTTACCGAAACCGGCGCCTCTTAATCTAACCCAACAACCCTCGCCACCTCTTTGGGGTCTTCGTCCGGTTCGTCATCGTCTGCTGTAGGAAGCGGGTTCGTATACCTTGCTTCGTCGAAATGGTCATCGATGGCGTATACACCCATACCTGGTGTCGTGCGCGGAGGGACCGCCGATGTCAGACATATGGTCGCCTGTACTTCTGCCTAAATATATTAATTTTTTCCTTGACTTTCGAATAAGTATCTAATAATGATAGGCAACCAACGCATTCTTCTCGCGGCGTTCTGTTCTTGTACATTTGTATTAAATAACTCCTCTTCGCTTAACCCCCCTCTTACGGAATAAGTGTAGTTCTCTTCTGTTCTCCTCTCTCTCCACCATGGCTGAGATCCTGGCCCTTTATTCTCAACGTCTCATCGTTAACAGACACCAGAAACTCCCGTTCTACCATTCCTCTTTTGAGGTCATGGTGCTAGCTCCAGTGGTCGACATCCCAATCACTTTTTAAACCTCAGTCGTTTTTTCCATTATCATCTACCTCATGGTTGGCCTACAAGTCAGCGCTGGTCAATTTTTGTAAGTGCCTTTGATCTTTTGGTTCAGCCGCAGGGAAGATGCTGACAACGCCATAATTTATACAGCATTTTCCTGCTATTCTTGTTCACGATGGCATTATGTATGAAGGCATAGTTCCGTGTCATCGCCGCCATGTTCTTCTCGGAAGCGACAGCGCAAATTGTCGCTGGTATTTCCATTCTTGCTCTAACCATCTATACTTGTTTGTCTTTTGATATTCTGGCTCATTTTCAATTATTCTGATTATTTTTAAACGCAGGCTTCACAATTCCTAAGCCATCTATGATCAGTGCTTTGCGTTGGATCATGTATATTGTTGTGAATAAGTTTTTCTTTCTTTCGGTCTTTTGTTTTTTCGCGTTTGCTTGACATTTTATTTTATTTCTCTGACTCAATACGGATTTGAATCGGTCATGATGAACGAATTTCGTACCCTCCGTGGTTCATGCTCTACTCTCGTTCCCCAAGGAACCGGATATTAAAATATATCACTCGTTAATCAAGTCTGTACCATGGTTGGATCTGTACCTGGGCAACCTTACGCCTAACGAGAGCGCTTTATTGAATTGGCGTATGGGTTCAATTATTCAAATTTATGGACAGTATGTTGTCTACATTGTCTTGCATTGTCATTTAAGGGTTATTAACGCCTAATCTAGAACTTCGGAATCATCATTGCCTTCACTGTCGCGTTCTTGTCTGTTTTATTGATCTTCTCAGAGCTCAACACCACGCTCGCCACTGACTCCCCGGTCACCCTCTACAAGCGAGGTCCCCGTTCCAAAACCCTAATTACCAAGTAGGACCCCTACATTGTTATGAATATCATTAGAATGTGAGTGATGGTGATGGTGTAACGAGGTGACCGATGCTATTGAGAGTCTTATAGCCGGCTCTTTCGAGATTAGTAATGTTACGCGAGGGCAGTTGGAGTTCATTAGGGAAGAGAACCTTATTCAACTTAGCAAGATGCCGGATACCAATGAAGCCATCGGTGATATGGTGCAAGTCAGTCGCCACGAAGGAGAGGCCGAGTTGTTGGATGATTTTAGCAGCGAGGGACCATGCGAAGGGTAGTTTGGATTGGTGGACACTGTAGTCTTTGTGAGTGGGCGTTGAAAGGGTGGAGATGGGGTTAATACAGCCATTGCAGAAGCATGTCCAGTCTGCGAAAGTGATGGCGGCCATTTTTCAGAAAGGGGCAATGTGGTGGTTAAGGTCGCATTGGAGCCCAGAGACTGCAAGGGAGCTGTTGAGGCAGGAAATGGATGGGAAGGTGAAACCTCGGCGATGTAAGGGGGATGTGAGTAGCTGGGTGTTAAAGCGGAAGGGAAACGCTAAGTATTCATGGACTTTGGTGGCTAAGAGGTGGTCTAGTGATAAAGCATCAGAAGGGGAGATGGGTTGAAAGGCAAGGCGTGGTCGGATTTTGGAGATTATGCGCTGGGAGATGATTCGTCTAAGGGCAGTTAGTGGTAGGCGGCGAGATAGGGATGGGAAGTGAAAGTTAGAAATTAGATCATGAAGATGGGAATATTGGAGGTCAGGTCGATTGATGGGGACGCGCAAAAAGGTTGTGAAGTCTGTGATGACAGGAATTTTGTTGTTGATGGTCTCTTGGGACTGGGGATTGGAATAGGGAACAGAAGGCATATTGACCGTTTTCGGACCATCTGGGCTGGCATAGAAAGGGTCGTTGTAGATGTAGATTGCGCTTTTCCGCCATTCTGTTTCCCACCCATATGTAGCCTGGAAACGGTCAGCACAGCGAGCAAGAAAATAGAGAGTTGGAAGAAATGTAGAAGGTAGGAGAGTGTCATTCGTATATTGGGAGTTCCGGGGCGGATTGGGCGGATTCCGGCGATCGATTCCGGCGGCAAATCCCGGCGGAATCACGCGCCTCATAATTCTGTAGCGAAGTTGTTCGTCTTGTATCACTATTTCCTGAGCGATACCTACAATGCCTCCTCGGTTTACAAGAATTACGCAGAGGTTATTTTTTTATTTAAATTTCAAAACAATTACGCAAAGGAGGATGCAAGGACGGCGATTCCCACTGTCATCCCATTCCCCCCTTTCCTGCTTAGTTTTCCTTTTGTTAATTGCAAGTTAATATCATGGTATTCAGATTGCCTATAATCTAAATTTGAATTAAAATTTCCTGTTGAGCAAGCTGACGAGCGAGTTTGGGGAGCTAGTATAAATTGTTGCCGATGTCCTTTTGGTGGTCTGTCCCTTCGGTTGTCCTAGGGTCCAAGATTAGTAATGGTAAATTCGACCTTTATTCGAGCTGCAAAATATTCTGGTCCTGCATAGGTTATATTGAGTGCATAGTAATTGCCATAAAAATCACAATGGAGGTTGACAGCTATCCTCATCCCGCACCGAAGCAATCCTCACAGAATAAAATTTATCATTCATGCCAGGTGAGTCATCATGCATGTCATGTAATGGTTATAAATTTTTCACCGATGCCTGCTGAGGTTCCTAGCCCATTGCAACAGGATTGCAACACTCATCCAGTGGGAAACAAAAATTCTCATGAAATAAAGTTATAATTTGGTTATAATTCATAGTGGGCTACGGTTTGGATAAATTTTTGAGCTAGTGACGTTCCCACAGAGGTCTCCTGCAAGTTCCTAGCTCCTTCATCGTAACGCCAGCGGCCTGATGGGACTTTTGCGACGATACTCAATCATGTCTTGCCCTCACGGAAATTGCCGCCGGAATCGATCGACGGAATCCCCCCGGAACTTCCAATTCCTAAACTTACTGCATTCCGGGTGAAGAAAAAGTGGAAATCATCGTTCTTAAACCATCGCGGATCCTTCCTTCTTGTCCCTATCGAGAGCGATATTGCCAGTGTTCATGTCGGGCTGTGTGAAGATGAGCGGGTCGTCGAGGAAATCCATCTTCGCCGGCCGGCATGGGGGTGGAATCCAGTCGAGTGCCTAGTGCAGGGGATAATCAGCGGTGGCTTTTTGACGAAAGGACAGCCTGGGTGCTCGAGAAGAGGAACAGGGCCTTGTAATTATTGAACAGTCTGTGGCGGGGGCGCCCGCCCGTCACTACGCCGAGTGTGAGGCCAAGAAGGGCGGGGACATGACAGAGCCACTGCAGAGTATTGGCGACGGCTTAGGGTGTCATCTGCGGATATAGTCGGTTCGATCTGTTCGGTGACCAAGTACGTTTGTACGCCCATCCTTTCACCCCTTGGTTGTAGATATCCTTCCAATGGACGAGATCGGCGACGCCTTTAAATTCCACTCTTGACTCCGATAGGTATTTGGACAGCAACAACAAGAATATGCAATTTCGACATCATCTGGCGTACAATCCACCACCAAGTCTTCGGGATTGTCAGATTTAAGGACCGTGGCAAACAGATTTCATGCACCTACCCATTTTGTTAAATGAAATACATCCCGGGTACGCTGTAGTACCTCATTTGTCTGTCGACAATTATTGTTCGATTCCTATAGATAGAGTGAGTTGTACCACGAAAAGTGGATCACCTTCACAGACCTGAACTCATCCGACAGCACAAAGCACCAAGATCGCACCATCTAGAACATGCAAGGCTCGTTCCACCTCAATCATGGGTAACAGTTTCAACCCCTCCCTGCAGCTACGGGGCGTATTCATTAGGCGTTGGGATCAACGTGGCGGCGGGACGACCAGAGCGCATGGATCCAACATGAATCACTGCCTTCAATCTGGAACGGGGTAAGCGGGAATGATGGCATATGGAAGGAACGGGGCTGTGTGGACTTGGTGTGGACAATCTCATCCTCGTGGCACTTAGAGGGCAGGGTGGCGGTTAGTTGGCGGCGGTGCTGGCGCTGAAGAGGACAATATTTATTTGGCCGCAACGTGATGATGCCGACAAGTGCCGAATCCTGTTGTAGCACCCTACCTCCCACCCAAATAATTCTGTGCACCAGCTTTGCCATAAAAGCCAGTGTGCTTTCCCTGAGAACTGTCTCCAGGGATTCATAATGTTCAGAGCCAAAGCAAAGCAGCCGAGGGTTGCCGGTAAGGCACCGTAACGTGCCCCGCTGAGTGCAAAGCACGAGGTTGGCACGAGGTTCAAACATTCAAGTTTGAAGGTAACGCTAGAATAACGAGCCGCCGCAGAGCGATTTCATACGTCGGGCGTTGCACTGCCGTTGCAGCGTGCTGTGCAACGCTTACATCATTTCCTCGTGTTAGGCAAATGATCTTCTAGCTATAAGTAGAAGGCCCACAGCTGTTTTTAGCGATAACTCTTAACTTTCTCCTCCCTACACTCCCAACTCCAAAAAATCTCCCAACACAACACCATGGGGCGGGTCCACCAGTCTTGTATGGGAAGCAGGCCTCCAGCGGGTAGGAAATTGGTTTCGTCGGTTGTTAGCCCAGCTTCTCCCACACCAACCCCACAAACATCCGTCCCTGTGGGATCATCATCCCCCCAAATACTGCTCCGCCGCCATCCAGTGAAACAATCGCCACCAGCCTTCACTGAGCCCAAAGTCCTGGCCAACGGGGGCGGCTCCACCTTGAAAAAGTGATGAGAAGGAGAGGGAGGCGACATCCGAGTCGAATTCGGAGCCGCCACTACCAGCTGAGCTGGTGTTACTTATCATTTGTTTATTTGCATCTCATTCCAACATCCTTCTATCGATATTCACAACAATTTCCCACTCAAACAATCGAAATCTGCCCTCCCTGAGCCTAGAGTCCAGGTCGACGGGTGTTGTTCCAGTTGGGGGGTGGTCGAACCTGTTAACCTGCATTAACGCACCCAACACGAGCGTGACACTTGATTCGAAATTGGAGCCACTACCACCCGAGCCGGTACTACTTATAATTTATCTATTCGCTATCGTCTTTACCTTACCCTTCCCTTCATCGACATGTGGATTCGGAACTGGTTTTCGACAACGAGGACCCTCGATGATATACATACATATACACCAAATACACTTAGATTATTCAAGTAGATTAGATCGTTCATTAATGGATCCAATTGTAGCACTGCCAGAAGTCTTGGTGCTCGAATTCACTTAGAATGATATTGTACTTTTTCCCAATCCTATTCACTCTACTTTTCCTTTTTTTTCCTCCCGCTCTTTCGTTCTTTCTCTCTTCATGGACCTCTTAGACTCTTTCGAGTTCTTATTTTTAATCCCCTTCACATAACAGCACCTTACAGCTGTTTTGGAAAACTTTGTCGGATCGACTTTTTTTCTGATGGCCCACTAATAATATAATATATTCCCAGTCTTGAGTCTTATACTGTAGTGCGAGGCACCGACCTAATTCAAAAAAAAACATCTCAATTTGGAGCACGAAGGAGTTAAAAGTATGACCATCGGAACTGCGAGCGGTCTGCGTGAATGCCGGTCTTTCAGTCTGTGTCGGTCTCGTGTACTTACAAGACTCGAAAGCAGTGGTAGACGTACAAAAATATCCTCCGTCCCTCCCCCAAAATAATTAGTTGGTTGTACCATGAAACGAGCAGATATCTATGATTTTAGTGATAGGAAAATACCATGCTTTTACCAGATCTTCTTGATACCAAAGACGAATTCTGCGAACACAAAAGGCGAAAGTAAATACTTAATATATTGCCTATCTTTTCGATGTACTGTTCGATCTGAGATGCACAAGTATTACAGATCATCAATGTAAGGTATAATATATACCTCAGATCTACAATTTTTTGTTGGCCATTCAGGATGAAACTGCGCCGTTTTTAGAGTGAGACGTACTGCCGTGAACCTGGCCCGAGTTCCCTTCCATTCCTCTCGGAGAGATCGATAACCTTGTATGGAGCGCAGAGACTCGGAGTAGCTCTCCGATGGTTAGATCAGAACATTTATAGTCCATGATGGATATGGACGATAGCGCACAAGGTTGACAGTGGTAAGGATGATGGGTATGCTTTTTCAGGAGATACCAGATCATATTCTTGCTGATTAGATTAGATTACTCATCACGTAAGTTTGAAAGGCCGATTGTGGCGACTTGCACTGTCTTCTGTCGACACCGTCCTTCCCCGAGGGCATCCGTGAATTGGAAACACCGGCGGTGATCGACGCCATCAACACCGGCGGCAAACACCGCAGCACGTGTCCCTGCCAGCCTCCAGTAATACTTGAGTTTGCTGTTACAGATGACAATGAACAGGAATTAGATAAAACCCTAGGATGGTACAAATTTGAAATTATTGGGAGTTTTAGCCATGTTTATATGAGTTGATAAATGGGATACTTGTACATAGTACAAAGAAATATATACTGATCACATCCCCCGGTTCTTAACGGAACGTCGGTCATCACAGCTGCTTCTCATATGCACGCTAAATGCGCCGAAGGCTAACTAGTAGTCTGGTACTACTATTACATGGAATTTATGTTCCCATTGTGCCAAAATTTACCGAGAAATAGTGGATCCCAGCCAACTATCAACTTATATAAATTTTATACACAGCGGGAACACCTACAACCACTGAGCGCTGGGTGAGAAAGGCGGGCGGCTGACAAAACCAGCGGCAATTTGCAAATTGGTCATTTGCCGTTGATCTGCTGAATGGCGAGAGGGCTTGGGCAGTGATTAGGTCATCTTCGGGTACTGCCGTCGTCTACACCGCCGGTGAACGACGCCGGTGTTTCCAAATCCCAGATTCTTTGCCTTCCCCTTATCTTCCCAGTGGAAAAAAAAAATGACCGTTACAAGCAGTACTTGTACCTAACATGTTCTCCTCTTTGATTAATTTACTACAAGTGCTCAAACGCACACATCTGAAGTTGGTATTTACTGTTCGTGTATGGTTGCATTTGGTCGCGTACTATGTACAAAAACTTCTTGACAATCCCTCGCCATGGAGATCCGCTTGGATATCCATAATGTCATGCTCGCTCATGCTACCTATCCACGAGGACATTGCAGACATTCTTTTCCACCGTTGCCTCCTCCTATCAGTGGTTTATTGGCTGCAGCGGTATCTACAGTGCACCCATGGCGCATCATGTTTTCAGTAGGCGTCACGGCGCTCTTGTGTCGTGGCCTACTGGGCGTTTCCCCCTTCGATTTGTTCGCTCGTCGTGTGTTGGGAATTCGAGGCAATAAATTAGGATACCGACGGCGGCTACCAGTAGAGGACTTAGTGTCGTAGAAGTAGAATGGAAAATCTCTGGCGACAGCAACGGGACGGGCGGTTGTTGTTGTTGGTGATGATGATGATGATGATGGTCTTCCGCAACATCAACGACTAGAGGAGGAGACGAAGGCCCAACAGCAGTGCCCTTTTCCCACCGCGCTGCTGTCCTGCCTCCTCGTCAGGAAACGTAACTGTACTATTCCCCGTATCCCCACCTCCACTCCTTGCTCACATTTGGGGTAACCAATTCTTCCACCTCTGCTTCCATATCCTTAGGAGTAACACCCACCGTCGCATTTGCATTGTTCAGCATCTTGCGAAGTAGAACCAACTGTTGTTGGCCAAGATCATGTCGGCCAGTCGACGCGCGCCACGAGTTGTTGGTATTCGAAGCAATAACAGGCATATTGCTCGAAGATGCAGAAAGCGCAGCCGGGATCGACAAAGTCGAGGGTGTAAGTTTCGTTTAAACACAGAACTCGCTCTGCTATGACCCAAAGAAGCAGAAACGATCCGTCTCGACGTAAGATGCAAATTCGGATAGTTGAGTGATTGCTGATGATGACGCAGGCTAGAAGTCGACCCCGACTCTTCAGGAAGCCGCCACAAGTGACTTGTCGAATTCGGGAGGGGCAGGAGGGAATACGGCAGCGGAGGCAGGACAGCTCCTTTTTTTCCACCGACTGCAATTAAAGAAACCCCACCCGAAAAACCGGGTGAAGACGGTACAATCCCAAGGCCACCATCCAACTGCGCCCTCTTATGTTTCCCTACCAAACTGATTCACCGAACTGAGTTCATGAACCCTCGAGCCCTCCTTGAGAAGTGTATCGTGGTCTTCCCGATCCTTGGATTTGTCGTGGTCGAGTAACAGCTTCGAGAATTATTTCCGCCTCGTTCGCTGTTGTTGATTTCCATAATCCTCATTGTTGCAGTCCGCAGCACGTCGACCCAGCCCCAACCCCAAACCAGGCTATTTTTCTTCCGTCGGATGCGCATTACCCCTGCCAAATCCCACCCTTACAAACCCCAAACTCTTCCTCCTCTTCACAAGTTGACTACGCGTCATCGGCGGAAGGTCGTCTTCCCGAATATGATACCCCGGGTTTTCCGCCCAGAAACTCCATGCATCAAAGGAAGAGGCGAAGACGGACGGGACGACGATGGCGAATTCTCCATCACACTTTCACGCTGCAACCCCACCGCGAGCCTGAAGCTCGTCCGACTGGCATTCCAATCTCCACTTCCTATCACTGGCGGGGGGCCATCTCGAAGACGACGATGCTCGTGCCCGAACATGGATATCTTCAGCATCTCGATCTCGCGTCCGACTTCTCGTGCTTCTCCTCTGCTTATTGTGACCGATACTATCCCGCTCGCTTGATCCTAGACGCACGGAAGAAGCGCCTGGACTGCCAGCGCCACTGGAAGCTCGAAAAAATCAATGTGTGTGCAGGTGTTGGGTGTCTCCTGCGGAGGAAGTACCATTCGGTGTTGAGGGATAGGACGATGACGTTGATAGTTCAGGCGTAAAAGACGACAGAGATTCTTAGACGAGGAGTACGGTCGGGGGCGTCTTGGGATTGCGATTCGGCTGATGCAAGGAACGATAAATTAGAAAATGACTGGAAAAAAATTGGAATAGTAAGAAAACAACCCACCAATAATCTCTGAAGGCGTTGAACTTGTTCCTTTCCGCCTCCTCACACCCCACTTCTTGACACTCCCGATACGACTCATCAGCGTCGCGCCACCTTTCGTAGGTGCAGCAAGCATGGTCGTAGCTCCTGAAGCCATCATCACCGGCGCAGAAGGCATTGTCAAGACCGAAGGGTGGGTAGGTAATGGTGGTGTTGGCTTGAGGACATGGCGGTGTTGGCAGAGAAGACACATCTGAGGGCGTCAATGATCTTGCGTTCCTCGCTGGACCTTCACCGTCCGAGAACGAGTGCCGACCGGCAGGCTTATCGACCAACTCGATTCTCCCTTCCCAGAGGGGATGGCTCTTCTTCTTTAACCGCCTCCTCTCCTATTTTTTGTGTATAGGCAGCGAAGGGGGGGGGACAAGGCGAGGTTGGTCATCAGACATGGATGGGAACCGTAAACAAGAGGGGTCGACGACGAATTGGTATGGATGGTATTTGGGACGGAAAACACGCTGGCTGTTGGAGAACCAGGGAAAGGTTCAGGCGATGGGTGTTTGTTATTAGAGGGGAAGAACCGCATAGATAGTGGTGGCGAAGGATTCACAGGTGCAGACCAAGAAAGGGAAGCACACCGCGACCAAGCAGTGACAGTTCTGCCCTCCTCGCCTCGGTGCCCAAATTTAGCATCCTAATCATCGTGTTTAGCCTGCAACTCTAATTCATCGTACCAGCTCTCCTCTTGCACATCTCGCCGTCGCGGCGGACAATGTTCTGCCATTACTGGTGGATGACGGACGGCGTTGGGTATCGTTAGAGGGTCATGTGCATGGTTGGCTGGATGACTCTTCATATTATTGCACGTACTCGGCCTCTCATCCCCTTGTCCAAACTCGAAATCACCATCCCAGTTCTCTGAGGGTTCTAAACGCGTCCTCAGTCAGAGAACCAAGGGAAAAAACACACTTAGGGTATGAGCTTCGTGAGGAGGATTGCCAGCTACAGCTGCCATGCGATTTGTCGCCGTGGTGCTGGTTGGTCAAAGGGAAAAATAAGTCAGCGAGCGTCCTCAGCAAGTGTTTATCGAAAATGAAAAATGTAGTCTCTTTTGTGAACTCATGTCCGTGGGCAAGATAGAACACATGCTGTATGGTTGAAGACAAGGGGCACGTCTATCTTTCGGAGACTTAAAACGAAGGACGCGTATGATGAAAAGCGCGGCAATCGTAGTTATATTCCAATGCAAAAAGGAAGAGCAAACATAGAAAACAGAAAGCGTGCTCACCGTGGCCTTGCATGACGCTCAAAAACTTAACAACGACCTTGGAAGAAGGGC
>Ga0307513_10003964_pt1 | contig 19881 bp, 16 predicted proteins | sample 15_EM_MG_FD_202174 | JGI IMG/M metagenome (GOLD analysis project Ga0307513, IMG submission 202174) | Populus trichocarpa ectomycorrhiza microbial communities from riparian zone in the Pacific Northwest, United States - 15_EM | ecosystem: Host-associated > Plants > Roots > Unclassified | place...
CACATCCTAGAAAAACACCAAGTCCAACGATAGACGTACACGGGCCGTGTAGGTGTCGTGCGTAGCCCTCGTACCCGGTCTCAATCCAGCTGCCGGGTAGGTGGCGTACCCAAATTGTGTACAAGGCAGGGTACATGTCGTACACGACCCGTGTAGGTGTCCATTCATCGCTCAGGTACAACACATACCCTACTCCATGTAGTCAGAATACCCCGGCGGGGTAGGCCTCGGGTACGAGGCGTACCCCATCCCTACACCGCGCGTCGCTCCCCTCGTACCCTGCCCGGGTATGACCCGCGTAGCACGCGTACCCTGCCCGAACCCGCTACACGGGTGGGGTATTGACGCCCTGCTTGCAGTGACTGTGAGGGGTGACAATCAATGGCACGCGTGGGCTGCGTGTTGGGCTACAAATTCCAGCAAGAGAAAAAGGATGTATTTGACAACTATCTACATAGTACTTGAGGCTCCGAGAGTATTCAGTCCCATTACTTGCAATAAACAAGGAACCCATATTGGTTACATGAATAAAAGCATGTACCAATACGCGCGCTGACCACATTCCTGTATGTGCATAACTAAAGCAACTAATATATATTTTATTCTCAATTTTAAATGCAATACTTTGGCGACATGGGTGGCAGCTTTGTTGGGAATATCAGATATATTTCTGGGACATGTCTACACATGTATAAACTGTATTAAAACATGTACATAATCAATTTGACTAATATACATTTTACTCTGAATTTCAGGCGCCAGAATGGGGTGGTGTTGGGAATATTAGAGATATTGCCAGGCAGGGCATCCTGGTGGCCGGCATGGTTGGCCAAGTGGGCAGCCAGGTGTGTGGCATGGATGGCAGTTGACACATGATGGCAACAACAGATGGTTGACAGCACGGCGAGGAGGTGGGCAGCAGCAGCGTCAGGAATATTTGACATATTGCCGGGTGAATGACAGGAAAGGTGCCAGGCACAACACCCGTTGACAGCAGATGTGCCTTTTGCTTGTTGTGCCACTTGCTTGTTGTGCCACTTTATTATTATTACTAAGGCCTTGAAATATGGCCAGAATACAGCCAGTGCTTGTTTTGAATGCGCTCTGTATACCAATACTTAGTGAAATAAAATTTGTACTTGCCTATTCCAATAGAGTTTTAGTGTGAGGACAAGGTGGGTCTGACTCCTCAGGAGTAGGCTGCTGGGGTGCTATTTCGTGTTGATTTGCCACCCATTTGTGCACCCCCATTCGGTGAGCGTCCATATCGCGGGGGTTCCGTTGCAGTGAATTTCGCAGTGGACGCTCAAGTGCTAAGGTCCATCAACGCATTCTTTCCTTAACAAGTGGTGACAAAGATGCAGGATACATTCCTGATAGAAGACCCTGTGAACACACTAGGGAAGGTTGTGCTTCCTGGTGCTCCTCTGAGCCTAACACTTGGCTTTGGAGGAGTCCACCACCTTGCACACTTCGCCGATTGCCTCCCGTTCAGCTTGATGTACTGAAGGGGCATCACTGAGGGAAACCTACAGTATGTGGTGAATTTCACCAAGGTGAAAACACAAAGAACACCACAGGTTGTGGTGATTCAAGATGTGGTGAAGTTGTCAAGAAGTTGTGGTGGTCTTGTGGTGGTCTTGTGGTGGTTTTGCGGTGGTCTTGTGGTGTAGTTGTGGTGTAGTTGTGGTGAAGTTCAATAAGAGATTTGTCTGACTTGTGGTGGTTTCTTTGTGGTGAATTTCAACCAACTTGTAGTGATATTTGTAGTGATATTTGTAGCAATATTTGTAGTGAATTCTTCAATCAACTTGTAGTGATATTTATAGTGATATTTATAGTGAATTATAGCATACAAAGCACTACAAATTACCACCACATGTACAAAAAGACAGAATCGACCAAAACAAACCACATATGACAAGTATATGACAAGTATACAACAAGAATATGGAAAGAAGGGATGTATGTACAATAGCAAGACCAGCTCTAGAATAGCTGGTCAGATGCCTACACATAAGAAAGGGTTGGTAAGAGTTCACATACCTGGTGCCAATGGTCCAAGAAGTCCAAGAATGAAATGCTGGAGGAATTGGTTAGTGAGAGGAAAGTGGCAGAGACAGGTTCTACACACCAAATGCACCCTCAGTGGTGAGAGCCAATTACTTGGGATGACAACAAGGTCTCAAGGCAGCAATTGTCAGGGTAAATGTTGTCGCAGCACATAGTGATTAGGCGAGAAAGAAGGGGTGAGGTAGGGAGCTCAACGCGCGACCTGCCAGTGCGGCTGACCCAGCTGCTGAGTGGTGGGTTATCTTTTAGGAGCCGTGTCTGTGTCGGTTCGAGTCTTTCATGCTGTTCCTCACTCATTATTGGAGGCGTGCGCAATGATATACGGGTTCAAAGTAGAGTTGACAAACAAAGACTGTCTCACCGACTTGTGGTGATTCGGACTTGGAGAAAATCGGCACCAGGCCATGTATGGCCATAACGGAATCCTCTATTACTTGTAAAAACACTCTAGATACCATGTACACATGCTATCGAACATATTTGCCCCACCCACGATGCTCTCATGGTGCTCCCTGACCTTTGACCCAACCTTGAACAATATCATACTTGTGGCGATTTGGACTTGTGGTGATACGGACTTGTGATGGAAACCACCACAAACACCACCACACATACTTTACTCAGTGGCATCGGCGTCCACGTGCCGTCAAGCATTTAGAAGCCATCGTGAAGTTACTGACAGTATGTCATGGTATCGATCGCCGGTGAGCTGGGCTTCTGTACAAGCATTTATTACATTGTACGTCGACTCAGGAATGAGGTCGAGGCTCGTTCCGCGTGCTCACGCATTACCTGCCGTATCGATTGGGTATCATGTGAGAATCTTGACTCGTTTACAGACGGTCTAACTGACGTAACTGAATGAAATTGAGTGTCCGTATGGAAGGCGTCCTGAGCCGTGGACTGGGCAACTGGGGTTTCCGAGAATGGAATCCCGTTGCTCTGATCCAGGGCTAACCCCTTCCATGGGTCGCAATGCACGTGGTAGCTAGATGTGGGAGCCCGCCGGGACAGCCCTGCTTCCTCATCAGTCACTGATTTATTCTACGATGACCCTAGCTTGTTGCCGGGTATTTTGGGGTTCTCTCGATGATGGACGGGCCATAGCGGCAACCACCGTTAGGGAACGGGGCCGCTGCGCCGCTTTCTCATCGTTATTGATCGCTGGCTTTAAACGCTCTCCCCCACATGGGGGCTCACTAGGGGGCTCAGTGTAGGTGAACGAGCACTTGATTATCTAATAACCAGTCCTCCTGCAGTCACTGGGATTTCGTCGGTTACCTCAACCGGGTGGTTTGGGATCGGGGGATGGAGCGATCCATCACCTGTCCGGTCCTCGTTTGGGGCGGACTGGTTGTTTGCCCTTTTTGCTACGTGAGTGTTTTAGGATACGGCGCGTATGTCGCTTCAACGGGTGGGGATTGCAAAATGTGTAATGTTTTCAACCTTGTATCTTAGTGTGACATCCGAATACAACCGAATCCCTTTAATTGAACGTGCGATAGGTAAAACGGTGGAGGAGAGCAAAAATCGTTGGTATAGAAGGACAAAGCAACATGGTTATATAGGAGCGGAATCGTTACATACTGGGAACGTGACTAGTATAACGGAGCCCTTACATATATCAAACTACATGCGCAGAATTGAGTGGAAGAAAAGGTCAGGAAAACCCATCACTAAAAATTTCGGTCCAAGAGGTTCCAAAGGCAAAGTCGTTAAAATCAAGAGAAATGGATCGATTACAAGATGCGAGGGGAATTGTCAAGAGAGCAGGTGAATACAGGCCTGCACGACAGTCTTGGGTTACCCAGTATAGTAAGCCACCCTCTGACTCTCTAACCCAACCATTCAAGTCGGGTGTGGCACCACTGAAGGGATTGCTAACTGCAGCACCAGTCTCGGCATCCCAGATTCGAATAGTGCAGTCCTCGGATCCGGAGATGATGCGCCGCCCATCTCGGGAGTAAGCGACGGATGACACCGAGTCAGTGTGTCCCTCGAGAGCGTTGCCGACCTCAGCACCAGTCTTGGCGTCCCAGATTCGAATGGTGCGGTCCTCGGAACCGGAGATGATGTGCCGCCCATCAGGAGAGTAAGCAACAGACGATACCCGGCCAGTGTGCCCCTCGAGAGGTTCGCTGACTGGAGCACCAGTCCCGGCATCCCAGATTCGAATGGTGGAGTCATCGGATCCAGAAATGATGCGCCGTCCATCGGGAGAGTAAGCAACGGACCGCACACAGTAAGTGTGCCCCTCGAGAGGATCGCCTACTACAGCACTGGTCTCGGCATCCCAGATTCGAATGGTGGAGTCATCGGATCCGGAGATAATGTGTCGCCCATCGGGAGAGTAGGCAACGGAGGACACCGAGCTGGTGTGCCCCTCGAGAGGATTGCCAACTGTAGCACCGGTCTCGGCGTCCCAGATTCGAATAGTGCAGTCGGATGATCCAGAGATGATGTGCTGCCCATCGGGGGAGTAAGCGACGGACGACACCGAGTTAGTGTGCCCCTTGAGAGGATTTCCAACTGCAACACCAGTCTCGGCATCCCAGATTCGAATGGTGCAGTCGGAGGATCCAGAGGTGATGTGACTCCCATTTGGAGAGTAAGCAACGGACGACACCGAGCTGGTGTGCCCCTTGAGAGGATTGCCGACTGCAGCACCAGTCTCGGCACCCCAGATTCGAATAGTGCGGTCGGAGGATCCGGAGATGACGTGCCACCCGTCGGGAGAGTAAGCAACGGATGATAACGAGCTAGGGTATCCCTCGAGAGGATTGCCGACCGCAGCACCAGTCACGGCATCCCAGATTCGAATGGTGCGGTCCTCGGAGCCAGAGATGATGTGCCGCCCATCAGGGGAGTAAGCAACGGATCGCACCCACCAAGTGTGCCCATTGAGAGGTTTTCCGATTGCAGTACAAGTCTCGGCATCCCATATTCGAATGGTGAAGTCATCGGATCCAGAGAGAATATGCCGCCCATCGGGAGAGTAAGCAACAGATGACACCGTGCGAGTGTGCCCCTTGAGAGAATCGCCGACTGCAGCACCAGTTTCGGCATCCCAAATTCGAATGGTGCGGTCGGCGGATCCGGAGATGATGTACCGCCCATTGGGAGAGTAAGCGACGGACGACACCGAGCTAGTGTGCCCCTCGAGAGGCTTGCCTACTGTAGCACCAGTTTCGGCATCCCATAGTCGAATGGTGGAGTCATCAGATCCGGAGATAATGTGCTGCCCATCGGGAGAGTAAGCAACAGACGACACCGTGCGAGTGTGCCCCTCGAGAGAGGCGACTGCAACACCAGTCTCGGCATTCCAGATTCGAATAGTGCGGTCGGAGGATCCGGAGATGATGTGCGACCCATCGGGAGAGTAAGCAACGGACAACACCTCGCCAGTGTGCCCCTCGAGAGGATTTCCGACTGTATCACCAGTCTCGGCATCCCAGATTCGAATGGTCTCGTCATCGGATCCGGAGATAATGTACCGCTCATCGGGAGAGTAAGCAACAGATGACACTGCCCCATTATGCCCTTCTAGAGCCTCGCCAACCACGGCACCAGACTCAGCATCCCAAACTCGAATCGTCTTGTCGTACGACCCAGTGACAATGCGGTACCCATTTGGGGCATAACTCACGCACCGAACGGGACCCACATGTCCAGTCCATTTCAATGGCGGCGCTGGCCATGACAACAGGCTTCCTGCTCGTACTTTGATGGCCCTAGTAAATTTGCTGTTGAAGATGCTTGACAAAGGTGACTGTGAGGGCAAGAATGGTCGCGTTGAAATATAGATGTGTGGAGTACTGATCGAGAGGGGGTGGTGGAAACTGATGATGAAATGACAAATATCCTGAATTCTCTCAAGAAGCGTTGAGTCTTCATCCTACGGCCAATTCGAATCATTTCGGAATGCAACGAGCAGCGGGCTCACCTTGACCCAGTACATCAACCTTCGGAGGCTTGGAGCACCAATTGGGACCATCCCCATAACGCTCAATACTTCAACCCAAAATAATGGGTACAAGCCCTCGAAGAATTCCTTCAAAATCCCCAACACAAACACGTGCTGATCGCGGTTGTCTGGAGGAAAGCACAGGTGATTCGACCAATGGAGAGAACTATACTGCAGGGCACCCGAAACGTTCTCCTGGACTCGGAACTGGAGATCGCCAATGTCTGTATTAGCGCGCCGGGAATCTTCGAGCTTGCAGATATTGAAACGCAGTTGCGCAACCATCGTCTTGAAGCAAGCAATCCCCAGCTGCACGTCTGCGTCTCGGGTGTTCACTTGAAAGTCGCAGCGGTCGCTGACAAAGAAATCATAAATCGACAAATGCCGAACACGAATCCCATTATTGACCGCCCCATCTCGATAGAGTAAAGAGCTGAGGTCATCCACCCACTTCCTGACCAGAATGGGTTTCACTCCCGCCAGCTCTGCAATCGTCTTATCGCACAGTGCGCGGTATGGGGCTGTTGCAAGAAGGACTCCAATCATCTGCTGAAACTCGGCATTATTGTGCCTTATTTGTGCTGTTAAGATACTGGAGTAAAGTTTGTGTAGAGATTCTAAGCCAGTCCGGGCTGGGTCTTGCAAAGCGGCCTTCAAAGACTCTGTAGGGTCCTGACACCGTTCAAGGGCTAGAACAAGGGTCTTGATAAAAATGAAGAGACCATTCGCCCGAGAGATAGTTCTGTTGAAGTCCGATTCTTCGGGCCACGGCGTGGGGAGATGCCAATCCGAAACCACCAAATCGAACTGCTTTCGGGCGAAGGTCCGCAAATCGGCACTCGCATCTTGATCTGTGGCCAAGTCAAATCGTAAATACGACGACTGGGTGAGAGTATCGAAGAAATGTTGGATATCTACTTCGTGTCTGCTGGTGATAATAATCTTGAGCCACGGCGCTTGTGCGGCGGCATCGGTTAGGACCTTCAGGATCCCTGGGCGACTTCGAGTGTCTCCACACTCGTCGAGTGCGTCGATGACAAAGACGAGAGTGTGCTCTGGGTGAGGAAGGGAGCGGATGGAATCAAGGAAGAGGGGGGCTTTCATCGACTCCGGAGTTAGGTTTGGGTTGTCGCGAAGGCGCTTTGCTATAATAGTTCGAAATGGGGGACAGACCCTGGTGAGTTTGTGGATGAAAGTCGGAAGGATATTGATGGGGTCGCTCAAATTCGGGTCGTCCCTCCGGCAGAAAAAGGCTCCAGCAAGGTGGTTTCGCTCGTGAAGGTGTACACAGATTGAATGGGCTAATGACGTTTTTCCGGTGCCGGGTGCGCCGTATAACCAATACGCATTGTTCTGGAGAACACTCTCTTGTCCCGATTTATTGGCTACCCAGTCCGTGATTTGATTGAGAATAGATTGGCGAGTGCCCTCCATACAGCGGAGGATACGGTGATAGCCGGTCTCGACAGGCATAAGGCGCCTAAACAAATAGTCTTGCTCTAATCGCCCTGGCTCTAGTCGCTCTTGTTCTAGTCGCTCTTGTTCTAGTCGCTCTTGTTCTATTCGCTCTTGCTCCGCTCGCTTTCGTTCCACTTGCTTTCGTACCACTCGCACTCTTTCCACTCGCTCCTGCCCTGCTCGCTCTAAACACCCCTTCGGATCAACTATCGACAGATTGAAAAAATGAGAGCTTACTGGTCTCATTATCCAGGCGGAGAACCTCAATATTCAATGCACGGTCAAAATCTTCGATCATCATGGTTAACTCTCTGTTCATTTCTTCGATCTCTTCCAGGTAAGCGGGGCGACCGATTGTTCTCGCTGCGATCGTCAGCACATGTCAAATCTCGGGGATGACTACATACCACGTTTGACATAGTTGCACGATAATCTCGCGACCCTGTTCATTACATCAAACATTCGCGGGATGAGTTCTTTCAAGATTTTGGTCTCTTCGGAGACGATTTCATTTGCGACTTGCTCCACGAAAGGCAGAATGTGCTGTACCCGGTCGTACAGGCCCAGTAGCATCTGGTCATGCTTGCTTTGATCCTTCAGGAGCTAAACCATCAAGCGTTACTACTGCCTCCGAGAGTTTTGTAGCGAGCACAAACCTCAAACGTGACACTGGCAACACCGAAGACGGCCTTTGCAATTGGATTCAACTAAAAGCTGTCAATGTCTTGTTCCCTTCGGCGTGGATGTGGAGAACTACCTCTGCGAAGGCAGCGCCATATTTAATCGCCTTGTCCACGGACTTCTCTATCGATCCACTCATCAGTGGGGAGTACTCCTCTAGCAATCTTTCGAGTTGATGGAGCGACGAGCGTAGAGCACCCGCCTACGCGAACATTATTGGCTGGCGGGGATGGACAGTGGCAAAGGGACGTACAGGAACACTTGCAGAGAATCCAAATTCCAGAGAGCAACTATGCTTTCCAATGAGAACACCCTCTGGGTTTTCTATCAGATATACGCGGACTGGTTGGTGGCAACGACTGACTCAGTACGGTGAACTCGTGGTCGTTGGAGCTCCAGTAATCGTTGAAAAGTCCATCAAGGTCAACGACTTCGCTCGCCTCTCGATACGTTGCCCAAATTGAATGACCGCGCCTCATTCGGACCTCAGCGCGGATCTGAGATGTTGGAGAAAGATCCCTACATACGCAGATCCACTTGTTAGTGTACGAATTGGGGCAATAAGGGACCCACAAGCGCCGTGCTGGTGTCCATGTGTGGTCGTCTTTCCTCTGTAATTCACTCGCCACATTTTCTACGAACAACCTCAGCGTATACTCCCGATTTGGAATGTCTTGCAGCGTAATTTCTGTATGTTGGCGGAAATCAGCTGTATGGACATAAATTGAGGTGAAGCGCCGCACGATCTAGATACAGACTTGGATTTGTTGTGAGCGAGCCTGTACGCGGCACTGTCTAGCCGTCGAGGGTACTCACAAGTTCTCTTTCTTGGGATCTTGATGAGCCGGAGTCGCCATGTTCACTCGATGATGCAACGTGTGGTTAAGGCCAATGTGGGTCAAAGCTAACTTGGGTGGACGGCTGTCGGTCGGACGCGGGACATCACAACAAGCTGAAAATATTTTCTATATTCACTGTGCGCAAACGCCGTTACTCTTGAGCACTAGATGGTGGGTTTGCTTCGAATAAATGATTTCGAATAAATGAAAACAAAAGCTATAGTAAATTTTCCTTACTGAACTCAACTCGTACCAATACTGACACAGGTATCCACAAGTGGAGTTTGTCCGATCTAATCACGTTGTGCAAATTAAAAGTCAACTAGGGATGGTGGGTAGTTGTTTGGGCGGCGAAACAAGGCGGATGCATTCGTGGACAGCGACCTCTCATCGCGTCCATCACAGGCAGCCACCCATACTTAAGCCCACGATGAGCACCGCACACGCCTCCTCAACACTACTACTGGCGACGACAACCGATCAAAATCTGGGACTACCTTTCGACAAGCTGTATTCAAACCTTCTAACGTCTCCTTCGCTGTATACCGCCCCGGGTTACCGATCATAGTCTCTGGTTCCGAGGACAGGAGAATGCGAATACGTATCGTCCGGAGCACACTCTCAGCTACCCGCTCGAGCGAGCGTAGTGTGTCGTGCTGCACGGGGAGACGGTTCGGATTCGACGATGGCGTTGTCGTCCTCTAACTCGGCCGGGAAGAAAGAAAGAAAGAGGGATCTATACACGTTACGGGACCAAGACACCACCTGACCAACGGCCTACGAGTCTGTGTGCAAGGGGAGGAGGGACATAGGTTTAGGGGTGGCATAATGGGAATATGGGGGTTACAAGTATGGTCTGTGGGGTGCGCTGCCCGGTGGGGTTGAGGTTGGAGTACATGTATCTAATGCTAGGGTGTACAATGGGTAACATCTATGAAATGAAACTGGGAAAACGGAAAGCACGCAGCATACCAGGGTGGCCATTGCATCACTCTTGAGTCGCTTGAGTCCTCGGGCTGAGCGTAGCATGTTGGGTTGGGGGTCTTCGGTTTCTGGGACGCTCCGCTTTTCCTCACAAACTCGGAGGGTGGTGAGCTGGTAATCTGGCGCGCCTTGTGCTATGTAGGTGGCAGTCGAATGCGATGGCGATGGATTGCAGCTCCACACAGAGGCTCATGTTTTGTTATATTCATCTACCCACTATGGAAAGTGTTGGTGCAATTACAATAGCCAACTCATCACGCCCACATCGTTTGTCTCGCTTTCCGCCGTCGAGCGTGTTTGGGATATTTGTGGCCTGTTGGTGATGCGTCTTCGTGTGCTCTTCGCGCGAGAAATGTTTTATTTAAATAAGAGACGAATAGGTGCTATTTGATTGGAGACGTGTAATGCCCCCAGACGCGTCGTCAGTCGGAGTTGACGCGCTGGTCGATTTACTGCCTGCACTTCTTCCACCACCCAAGAAAATGGTCAGAGATACCCTCCTCGTCGACACACTCGGCGGTGCTGACGGACTATACAGTCGTCACCCATTGTTCCACGCAGAGCAAAGCGACCGCGCTCGCCATCGACGAGCCCAACACCTGGAACTCGGCAGCGCAGTTCACCGCGGGCTGCATCGTCGCTCCCCCCATCGTCCCCACAACGGTTCTCTGATACAGATGAGAGTGGGATTGACGAACGAGACCAAGTGCAGGATCTCCAGGAAGAAGACGACGAAGGCGAGGATCTGTATGACGAGACCTTAGAAAAGAAAGTATAACACACGTAGTGCGGCCATTCGCTGATACTATAATCATATATACAGAGATTATGCTGTCGACGGACGCCTGGACCGTTTCTCAGAGCAGGATATCGACGATGCGGATGTCGAAGAAACCACAGTCGCCCAGCGCCTCGCTGCCGAAGCCTTCATGCGACGACGTGACGCAAGAGAAGGTCGAAGAGAAGGTCGTCGTGCAGCGCGGCGGAACCGCATGCCCGGTATGCTTTCGGACGATGAGGACCTCGAGGAGGAGGACGATCCTGCCGGCGGTCTTCTCGCTGGTACAAAGGTTCGCGTAAGGAGACAATATGATGAGCGACGCGATCGAGACGACGCGGAGGGTATCGAGGATGTAAGTCAGGCAGAAATTCTGATACTCGACTGGACTTACAGTTTTGCGCAGGAAATCCCGCTTGAAGATCTGAGTGACATCAAGGCGAATTCCATTGCTGAATGGATTGCAACTGAGAGTGTCCGCCGCTCCATCGAGAAACATTTCCGCCACTTCTTGCTCAGCTATGTCGATGAACACGGCACTAGCGTGTACGGACAGCGTATCAAGGCTCTTGGAGAGAGTGAGTACCATCTGGGATGTGACAATCGATTTCCGATCACCCTACAGATAATGCCGAATCCCTCGAGGTGTCCTATCTCCACCTCGCCGACTCAAAATCAATTCTCGCCTACTTCCTCGCCAATTGTCCCTCAGCGATGCTGAACATCTTCGACACAGTCGCCCTCGAAGTGATCCTCCTCTACTACCCCTCATACGAGCGCATCCATTCTGAGATCCATGTTCGGATCACCGAGCTTCCAACAGTCGCAACCCTACGCGACCTCCGTCGTTCGCACCTCAACTCTCTCGTGCGCGTCTCAGGTGTGATCACCCGACGCTCGGGTGTGTTCCCACAACTCAAATATGTCAAGTTTGACTGTGTGAAATGTAAAGCTGTCCTTGGGCCGTTTTACCAGGATACCACGAGAGAGGTAAAGATCAGCTTCTGTCCACATTGTCAAAGTAAGGGCCCGTTCCAGGTCAACTCGGAGCAGACCGTATACCGGAACTATCAGCGTATGACCTTGCAGGAGAGCCCGGGAAGTGTACCTGCCGGACGACTTCCGAGGCATCGCGAGGTCATCCTGTTGTGGGACTTGATCGATTCCGCCAAGCCGGGGGAGGAAATTGTGAGTCCTTTATCCCCTAGTACATGATGCCGGACTGACCGTTTGAGCAGGAAGTAACCGGTATCTACCGCAACAATTTTGATGCAGCATTAAACACAAAGAACGGCTTCCCAGTGTTTTCCACGGTACTCGAAGGAAATTTCGTAAACAAAAAAGAAGACCTCTTCGCGGCGTTTCGCCTTGATGAGGAAGACGAACGGCAGATCCGACAGCTGTCCAAGGACGAGCGCATCGCGAAGCGGATCATAAAAAGCATCGCACCGTCGATTTATGGACACGAAAACATCAAGACGGCGATTGCGCTCTCGCTCTTTGGGGGCGTGTCGAAGGACATCGGGGGAAAGCACCGCATCAGAGGAGATATCAATGTCCTTCTACTTGGTGATCCGGGTACGGCGAAGAGTCAGTTCTTGAAGTACGTGGAAAAGACAGCCCACCGAGCAGTGTTCACTACTGGGCAGGGTGCGTCCGCTGTCGGTCTCACAGCGAGCGTGCGTAAAGACCCCGTGACGCGCGAGTGGACGCTAGAGGGTGGCGCGCTTGTACTGGCGGACAAAGGAGTGTGCCTCATCGACGAGTTCGACAAGATGAACGACGGGGACCGGACGTCTATCCACGAGGCGATGGAGCAGCAAACAATCTCGATCTCCAAGGCTGGCATCATCACCACCCTCCAGGCGCGCTGCGCCATCATTGCCGCTGCCAACCCTATCCGCGGGAAGTATAATTCAACTATACCATTTGCGCAGAACGTCGAGCTCACCGAGCCGATTTTGAGTCGGTTTGACGTGCTTTGCGTTGTGAAGGATAATGTGGACCCCGTGGTGGATGAGTTGCTGGCACGGTTTGTGGTGGGCAGCCATTTAAGGAGTCACCCGAAATTCGATCCAGAGAAAGAGGAGTTGCAGATTGCTACTACTGTGGATGAGGATGTGCGTCCTTCTCTTTCTCCTTACCTGTGTTGTCTTTTACATGCGTGGAGTATCGACGCAGATATTGATACGGTTACATAGATCATCCCACAAGACACCCTCCGCAAGTACATCATGTACGCACGCGACAAGGTCCATCCAAAGCTGCACGACCTTGACCGCGAGAAATTGTCGCGCCTATTCGCCGATCTGCGCCGCGAGTCACTCGCGACTGGGTCATTCCCCATCACCGTCCGTCATCTTGAGAGCATGATTCGAATGGCCGAAGCGAGCGCGAAGATGCATCTGCGGGAGTACGTTCGCACCGATGATGTGGATCTGGCTATCTCGGTTGCTATCGGGAGCTTTGTTAGTACGCAAAAGTTGAGTGTGAAGAGGAGCTTGGAGCGGGTGAGTGTTTTTCGTTTTGGTTTTGTCGAGGGTTTGTTTGATGGTCGCTGACTGGAGTGCGGGCTACGTGCACAGGGATTCCGCAAGTATCTTTCTGTTGCGAAGGATCACGATGAGCTGCTCGCATTCTTACTTGGGCAGCTGGTCCGCGAAAAGGTTCGGGCGCATCAGTTGCGGACTGGGCAGGGGCCAATCAAGGTTGTCGTAAGGATTGATGAGCTTGACGATAGAGTGCGTATGCCTGCGTCACTGGTCTGATGAATTATCCTGATTTTCTGGAGCGTGTAGGCGAAGGAACACGAGATTTATGACACGAATTCATTCCTCCGGTCTAAAGTGTTCCAGAACAACGGATATCGATTCGCACCTGGGACCATTGAGAAGGTTTTCAAGAGCGGGGAAGAGGAGCTCTAGTTTGATTTTAAGTTTACGCCTTGTATTTTAGGCTGCAGATTTTTCTTGCATGCTTGTATCGTTATCTGAAATAACTTGGAGAATTTCGGTGGCACGCCCTTGAACCACGTGTCCTGGTTTAAACTCCGACTCCGCTCGACCACCTTGAACTCGCCCGCAACCTCGGTCGTCTCGCAATCATCATCCGACACGACTTTGACGCGTCCTCAGCTTTCCACAACACGTACAGATCATCTTATAGCATCACAGCAACGATGAACGCGACAACAACAGTGACGGCGACAACGAGCGAATATCCTCCGTTGCGACGACCGTTCGCCAACCGTGCGGGACATATCAACTCTCCAAACAACTTGCGCGCAGTATCGAACCCGTATCCCAATAAGCGACCCCGATCTCCAGACCCATCCTTCCCCGCTGCTGCCGTGGTTGCTCACCCAGCTCTCAAACGACTCAAAACAGAACACATTACATCAACTCTTGGAATAGGAAAAGAAACTATCTCGCGCGCGTCGACGACGTCCAAACCATCGCCCAGTGCGGCGACGAAACCAGCCAAACGATCCAAAGCCGAAAAGGCAGCGGCGGAGGAAGAGTTTCGCGTAAAATACGGACGCGCATTTCCCGCATGGAAGTTTTACTTCGAGTCGGTTCCCCAAGTTGCCGTGGCCTCAGCCACTCGCAAGATTCTCGAACTTAATGGGGTATGTCCGAACCGACGCGATGCGGTAGAGGTGAGCTTATGCGTGTATTATAGGCCGTTGAAGAGTTTCTGTCGAAGAACTGCACACATTTCATCACTGCATCGCGTGTCAACAACGAGAATGAGGCCCCAATTCCCAGGGTTCCTATTCAAGGGGGGATGCTACGCAGTCCTATCGATTTGTATAAGTATGCAGCTGGCCAATGGGTAAATTGATGAGTATATTGTATGCTGACCTGCTTGCAGGAAGTACGACCCGCTTGCTCGCGCCAAGGAATGGGGTATCAAGATCTGGGATATCAACAGTTCGCGCTTTACCTTTATTTGTTCTCACCCCTAACAAATGCCATTACAGAACTCGAATCCGTCCTGGACCGCGTCCTCGCACGTCCGACCATTCAAGCTCCACCAAACTTATCCCTCACTCATCTCCTCGCAACCGAAAAGGCTGCCGGTGCAACTTTAGAACGCGACCCTCATGAACGGCGACACGACTACACGTACTTCAAGAAAGGCTCGAACTTCCTCCTCATCGAAGATATCACGGCAGAACACCCGCCCATCGGCCGGATGGAGTTCAGGCCTGCACGCCCAGGGGTAGCGGTCGAGTGGCCTGTGTTGCACCTTGATCCGCGTATGCGGAACCCCTTCCAGACGTATAGCCCCAAGACCGCAGGCAAGGAACGGATCTTCGCAGAGCGGGAAGAGCACAACAGATTGCAGCGTGTGGCGAGTATCCGTGAGCTCAGGGCGTTGAAGAGGCGCGACGACCTCCGACGAACTGCGAGCCTGAATAATCTGCGCGCCGCGGTTGGACCGGAGGACCATAACGCCAACGCTACGGTCACCACCAATGCTCAAGAACATCCATTCATGTTTGGGCAGGGGACGGATACCGGTGCCGAAAGGATGGCCTCTGGATACCTCATGTCTGGGAATAGTAACGCGCTGCCGACCACGGCGACAAGTCACATTTCTATGTCCACGTCCCTCTCCCGCTTCACTGGGTCGGGGACCGTGCTGCCGGGTGGGATGCGCCATGCGAGGCCCCAGGTGATGATGGACCGCCGTGCTGGTGACATGAGGAGGGTGAAAAGTGCGATGAACCTGAGGGGACAGGTGAAAAACGTCGAGAAGGAGAAGAAGCCAGGGTATTGTGAGTGCTGTAGAATCAGCTTTGAGGATTATGATGAGGTGTGTCGCCCTTCCCCTTCTCGCATTTCCCTTTCAGGGCTGCGCTGACGTCCCGCATGACGCGCAGCACATCATTCAGAAGAAGCACCGTAAGTTCGCCACAGATCGCCGACACTGGCGCGAACTCGATGCTGTCCTCGCCCGCCTGGCAAGACCTGTGAAGCCGGGATACGCATCCCGGGCACATGTATCACCCACTGACGGACCGGAGGTACAAGAAACCCAATCTCAGTGTGATGTAAGATTGATGTCCCGTGCGACTTCGCACACAACTACCTCGACGACCGCCACTAACGAGTCGGGCAGCAGTAAAGTGCACTGTATCGCCCTCTCCTCGGACTCGCCTTCCTCCCAGACTCGGTCTCCTGTGCCCAGCACCCACACCCATCCACAGCCTCAGTACCCTGGAGAGCCCACGTTGGAACTCGAGGTGGCGCATAGTACATCCGAAGGCATCCCACTGGCGCGTCTCCTTGCGGATAAGGAGCGTGCGGTGAAGAAGGCGGCGATCATCGGTAGCGCCGTGGGAGGCTCGACTGCTGGGGGATGGGGTGGGATGGGGTTGTTCTCGGCCGTGGGGGGCATGGAAGGTGCAGTGGGACCCGCCCCGCAGTGGGGCAGTGAGCTTGAAATTGTGGATGGGCCTATGCCGTTGGTTATTTGAGGACTGCGCTACCAAGAGGGAAGTAGGCAAGTCTAGCTTTCCGCTACCAGACTGTGGACTGCCCAGCTCTCCTTGTATTACTACTTTACTATTTTCCCTCCCGCTTCACCAGGTACGATTTCCAGAGATAGTTCTAACCCCCTTCGCGAACCCCGGAGCCGCGAATCCTTTAGAATGTTGTGAATAATTGGTAGTCTCTAACCTTACTCGACGAACATTGAAACAGTTCTTGTGGGGATGTGCTGAGCCTTGTGCAATACGTGGCTTCCAAGAAGCGGACGGAACGTTGTCGAGCAGTAGAGCTGTACGTCTTGACTCATCCCCAGCCGCAAAGTTGTAATTGTCAGGATTTGGATTTCCCCGTCTTTGTATCTATACCGCTGCATATCCGTGTCATCAGCCTATTCAATGGTATAAGTTGGACAGAACTACGAGGCTTCAGTGTGGAACGCCGTGCTCTTACAGAAAGTAATGCCTTGGCATTTTGATTATCGCGAAGGTGGCATAGAAGCCGATATCCTGCTCACTGGTGTGAACGCCGCTGAGACGATTTCAAAATGAAAATTTCGAAACAAGACGGTGTTTCAAACCTTCTAGCTGCTCATAATGAGTACTGTATACACGAACCAGTACAGCAATATTAGAAGACTGCGCAGCGACTGCGCAGCGGCTTCTCTCCAAATTTGCACGCGGTCACTATCGCGTTCGTTGTCCACCCAAGGGATATGCCACCCAAGGGATATGCCACGTCCTGATTCTCATTCCATCACTTTCCCGTGTTAGAAACATGCAGGGGAAAACCTGAACCTGAGCAGGGAGACTTGAGTGCCCGAGGTGATTCGATTTCCCATCCGTACAGTCGCGAGATCTGGTACGTGCTCGATTCACATATCACTGGATATTGTTTATTCCGGTATTGTCGTGAATATTTAATGCTCTGAACTCGAATGTCTCTCTGTACTTATCCAATTTTCCGATTTTGTCTGCACCACAGTCAAAGTCACTCAGGATCCCCCGTGGTGACGCACTCGTCCCGCCACTGGTCACTCTTTATCACATTCACTCTCATGGTCATCTGGTCTTCAGCGTTTGTTGCTGCCGCCGTCGTCGCGGTGGGCCACACCGTTTCTGCTGTGCCGGCTTTGGAGGATAGGGAGGCGGACCCCTGCGTTGTTATTGCGGGACAGACATTTGTCATACCCTCCAAAGTTATCTCGTGCTTGAGGTACCTACTCTTCCATTCCCATCGAAGCATAAAAGCGCAATTACCCGTTCAACTGGTGACTGATGTGTGTTCCTTCAATCTAGCACTTTCCCATTCAATACTACACTGAGGGGAAACATCGTGGATGTTGTCAGCAAGACGCTCAACTTTCACACATCGACCAACTATCAGATCCAAGCTCCCTTCTCTTACCCCGACGTCCATGTCGATCTCCAGGCAGAGCTTGCTAGGATAGGGACGTCTAACTACAATAATGATTGTGAGTCTTAGTTTATTCCCACGTCCACATTACGTTCTGACAGCGGACTTAGATTCTCTTCACCAAGAGTGAGTCCATATTCAGGGGCTTCGATGCAGTAACCTGATGTCTAACAGTGTTTCCACACAAATAAAACGAGCCCTCGATGGCCATTGTAGATATGTCAACTTTTGTTGTCAGTCGAACACTTGTACTGGTGCACCAAACCCTGATTCCATTGCAGACGACAGTCTTTACGTGACTTTCCTCCCTTTCCCGCTCGTCCTCCTCAACGACGTCAATGCCCTCGACGTGCAGAACATCTTCATCGCCCCTGACGCACACGAAGTCGTGAGCCAGGAGTTCGCCGCCTTCATTGCAGACTGGGAGCAACTAGCTGGCTATAGCTTTGCAAAGGTAAGTCAACGTCTTTTTTCCTTTGGTAAAATTTCTGACATCTCTTCAGTACTCTGGCGCGAAAGTCTTGCAAATCAACGGCAAGGACCCGTGGGACTCCGTAGATGCAAGTGCAGCAGTTACTGGTGGCTTTCAAGCACGCACAACTCGCGAAAATAGCTTTTTCGCCTCGTATCAGTTGGAAGCGACTGGGTGGTCTTATCGCATGGGCGACTTCGCCGCCTTGTCGCTACCCTCTACTAGCGATACCGTGACCCTAACGGTCATCCCTGTTGGACTCTACACCCCTGAGACCATCACTGTCCCTTATATCTCTCGATTCAACAACCTCTCGACCCCGTTCACCGACGGCCCCTCGCTCTGGGCGGGCAATTGCCTCGCCAAAGCGGATACTAACGGTGTAGACCTCGCCAAACCCAACGCCAGTTTCAGTATTTCCAGTGCAGAAGCTCACACGCTCCCCGATACTAGTTTTCGCTTCGCGCCACCGATTTCACCTGCGGACCGCAAGCGAACCATGTCATCTTTCATCGAAGTTACTGCCGTACAGGATATCACTCTTCCCCCACGTCTCCAGCCCCCAGAACCCATCACTGGCCTCGGCACAGCGAGTTTCAACCTTGACGGCAATGTCGGCATTCTTTCCATGGGGAGCTTCTCCGCCGGTGCAGAGTTCGAGCAATGGCTCCAGATACTCAAGGACGGCCTCACCTCGCTCAAGGCGCAAGGTGCGACGCACCTGATCGTCGACGTGACGAACAACGGCGGTGGGTTCGTCTGCATCGCGCACTGGCTGCACCGCCTGCTCGCCGGCCCTGGCCCTGCCACCGAGCCGCAAGCTGGGTTTGATACCAAAGCACGATATAGCCCGCTCGCGTCGAAGATGACGCAGTCCATTGCGGACGGCAGTACCCTTAGGTCCAACTTCGAGTTCCTCTTGTACGACCCCGCCAATTGGAAGTTTTCGAACTCGAGTGCGAACTTCCCTCCGGATTATAACTGGCTCGAGCCCCCTGTGAAGGAGACTATCAATGGGCACGACGATGCGTTTAGCCAGCGCATTGGAGAGGAGTGTCATCCGTTGGAACTCGAACCACTTGCTGAGGCCCCGTTCCCAATAGACAATATTGGTATCATTACCAACGGCCGGTGCGCCAGTTCGTGCTCAATCTTCACCGTACGTTCCTTCCGTGCCCTCTCGTTTCCTTGTCTAGGCAGGTGAGGGTTATCTGACTGAACCATCTCCAACTCATAGATCACCATGGTTAAGCAGCACGGAACGAAAATCGCCGTACTTGGTGGTCGCCAAGGCCACACCCAGCATTACGCAGGGACCGTCGGCGGGCAATCAACTTCCTTTGCGACTATCGACAGTGAAATCAAGTCGACGAAGTTCAAGGATGACCCAGATGCCCCACCAGACTTTATCACCGATTCGTTCCAGGGCCTGACTTGGCGTCTCGGCTTCGGGATCGGGACAGGTCCCGTACCGGAGGAATGGGCTCCCCACATTGCGCAGTTCTCGTTCCCGCTTACAGTTGAGACTGTCAACAAGCCACTGGCCATTTGGAGGGATGTTGCTAAGCGCTTCTGGCCGAATCTCTAAGCTTGTATTAATGCATAATGTAATGATCACAAAGTTATTTCTTTGCTGTCCTTACAACTAATGTAGTGGTATGTAGTGGTCAAGTTGGGGGCTGCTTATCCTCACCTTTCATTCCTTTTCTCGAAGAATAATT
>Ga0307513_10003965_pt1 | contig 19878 bp, 21 predicted proteins | sample 15_EM_MG_FD_202174 | JGI IMG/M metagenome (GOLD analysis project Ga0307513, IMG submission 202174) | Populus trichocarpa ectomycorrhiza microbial communities from riparian zone in the Pacific Northwest, United States - 15_EM | ecosystem: Host-associated > Plants > Roots > Unclassified | place...
CTTACCTAGAAACCCGATTCAAGGCACAAGTGACACCAATTTATAAGCCAATTGTGCAACCAGTCCTCAGAGCACACTCCAAACCCCTCACTCCTCCTTCCACAGCAAACACTCCCCTCACAAATCCGGAGCTCCAAGCCTGGAAGAAGGCGGGTTAAAGAGGGGTGCGTATAATATAATACATGCATTATAAAAAAACTCCAAGGCCAATAGCTAGCTAGCCGACCCCCCCCCCCCCCCGGTACGCCTCCAGGTCCTAAAGAGTTGGGTAGGGCAACCCGCATAAGTGGAAAAATAGGACTTGGCAGACTTTAAAAAGGGAGTTCACAATGAAAAGTTAAGGCATCTTCGCTGTATGATAGTATCCGCTCTGCATTCACTTGAGCTAAAGTATTCACTATCACTTTTACCATGTGTCAGCACCTCTATGGTAGCTGCTCGGAGAGCATCTGTGTTGGTTGCCCCGTTGTGCCGGTTGCGCTATCCTCCAGCCCTTTAGGATCGCCGTGAACAACACCTCTCCCTTGGGAAGTGTAAGTCCAGCCCGAACCGCCAAGAATCGGTAGCGCGGTGCCAGTGCTACAACCAGTATCGAGGGGGGCTTACATCGAGCCCATTTAGGAAATTTTACAGTGGGTTTATACTACCATCTGTCACAGCACCACCGTCGCCGGTCAAGATATGGCATCGACCAATCACTCCAACGCCGAGCCCAGATAACGAACATACCCTTGAGTGACGGGATGATCTGCGGCTGATTTGAACAGGGCTCTCTCTTGGCCACCGCACGCGGGCGGGAGGCGAGTACGGCAATTTAGCCTTGTGTAAAAAAAACAACCCCCCCAATGCCCAGGAAAGTCCGGGAAATGGACCCAAAAGCACAGCGCACAATGACACGCTCTTCCCCGAAGGTGTTGGCAGAATATCGTTCGTCCCTTTCTTTCTTCCTTGGCTTCCTAGCCGCCGCGGTGCCATTGAGAGTACTCATGAGGGAATTCCGAGCCTGTTGGCTCTTTCTTGGGTAGGTTTGACCTCGGCGATGGCCCGAGGGGGACGCCAGGGCTGAACGCCCACACCAAATTCAGACTCTAATGGTCGGATTCTTCATGCCGGTATCGTGCACTAGGGGAGGTGCTTTCGTACTTGTACAAGAAAGGGATTATTTTTCTGGCTAACTACCCCTGCCCTCTACGGAGATACTTCCTCTGGCACTTGTACTAGGGCAGCAGTGCGGACGCAACTCCGGGGGGCCAAGAGCAACTCGAAATCCGTCACATACTCCAGAAGGCGAGTTGATTTTCAAAATTCGAATCACGATGACATTCTCTCCATTTCTACTCCCTCTCCAAACCCTACTTCCCCATATCTCCTAACAACTACCCTTTCGTCTAACCAATCTAGTAATTGAACAATGGAGCCAGAACTTCTTGTCATTTCTGCCCTTTCCTTCTTGGTCATCATGTCCCGCAACATTTCACCGACATGGTGCAGAGTGAGCTGATATGGGAGAGGGCCATAATTCATGTTATAGTGCAGAAATCGCTCAACTGCTCCCCAAGGTGTTTTCTTAAAACCAGCAAACAGAGCCGGGTTTTCCATCAGGCCACGGGCAGCCATAACTCCTATTGATCTTGAAGTCAGCTGCCTGCTAGTAATTTAGGGAACCTCCGGTCTAAGTGCACAAAAGACCGCAAAGCCGGGCCGCTACTGCACTCTTAGGTGCTCGTCCCAGGCAAGAAGGAAGCACCTGAACACAGGGGAAGGTCAACGCCACGTTGAGGAAAGGCGAAATATCCCTGTTTTCCCATCTAAATGTTCAGGTACTTCTTGTCTGGGACGGGTAGCCAAGATCCAAAAGGAACCCAACACTCGGGTTTCCCAGATCCCCGAGGGACGCGTATGACAGAGAGGAACTTACCGTCCACTCCTGTAACCCCCACGATCTTCTCGACGTCTTCTAAATTGAACACGTCCCCATTAGCCACAATTGGCACCCCTACAGCGCTCTTAACCAGTGCAATAGCTTCCAAATTCACTGGCTCACTGCTCTTTTGTGACCGCCTCCTTCCATGAACAGTAATATAGTCCACCCCCGAGCCCTCCGCTATCTTAACAAAATCCACCGTCTCTCGCAGATCATGATGAATCCTAATTTTGATCGACACGCAAAAGTCCTCCCCGCACCGATCCTTTGCCGCACGCACCATTTCCTTCACTAACTGCGGTTGCTGGATTAACTTGCACCCGATACCCTCTTGAATAGCCCATGTTTGCGGACAACCACAGTTCAAATTTATGCCGTCCGTGTATGGCTTCACCATTTCAGCGGCCCGGGCAAAATCTGTGGAGGAGTGGGCCCCGAATTGGACAATTAGGGGGCGGTCCGATGCGTTTGTTGTGAAATCTAGTATAAGTTTCTTAGCCAGGTGTAACACAGGCGCGGTGAGCATGGGAAGGGGGGTGACGAATGATAGTGGCGGGAATAAGTTACCGCTAAGTCGAGCCGTCTGATTCCTGACAAATTCTTTTGCAAGAATCTAGGACACACATTAACTTAGCTCTGGCTCCGAGCACCAGACCACTTGATCAAGCCTTTTTAAACCCACCATAGGGGTATAACATAAATCAACCCCGTAATCCCTTACTAGACTCCGGAAAGGAAGTTTGCTATACCTATTATTCTCTCAGCTGGATTTTCACTTCCTCTCCACTGCCACATCCCAGGTAGAACATACCTAACCATCGGAGCTTGTACATACAGCACCCTCCCCGCACTCTTTGCCAGGTCGAACAACTTTAACGGACTTCCATACCATCCATGCAAGCCACATTAGCACCAAGCCGGAAAAACAAAAAAAAGAGAATAACCCCCCAAAAGAAAGCAAGAAAGGGCGAGTGGGGGTAGAAGACAAGGGGGAAATATACTGATGCGCCTCTTCTCTTGCGGGTATCTCGCTCTCCTCATTCATTGTCACTTGGATCAGTTCAGGGGGTTGGTGGCGCTGATGTGGGTCGGTGGAAGGCAAGGTGGAAAAGAGGGGACGTCAACAGAGGCTTAAAAAAGCTTGTTTTTCAGCTGGAGTTCGCTTAATTTCCCGAAGCTGCTTTATCCCATTTCGGTCTAGGGCGCCAGTCGGGTTATTGCTTGTCAAGGAACCGGAAGAGAATGCCTTTTTTTATATTTCAGGGTATCATACTTGTAAGTAACTTTTTTCTTTTTTCTTTTTCTAAAAAAAGCCAAGATGAGTGAATGGTGACAGGTGAAGAGGGAGGGGAGTGCTGGTAAAGTTGCCTGAGGATATACTAAATACAGTATGATAAGGATTTGCATTCAAAAGAAAAGAGAAAAGGAGGAAACACAAGGAGGAGGAGTAAATATCATGCCCTCGTTTATTGCCCGCCCCCTAGCCAGCTTTTCTCCCTTCTTTTTATATTTTCCTTCTAGATTTTGTATTATACTTTGAATTTCTCGCTTTCCTAAGCAGTTTTTTGTTTTCTCTCTTAAGTGCAGATCCTTATTGTATTTAGTATATCTTATCAAAATCGCCATCAGACCATCAGGCACTTTACAAGTCCCAGGCATATTGAACCCGAACATTTGAGTCCGAATTTAGTACGGGGTCACAGATGTGCAGACAATCCGCCATACAAAATTCTACCCCCTGTGTTCGGGTTCAATATGCCTGGGGACGTGTAGGCAAATCTCTTGGCAGGAAGGTTATCTGGTCCGCGACGCTACTGATCGTTAGCACTCCCAGCCAGATCCGGAGATCGTTCTTCTCCGCATGCGCTGCACGCCGGGATTCTAACTATTCTATTCCATCATTTCAGCAAAACAGTGTGCGATCCTGATGGCATAGTAATCCCAGTAGTGGAGCACTGCCTGAGAGCAGAGATAGGGGAACGCTCACATGTATCATATAAAGGAACACCAGAGGGTGGACATCAGCAGGAACATTCTAGGGCATGAACGGATGTATAGGGCATATGCGGAGACATACGGCTATCACATGTATGAGCAGAGTTTTCACTACTTAAGGTGAACCGTAGCTAGCAACCTCCATAGAGAATAGACACCACACCCTCTCCACCCCAACAACACATCCCAGCAGCGAACCTCCATCAGATTCGAGGCTCCATTGCTACTATGTCCGCCCATCCAGAATCTTCCTTGGATGCTACAATTGCAACTACCTATCCAGAATATTCCTTGGATGCCGCAATGGCAAAATTGTTCTCACAGACGTCTGCAACTCGTGCAGCATGCGACATTGAGGCCAAAGACCTTGTTGGGGGGCAAGTTGTTGTCCCTGTGACCGTCCAAGGCAACTGCAGCTACTCAGTTTACGCTGGGCCTGAACTCGAATTCGTTGTCCAGTTCCGTCTCAAGTCTTTGATGCTCGAATCTGAGACCATGACTTTGGCGCGCGAAATATATGGCTCCCTAGTCCCGAGCGTTTCTTTCCATGGACAGTTGGGTGACGATCATGGTAAAGAACCCCTTTTCATCTATGTTATGAATCGGATACAAGGTATCAGCTATCTGGACTTTGCTCTTGCAAATGGCTCCCCTGAAAATTCGGACGAGAATTTTGCCTGGAGAAAAACGTTCATGTCAGACGTAGCACGGTATGGTCCTCCCTCCGTCTTTCCTTACCCTCCGAATCTCACTACAAAGATGCCTTTACATTTCTTAAAAAGTAAAGTACTAATTGGTTACAGTTTTTTTGCCCTCTCCTGGAAAGCGCCTCAAGAGGTTGATTCAGATTACCGCGAGAATCTACGCCGAACATATGTCGAAGATCTGCAGCAGCTACTCCACTGCCTACCACCTCGCTTTCACCAGGTCATACAAAAATGTCTTAGTTCAATGGAGGCAATTCTCTCGCTGCCAATGGTTCTTCTCCATCGGGATTTTAGCAGCTGCAATATTATGGTCGACGGAACATCCTGTCACCTCACTGGTGTTATTGACTGGGCAGAAGCTGAAATATGCCCTTTTGGACAGAACCTTGATACCCTAAAAGATATTACAGGTGCACTTCACCTTAAAAATGGGTGGAGGCGATACGAAGGTTACGAGGCTCTGCAGGACACCTTTTGGAGCACATTTCAAGACGAAGTGGGAGACTTATCTGCAGAGACCATGGAGACCATCAAGACAGCAAGGATTATGGGCTTACTACGGTGTCGTGGCTTCACTCCCCGGCTTGCAAATATGCCGCCCGCCACACCCATCTGTGACGATGAGACAGGACGTTACAACATGCTATCTCTAGACGCTTTCCTTATCAATCCGACTCTGAGGTTCGATGACCTTAATTGACCGAAGCTATAGCACAGACTGGAGCACAAATGGAAGGTATTGTTGAAAAGTTGAGATCATTGATTGTTGGAATAAACTGAGTTGCATCTGTTAGCACTGTTAGCTCTACGATATGTTGAGATATGGCTACCCACTTAGGTCATGTCTATGGGTTAGTTAGGGCCTGTCTACGTTTGCTATTAGGTCTATCATTTGTTGTGTGGGAGTCGGCTTGGCACGGGTGTTTCTCCTTAAATAGCCTTCTCTCTTGTACTACTAGAATACAACGAACATCTCCCCTCACATACGATAAGTCCACACAACCCAACAGCATCATTATCTAACAAACACAAGACACAGACACATTATCGTGCTGTGCCTTTGTGAGCGGAATGACTGAGTGATCAGAGAATGCCCACATCGACGAGAGCCTTCTTGAGGTCATCGACGTCGCTTAGTTTGGGTTGGGGTTTCCCAACATTAAAAACCTTGTGGGTGCGATCAACCATCTCACAGTGCGCCTCGTTTGCCTGACATACGCGTGGTTGCCCATCCCTGGCTTCAAACCTCCAACCAGTGATTAGGGTCGGTGAGCAGCCACGTACGACTGCTGCATCCAACATAACAGTCCCTTGGTCAAGGATGAGTTCCCACATGGTTTGGTCCATGCCATCAATAAGAACCTGGAGGCCAAGGAGATTCGTAAGGTCGTTTGTGATAAGATAGTCGATGAAGTCAGTGAAGAACTCCTTTCCAACACTTGACAGATCAGGCATGGGTCCGTCCTGGTACTCGTATGCAACGAAACCATCACTCGTAAGAACGAAAATATGTCCATGGACAATGCCAAGGTCGACGGCGCCGATTTCCATCACTTTGGTCCAACGGCCACAAGACTTCTCGAAGTTGCCCCCTAGCATGACAGTATTCTCTGGTGTCTTGAAGTGGCCATGAATCAAATGGACACCAAGAGTCTTGTGAGCGTTATGGCGGACGAAGAGCGCTGCAAGCTTTTGTATATGTTCCTCCGAGACGGGTGGCTGTTCCGCATCATCGAGCAGCCCATTGTAGCTAGCAATTGATAGTAATATGCTAGACTTCAAGTCGAGACCTCATACTCACACATCGCGACTTTTCTGTAAGTCTTTGATTTCCAAAGCACTGTCGAGGCCCGGAATGCGTGAAGGAGTAGCAATAAGGGTTGCCATGTCGTCAAGGTTGCAAGTCAAGGAGGTTTGATCTGGTACTTGAAATGCTCGGGGGGTTGCGTTGTCCCCATGCTATACGCGGTATAGTCGAATTCCAGAGAGGTGAACAGATGGACGATGGAGGATAGAAAGATGGTTAGAGCATGGTAGAGGCTTGATATGGGGGGTTGGAGGGGCATATAAGGTAGGTCTTTCTTGGGGTAGTCGGGAGAAACCATTGCTTCTGTGATTGGACAGAGAGTGCATTTCGGGACAATGGGATCCATTGAAGTGAAATGAACCACCTGGTCCCCCCAGATTGCGCTCGCCGCGGGAGGCGCCCGTGAACATCACAAGGATCTTGGGTCGGGTTTGTCAGTGAACACCATGGGGTCGATCGAACATGGACTTCAAGTAGTCATGCATCACCACCAAACTCACGGTTCAATCAGCCGGGACATTCGCACCCTACCCGCTATGAATTGGGAATGGTACGGCATTTTCGCGCGCAGGGGGATAGAGCGCATTGCTATTACTAGGGCATTAAGAGGGGATTGGACTACAAGTGTATTCAAATGCAATGAGATGGATTGAATCAGCTTCCAGCCCCACTAAACTCTGCGGCTCGACCCTTCCTCAGCTGTTTGCGGAAGGCATCCATGAACCACGGATGCTTGCTTGCAGCGTACATTAGTATCAATTAGCACTAGGATGCCTACTCGCAAACGCATGACGTTTGCGAGTACACGGGTTGGGCGCTGGTGGACCGAGCTCAAACTTTGTGCATGTGCATACTGGAGGACTTCCCGTAGGAATCTAGAAAAATCTGGAGCGTGGAGCAAGAATCTGGATCGATCGCAGGTTGTTCCCGTAGGAAAAAAAATGACTTTGTCCAGATTCATGCGGAAAATTGAAACTACACATATGATAGGTGTCCTGCTGTAGGTTGTTATAGCCCTTCATTTTGTGCATTGCGAACTGGGGCATAATGTGTCGAGAATTGCAGTCTTGGGGCTGGTTGACCAAATTATAAATTATGCAAATTTCCAGATTCTGAACCTTTTCATATATAATCTGAACCAGGGGGGGGGGGGGGGGGTGGTTCGGATTTCAGAGAATTTAGATTTTAGAAGTCGATATTCTAGATTTTAGCTTGAAAATATGCCAGGGCCATTTATAAATCTCTTCCAGATTCCTACAGGAAGTCCTCCGCCAATACCGGTAGGTTAACTACAAGAGAGCAGGAATGACGTAATATTGACCATTGACCTTAGAGGCGGCAACGACCGCCTCAATTCCTTCTATCATAGCAATAAGTCAATGGATCCCAAAAGGGCTATTATACTTCACACATCTTTTGTCGTTCATCTTTTTTTAATAACTTCTCCCATTCGGCGCAAACTCTGTGGCCATGGGATACAGCTGATGTGCTAAGATGAAGACTATGGCTACCAGTACAGTACAGTGCCGTTAGAAAAGTTCAGGGACAAACGGCAAAACACACCAAATATGCCACATTTTGAGGTGCCTCAACACGAGAATGCCTAATAGCACTGCAATTCTCTGAAATTTAAAAAATCAGGTATCATACTATCTCAAATTCAATATACTGCGTTGGTAGAGCCTCTAGATAGTTCTAAGCCTTGAAGACCCTCCTTGAACTGGTGGTAGCCAGACATCTAGGTTCCACATACTTAGTGATCCAATACGTAATCGGACATTCTTGCACTGTTTAGCAGCAAATGATCTCAACACTTGTTGAATTGTAAAGTATAAGGTAGCTGTCTTGGCATTGATTTCTAACCACAAGCCAGAATACACAGCATACCTCCCCCTAAAGGTTCAGAAAAAATATGTAAATTTTTTACAACATACTCCAGATACAATATGTGGTGTCAGTAAAATTAAAGGCTCTAATTACATGAGATGGGGCTGTTCTGGTGTGCTGAAAAGTGGGACTTTTGGTGTGTTTTGGCATTTGTCCCCGAACTTTTCTAACTGCACTGTACACGTGCAATGTGGGGATATGTTTCACAAACACTTCTATTGAGTGGCTTCTTCACCTTGGCCGCGACAAAAACTGGGCGAGTACGGGGCAAGGATATCTAACGGGGAGAAAGTTGAATTCGCTAAAGTAGGGTAACAAGCTTACTGTACTACCGGTTTTCAAAAGTATCCGGATGCCTTGGCGCCAAGACTTGGGAGAAAGCACGCACCTGATCATCTCTTGGCGCCAAGACGTCCGAATACTTGTGAAATCCGGTAGTACTCGAGTACTTGTTACTAATCCCTGTTCGTGTCCCGCTCGGTTTCGTCGTGCCCCGGCGAAGACTGTGCCACTGCGGGTGCCCGCACGGAACAGAGCATGCGGAATTGGATGGGGATTTTCTTCTGGTCTATGGCACAGTACTCGTACGGAGTCGTACTGGTACAACTCCCATTCGCAAAACCTTTGCGGAAAGAGAGGTACTGTGGCGATGTCATGGCTGCAATGGGGGTACTAGTACAAGAATTTGTGTATGATTTGAACTGTAAAGGTTGTCCTAGTACTTTCGTTGCCACCAAGACTTCGCCACAATACCTGTCTTTCCGCGAAGACTTTGCGAACGGGGGTGTACTCGAGTACTCGAGTACAGTACACATAAGGCATCATACTTCTCGCACGCTTCTCAACCAGTCTGGGGCTTATGGGAAATGGGCGAGGGGAAAGGAAGAGTCAGAGAAAGGAAAGGGAACCAAGTTTGTGTTTCGTTTCATAAACCCCTCCCTGTCCCTGGAATGTATTCCTAACTTAAACAAGGAATGCTAGATTATAAATAATTTCCCGCGCTCGTATGGATGACTTTCTATCTGCCGCCCCGCTGCAATGATTAGGAGAAGAAGCATAAGAGCATAAGAGGTATAAATTCTTTTTAGCGCACTGTGCCAAGTCAAATGCTACTCCATCAAACGGTACTCCCTCTTGCCTAAAAGTTACCAAACAAAAAAAAAAGAGTGCTAGGAGAACGCTTCGAAGGGTAAGGAAGGAAGGAAACGAAGAAGTAGATAAACGAAAAGGGTGACTAACAAGAAAAAACACCAAAAACCATGAATTAGAAACCGATAGATCACCCCGCCTAAAAAAGGGAAAGGACAAAAAGCAATAAATTTTATGCGGAAGGAGTGATAGATAAAACAAAAAAACGCCGGAACTTGCAAACCGATTAGAAAAGCTCTGTAGAGCATGCCAACCAAAATGAAGGAACAGGAACGATGTTTCGGAGAAAGAAAAAGGGGAAGAGAAGAAAAAGCAAATAATTGACAAACCAACCCATTTTAAACCTTCCTCCAATTTGGAATTGAGGAGGAATTTTCTGTCCGTGACATTATATGCCGCCTCTTGGCCCCATCCACCCCCACAATAATCAAAGCCCCTAATAATGAAAAACAGTGGAGAGGTGAAAAATGAAAAACAAATAAAAAAGCGTCACGCCTGGATAATCCCTTTGGAGCTTCCCTTTAGAGCTTTCGCGCCGAATCGACCACCAAACTTGGAGTCTCTATATCTTTATCCGCCTCTTTGCCTTCGTTCTTTCTTCTCTCAAAGAAATTATCGTACTCCACGACCACAACCACCCATTCTGCAAGTGCGCGACCCACATAAGTCCAATGGCTTGCATTGCCGGTGTATCCGGAGAGGTCAACGCTCAAAGGCACGTTGCATTCCGCATCTACATACTTTTGCCCAGCACTGGGTATTCGTGCCGGACCCAGCCTTCTCTCTCTATTCCCAAATGGCGGCCTATCCACCCAATCCAATGCAAATTTAAACGTAGTCTTTTTCTCCTGTCGGGGTAATTGCTGCTGCGTGGGGGATGATTCGCGCTTAGGGCTTCCTTTTGATGGTGAGGTGCTGACCTGCTTCTGAGGCACAGGAAATTCAGATGAGTCTAGAGGGGATGCATCATTGCTGACGGCAGACTTAAACCCTATTACACTGCGAATTGCACCCCACCTCTTGCTGAAAGAAGAAACATTTGTATCGGCTGAGCGCGTTGTGTCTACAGTGTCAGACAAAATTATTTGAGCATCGCCGGTTGCTGTGGGTATGCTAGTCAACGACATCGAGGAATTGGACCTGGGCAGGGACTCGGTGTTGGATATCAGAGCAGCCGTTGGTATCACTCCATCCAATAAGACACCTTGAGGTGTAGTCAGGACATCGCTCCGGATAATAAGCAACCGCCTGCAAGGCTGAGGAAGACATGGTGCGGTGGACGGAAGTGGTGTTTTGTTCGCTTCTGCTTTGTCTTTTAGTCGTAGGTAATGAGCATACGCGGTTCGTAACCGTCTAAGCAAGGTTTCTAGAATGTCCCTGTACGATAATTAGATAAAATATCACGCGCTGTTCGGAAGTTAACTCACAAATCCAGCGGATTAGGGCTCCCGTCGTATCTACCCAATCTCCAACAGGCCAACCTCATGAAATATGCTCTAACCATTGGGCACCAATGGCAGAAGTATTTTTCCCAAACAGCCTCCGATAATAGCCAGCCCAAACATAACGTTCGTTTTCGCCCCTCATCCTCCACAATAAGATCCCAAGCGGTATAGACAAATGAAATCAACCGCAGCTCAGTCATATTATTCTCACTCTCCAGCATTTGTCTCAGGACATCCATCCAAAACGGCCAATCCACGAAAGTCGTGTGGTAAAGTTCCTCCGCTTGTGAAAATAAAGGCAATATTTCTTCCATCAAGTCACATAAAGTGAAACAGGCATCAGCGTCGTAAACACGTGTCTTCCGAACAGCTCCCTTAATCATGGCCATGAAGGAAGTGATGTACATGATACGACAATCCTCCGAGAAATTGATCTTATCAGACATAACATCCCGGAGGAGCACCACCATCTTATTTTCTGCCATGGTTCGTGCGGGATTTCTGGCAGCCATGGGAAGAGTGACTGTTGCATTAGCGAGCATATCCTCGAAGGTTGTCGATGCCAAACTGTCGGCTCCCGTAGGTTGGCGATGGATGGTGTTATCGAGCAGTGATAACATGTGAGCCTGCACCATGACATAACCGGGGGCGGTGAACCTGGCTAATGGCGACACATCCGGTGGTAGGTAGTCATACATCAAGATGTGGTAGTATCTTAAGAAGACATATAACAGGTCCGAGTCGCGACCATTCCATCGGCTAGTCCACGCGCCACGCCAATCCACTTGAATACCAACTGGTGGTTTCGCCGGTTGTTTCATACCACGTAAAGTTGCAAGCAATGTTGTGAACCCAAGCGATTGCAAAGTTTCCGGGAAATCGCTGACAATTGCCTCGGAAACCTGTCGTAAATCTGTGCCTCTCCCCACTCCAAACTCGGGGAGAACCCTTCTCACAGTCGCTGGCTGAATCTCCCACAGACTAATCAACATATCCGCAACGCCCGGGCAAAAATAGAATGCGTAGGCCAGGACCTTGCCGCCAAATGCCACCATGCTAGGGGGGGATGTTCGGAGCCCCATCTTCTCCACTGTAAACCCAAGCGTGTCGTACAGTGTGCGTGTGAATAAAACTTTGATATTGTGTTGAACTGATTTCTGAAGGGAGTAGGCTGAGGACGTAGAAGCGAGGGAGGAAGAAGACCGAGATTTTGCTGAAGCCGGAAGTCGTTGATTTATAGGAGCAAATGTTGATGGCGCGGACCTCCATTCGGGTCGAGAAAAGATGCCCGAGATGCCTTCCAGATATGCCGGCCTATCAGCACCAGCGATTGCTTGTGAATTTCGAATGCGAAGCTGCGCCATGAGGCCGGTCCACCAACGGTGCAAGACTCTAACCCTCCTGTCAAGTTCATCTGGCGCAATGTGGGGAGTTGATTTGCTTTCGAATTTTCGGAGAAAGGGGATGAGAGATTGCCGAATAATGTTGGCCTTCTGGGTTGTAGACTTGCTTTGAAACCTAACACAATTTTAGCCATCGGAGGCCGCAAGCTCCCCAGGGGATCCTCGCTGTACCTTTGGAAATCATTCTCTAGCAGCCTGTAGGCCTCCCACAGCTCATCCTTGACCTTTCTTAACGCTGGGCGCTCACCCAAGGAACTTACACTATCGGTAGAACCCACATAGGCTTTTTTTAACGTCGCAGGTGGTACTGAAGGCTCAGAAACTGACGATCTCATAAACATGCTCAATGGCCTTCTTGCTTTGCCCAAAAGGCTTGGTGATCGGTTAACGTCAGGGCGAGCCGCTAGCGACTCACTCTTAGACTCTACCGAATCCTCGGCTCCATTGGCTTTTGTGGGGCTAGTTGAGGACGACATTGAGCTTGTTGATCTCGAATCGTTCTCATCACGACTGCTGGGTGATGGTGACCTGGAAACGTTTGGGGAATTCCATGAACGATGAGCTAAGCTGACAAGGGTTTCGGAAACCGGGCGAGTCTTTAAATCCAAAGCATTGCTCGCAGATGAAACCAGAGGTTGGTAAGAAGTGTCTTCCATAGGATCTGGTGATTTAAGAAAAGTTGAAATCGTTATTCGAGGCTGCCCTTTCGCGTCCGAGCCGCTAACCGGGCTGCCACACTCAAATGTGGCAGAAGGAGCGAGGGAGGGCTTCACAAGTGTTTTTGAAGGGTCACCAGTCTGAACACCTGAATCCTGGGTAATGCTTGTAATCGTTTTCTGGGAAATGAAGTTGTTTGGCTTCAAGGGATCCGAGAAGAAGTCATCTTCAGGAGCTGGGGGGTTCCCTGGTTGCGAGGCGGAATTTAAAGAAAGGAGGGGCAGGGAACCCAGCTTCACCTGCTGCGTGGCTCTCGTTTTTGAATTCGAAGTGGTTGCAGCGGAGGAAGCAGCCGGCGATGAATCTTTGGCCTTGGGGATAGATAAGCGTGGAGCTTGGTTAAAGGGTCGCCGAAGAGAGAAGGATCGCTGAGCCCCTCCACCTGTTCCTGCTGTTGTTGCTGCTGGCATCGTGAAGAAAGGGGAAAAGAGAAAAAAAACTACTGGAGCGAGTGGAAGCTGAGGAAATTGGCACGTCTTTCGACCTCACAGTGGTCTAATAAAACCAAAGAGCCGCAAACAGCTAGAGAAGAGTCGGTCCACTTACGCTGTGCTAAATATCACGAACAGCAGCAGCAGTAGATACCAATGATAAATGAAATGTCCTTGACTCTTGCTCTCTTCGCTTTGGCCAGTGCCCCGTCTGACAACTCTTTCGACTCTTCTTATCCAAAGAAACCAATCTCTAGAAAGGCGAGGTAAGAGTAGTCCCTTTACAAGTTCTTATAATCTTGGGGCGAAGGGCGGCGGTGCAAGCTGAAATGAGCACCCGGTTGATGCAAGATCCGTAGCGGGTAGAGGGAACGGACGACTACTTGCAGAAACAGCAGCACAGTTACCAGCCAGCACCAGCACCCCAAGAGAAGGCACCTGGTGGGAGGAATAGCAAATGACGACAGAAGGTGCCCAGCGGATTAGAAGGGATAACAAAATCCTTCTTTTCGAGTTTGGTAATGAAATAGAAAGGAAATGTGAAAATGAAAAACTAAGAACGAATGCACGAAATGAGGGGATTAGCGGACAGGAAAAAAAATCGTGCCCCAACTGAAGGGAAGCACTGCTCTCCTAATACTCTTTTCATGGCGTCCGTCACTAAAAGTAACTTCTTTCGCGTGGGATACTGACACCTTTTTTTTTTTCTTTCCTCCCTACCCCCTGCCATCCAAAGATCTCAGTCATACCCCATGCGTGCTGTGCACGTATGTTCGAATAGAATGCAGCCCTTTTTTCCTCTTTTTTTTTCTTTTCTATTTTTTTCTATTTTCCGCACCAACCCTCTCGAATGTTGGTTGTCTTGAGTCCCTTTGGATGCTTAACGTGTTCCGGATAAGAGGTGGCCCATCGTTCATTCACTAATCGGTCCGATCACCACTGGGAACGAGAGTTTGTTTTGCTATTAGTAGCATCATTTTGGACTTGTGCCTCTTCCGAGACCTATAAGTTACCCGAAAGGCTTACCGGACGAGCACCTAACTTACCGTACTCTCAACCGCCAACTATAGTCACTGCGGCGAAACCCCTTCCCTTCTTTGTACAAGTATTCCCAAAGAACTGGGTTCTGCATGCGGATTTACGGAAGGAACTTTCGAGAGAAGATATCCCAAGTATCCAAGACTCTCATTCCAATACCTCTTCCGTTTCATACGGTAGGTCACACCCCTCTAACCTCCCTACGCCCGTCCCGCGAAGAGACATATTTTGATTATCTTTCAGCTCCGAGTGACGGTAAAAGAGAAAAACGGCAAAATACGGTAGAAAGGCCTAAAGTGCCATAAATCCTAATACATACACACTGCATCACAACTATCACCCTCACCATCATCTCGTAAAGAAGAGGAGGAGCATTTTCCAGTTCTTGCTCTTGGTCAATCGCAGAGTGTACTAGTACAATTGTACAACAAGTGAAGTCCCCGCTTGAAGTGGGATACACTGTGCTCGAGGACACAGCAAGCCACAAATGATGCATACATATTACATTGCTGTCATTTTCACTTATGTGCGTGAGACAGCACCGGGTCACTCAACCAGCAGAGAGACCACCAACCCCAGCCAGACATGCTCACAAACGAAGCGTTCTGAGAGGATGACGGGTCCAGAACCACCTGAACAAAGTGCATGAGCTCCCAGGCGCCATCCTCGGTCCACAGAAATTTCCACCTCGCGGTAAAGTCCATTGCCTGATCCCACCCGGCCGGTAAACCATCCACCAGCATTCTAAACTCGTATAGACAGTTCTACCCAGTGCAGCTACATTGCCTATACTCGGGCAGCGGTATTTCTGTTCCCGGTGCATTTAGAGCGCCAGTATCACAGGGGAGAGAAAGAGAATGGAAAGGAGTAATCCTTTCTTTTTCTTCTCTTCCCCCTCGGGAATAAAAGTGGATGGTGTGCTTGAGCCTACCGGTATTAACTGGCCAAATTGGGTAGTGCTTGGCAAGGCTTGACCTCCTCGGGCAAGCGGATTTGGACTGGCCAAACAGAAGCTGGAGGTTTCTGAACGGCAGTTAAAGCGATCTTCCCATTCCTTTTCTGGTTAGTACTAGGTCTTCTAGGGAGCTTTTGTCTTAAAGCGGAGATTGGAACCTGCACGGAGAAATAGGTGGGACCAATTAACAGGAACTAGGCGGGGCTGTATTTAGCTAGTTGGGCCCGAATAACTGTTCCCTAACTTCTGGCCGGACCTTGCTCTCAATTTAACCAAATACCGAGAATACGATGCTCGTTAACGTCACTCGCCTGCGGATAAATCTTCAACCCCAACCCTAGGACACACATGAATTTGAATTTGTGCACTTGAATGCAGCTCGGGCCTCGGGCTCTAAATGATCCACAGACTTTTGACTCTGACGAGTGCAGGTACAGCCCCGTCTACAAAGTCTTCGAAAAAAGAGGTATCATACTATACTGTAGCAAGGCCTCGGCGGTACCGAAAGTACAGCTGCTGTACTGTCATGGTGCATGATGTTTCCGGTATGCGAAGTCTAAATCAAGCTTCCTCCCCCTGATTTTCCTTGCTTTCAACGGCAAGGAATACACTTTTATCATTCACCTAAAGACACCTCCACAAGACCATACCTCCAGTCGTAAGGAAATGGATCTAGAACGCCTGAGTCCCCATCACATCTGAAAACGCCTACCAGTACCCCCAGAAGCCAGGAAAGGAAAACTGAAGGCAATCCGGGGGCTGCTTTCCTCAATTGGTACCTCTATTACAGAATTGTTCATATAAAAGGCTTACGGAAGGGTGGCCTTATTATTGAGAAAACCTCTGATCCTGAGTCAGATATCCTTGTTAGCCTAATGTTTACAATTACTACCCTGGTCGCCAGCCTTGCTAAAAAGTGCCTGGCAAGTCTTTTGGTTAGGTTGAATACCGTACCTTTTCTTTCACAGGGTCTAATTTGGGTCAATATTGTTTACAGCGCTCTATAATGCTTTGAATAAGGGGGGTTTTTTTAAAAAAAGTTTATTTTGTTATTTGGATTTCTAGGTTATACTCCGGAGAATAATACTTACTGGAATTACGAATAAATCCGGGGACAGGAGGGGAACAGAGGCGAAAACACGTAAAGTCTAAGTTTCATTGCTCTTTCCCAGGTCAGGCGGTTTTGTTCAAATCTCGCATTATGGGCTTGAGTACGAGTAGATGGAGGCGCGATTATCGGACTTGGGGTAAGTCTTACGCCGCAAAATTTGGACAAGGTGCTTGACCGTGCCTTGGACTAGCGCCCTCGTTGCCGCCAGGGCCCTGCCACAGTGCCTCTGTTTCCGCGAAGGCTCTGCGGACGGGGCTGTAGGGATGCTCGTCCCAGGCAAGAGGAACCCGGAACCAGGGGGTATATTTGGATGGGGCTCAGAGACGCACAGATATTTTACCATATTCGAGTACTCGAGTACAGTATTTCTTTTATCCCTTTTTCCCGGTATGATACTGCACTTCTTGCCTCGGACGAGTGCCGCACTAGTCACACATTTCGCAAACAGTATCTGAGGCAATTCGCTTGTAAAACAACCAATCACGAAACCGCTATATTGGGTGAGGTTGAAAACCCTCCTTTCCAAAGAAGGTTAGATCTTTAAGCACCATAAAAGTTAATCATCTCATTAAAGAAAACCCCATTTTTTCTTTTCTTTTCATCACGACAACTTTCAACAACAATTAAAGTTAAAGTTGTTGGAAATCGGCACGAACAGAGCCAATGGGTACGTAAAGCGCCGATGAATCCGCCGTGAGAAGACCCCTTGCCAACAAACCAAAAAGCGCAGACAGGCGGGTAGGCTTCAAAGTGTGTCTTAGTTCTTGATTCTTTTCTAACATACTTTGTACCATACGGATGGAAACATCATATGAGGCAGGATCGAGACATTGAGAGTTTTCTCAAAGTTGTTACTTCTCTCGCTTTCTACCGTACTTGATAACCGTAAGGGGGAAGGACAATAGCTATAACCTACTCACCCACAGCCCCAAATGCCCTACCATATCAACGTCGACAACCTCCGGCAAGGTCGTTAGGAAGGGGAGGCTTTGGCGTATGACTCAAGTACTAGCACTCCCAAATATTTGAATTCAAAGGCAGCAGAAGGATATGTACTGTACCCCGCGTGGCTAGCAAGGCCAAGTGAAGAGGAGGAGGAGTATAACTTCTGCAGGTACGCAGTGCAGTCCTGTGCAGTGGAGCATTTGTGTGGCTGTTTTGTCACCCGGATCAAACAGCATGCTCGCCTACTCGAGTACATCCCGTGCAAGATGTTGGTACGAATAACAACTGGCACTAATTACTAATCTGTGATGAAATTAGAATTCCCACCCGCCTTTCCTGACAATCTATCGGGAAGATCTACTACCGTACGGTGCACAGACTATGATAGGGGACTATGACCTTAGGGGCTAATAGTGCGGAGCACGGGCGTCATCAATTATTAGTTGCTATCCGTCTTGCTACAAGAGGACGAAAACCGCGTGTTTTCGAGGAAAGCTATTTGTCGTGCACCGTGCTGGGTACCTTCACCACTGGCGCGGGCTCCTCGAGATCTCAACGGAGCTGGAACTAACTTGCTCCATTTGTGGCTGGTCTGGTTCCTGCAGCCCAACAACACTCATCTCCAGATAATGTGATCTCGTGGGAGCCTTTCTTTTGTATTTTTGTATTTTCCACCAAGTCGGAGACACTCGTTGACTCTGTTTTTGCTCTTTTAGTTTTCCCGTTCTGGCTTCCGCCTATTCAACCTGGCTTTCCAGGTATGACAACCTTTGTTGTTGGCAGGCGGCGGGGGGTGATGGAGCAGAAGGGGGAAAGGAGTGCAATAGATCTGATTAGATCTTCTGTATCTGTTGCATCTGTCCCTCCACCGCACTAGTACTGTCCAACGCACAATTTCTTAAGATTTGCCTGTGTGGCGGTTGAGTAAGGGGTGGCCCTGTTTGGTGTTTATTTGGTGGATAAGCTAACTATCACGGATCTAAATATCCTAACGCTGGGCCTAACTACAAAGATTGAGTAGGGAAGAAAGGGAAAAGCTTCCCCCCAGCAGGATTACTGGATTAGATACATCTCTCCAGGCATTATTTAGAAAAAAAGCTCATTCCAAGATGCTTCCAGATTCTCTCCCTCCGTCTCGTAGGGATTCGAGAGCCCCCTCCTCGTCGAAAGTCAACAATCAGTTCAGCACTCTGCCGCACTACGGCGCGGTGCTCGTACGGAATGGAATGAAATACAGCTACACTTTGTTATAACTAGAGCCAAGAGTTCAAGCCAGGTAGTGAGGGTTCACTCTCGTGGAGGTCGAAAGCCTCATGCAGCCCCTCGTCCATACTCCAGACTGAGCTGAATAAGGAGCTTCCGTGAATAACCAAATTTTCACAGACGCGCAGGCTTCAGGCCGCAACTAATATTAGACATGACTACTTGCGGATACCAAAAGTATCCGGAAATATCGGCGTTTCCTCGGGTTGAACCGTGCCAAGATCTTCCGGATACTTTTGAGGTCGGCGAGCACAACAACGTTGACACGGTGTAGGGCATGGTCTGTCATAGGGTAGTTTGGCGGTCACAAGGAGAATTTTCTCCCACTGTGACTTGCCCACTTTGTATCTAGCTCAGCGTGCATTCTTCTCTCTTTCTAAGCAAGACAACAACAGCAACAACAACCGAGGGGCATCAACACCCAGGCAAGCAATCAATAGACATCGTTTCCTTTCTATTCCTATTGGGTTCATCTCTTTCTCTGTTGTTCTATCCTTACTCAGTCAATTACAAGCGGGCACAACACACAAGTCAAGCACACTATTGTCAACGTTTCCTTTTTCTACTTTGATTGGGTCAAGCACTTCTCTCCTACTATCCTCTATCCGGTGAATTAAGTGGGTCAGCATCGAGTCAATCCTCTACCCAACTATCTTACGGTTTAGAAGAAGGTCACGCCGTGGGCGACAGGAGTGGAATACAGCTTGCGCGACACACCATCTTAATTCCATATATTTTATCCTAACTTAAACCTAACCGGTATATAGCTAGCAACTAAAAACAAATAACACCTGCCTATCCCACAGTACATCTGGAAAGTACCACCCGTACAAGTCGTAGCAAGATCGCACCATTACTGCAAGTGAGCCACCCACAGTCGGCAAGGCAACCCCAGTCAAAAGACCCAAGGCAGAGACTCGTAGCCAGAGACACAGGAAATCCCAACCAAAAAACAAAAGCCCTACCGGCCCCCCCAGCCCCATACCACAAGAGAAAACCAAAAACAATTTCAATCCCATCCCCAACGTGCGCCACCGCGCCACAATCACATCAGCCTCACCAGTATGGGCTCAGCCACATGTGGCTCAGGCGCCTTCCACG
>Ga0307513_10003966_pt1 | contig 19876 bp, 19 predicted proteins | sample 15_EM_MG_FD_202174 | JGI IMG/M metagenome (GOLD analysis project Ga0307513, IMG submission 202174) | Populus trichocarpa ectomycorrhiza microbial communities from riparian zone in the Pacific Northwest, United States - 15_EM | ecosystem: Host-associated > Plants > Roots > Unclassified | place...
ACTCCGCGGCCCGGCCGAAAAGGCTGGACCACGGTCGCCGCCGCAGCCCATCCTGTAGTCATTGCTGACCAACAAGCATCGCTGCGGGGAACATATGTCCAGGAAGCTTTTGAGCGCGCTCGCGTTGAGCGCCGCCGTCACCGTGTGCGGGTTCGGAGCTAACGCTCAAACCCCCACCGCCAAGAACGACTATTCCAAACCGGAGACCTGGCTCTGCTGGCCGGGCAAGGCGGGCGACGCCTGCGCCATCGACCTGACCACCACGGTGATCAAGGCGGACGGCTCCTCAAGCGTCGAACCCTTCAAGGCCAATCCCAAGGCGCCGATCGACTGCTTCTACGTCTATCCCACCGTCTCCAACGACAAGGGGGTACTCTCCGACATGCACGCCGACGCCGAGGAGCTGAACGTCGTGAAGGCGCAGCTGGCGCGGTTCGGCTCGAAATGCCGCATCTACGCCCCGCTCTATCGCCAGTTCACGCTCACCGCCCTGCGCGCGCGGATGACCGGCAAGCCGCTGGACATGACCGGGGTGAACCCGGCGACCACCTATGACGACGTGCTCGACAGCTGGAACTACTACCTGGCGCACGAGAACAAGGGCCGCGGCGTCGTCCTGATCGGCCACAGCCAGGGCTCCGGCCTGCTGACCCAGCTGATCTCCAAGGAGATCGACGGCAAGCCGGTGCAGGCGAAGCTGATCTCCGCCATCCTGATGGGCGCCCGCCTGCCGGTCGACAAGGGCAAGGACACCGGCCAGTTCAAGTCGATCCCGCTCTGCCACTCGGCCAGCCAGATCGGCTGCGCCATCGCCTACGCCAGCTTCCGCGACACCATCCCGCCGCCGACCGGCAGTCTGTTCGGCAAGGCCTCTGGCGAGCAGATCGCCGCCTGCTCCAACCCCGCTGCGCTGGGCGGCGGCAAGGGTGAACTCCACGCTTACCTCTCGAACGGGGCCCAGATCGCCGATAGCGGCACTCGCAAGATCGAGTGGGTGAAGGGCAAGCCCAACCCGACCACGCCCTTCGTCTCGGTCCCCGGCATGCTCTCGGCGACCTGCGTCGAGAAGAACGGCTTCAGCTATCTGGAAGTGCACGTGGCCGGCGACCCGGCCGATCCGCGCACCGACGACATCCTGGGCGACGTGATGGCCGGCGGCCAGGTGAACGCCGCCTGGGGCCTGCACCTCATCGACGCCCACCTCGCCATGGGCAACCTCGTCGACATCGTCGGCGCCGAGACCAAGGCCTATCTGGCGAAGAAGTAGGCATGGAAAAGGGGGCGCGGACGAACTGCGCCCCCTCGTTCCGTGATCTGCAGCGTCGCTAGTTTCCGCTGATCTTCCGGCCGGCCATGACGCCCAGCGCCAGGAAGACCAGGAAGCCCACGACGAACAGGAAGAACAGGATCTTCGCGATCCCGGCCGCCGCGCCGGCCATGCCGGTGAAGCCCAGGCCGCCCGCGACCAGGGCGACGATGGCGAAAATCAAAGCCCACTTGAGCATCTCGCTCTCTCCCAGAAACCAAGGCCTTCGAAGGAACCTTGGCCTAGCAACGCAAGGCTTTGCCGTAGTGTTCCAGCTCAGAACGCTTTCGTGACCCCCGCGAAAACGCCACGCCGCGGGCCGAACTGCGGCGCGCCGACGCCCACGCCTGAGCCGTCGCGGATGGCGTATTTCTTGTCGAACACGTTGGTCACGTCGAGGCGCAGGGTGAGCGGCCCGCCGGGCAGGCCGTCGAACTCCTGCGACGCACCCAGGTTCACCTGGGTGTAGGACGGCAGCTTGTCGCCGTTAGGCACCTCGCCATCGCGGCGCAGGCCTGAACCATAGATCACGTCGCCCGAGATCCGCGTGCCCTCGCCGAACCGGTAGGTCGCGCCGGCCGACGCCGTGTAGGTCTGGTCGTGGTCCAGGTAGATGTAGTGCTGGGCGATATAGGCCAGGTCCGCCGGGTCGAAGTTGAACTGGCTGGAGACGATGTCCTTCCCCTTGGCCTGTGAGATCGCCAGGTTGGCGTAGGCGCTGAGCGGGCCGGCCGCATAGTTGGCGGAGAACTCGATCCCCTTGGCGTAGCCCTTGGCGTAGTTGAACGGCGTCAGGATGATCGGCGCCCCGAACTGGCCTTCGTCCAGCAGGTTCTTGGCGTCCTTGTAGTAGGCGTCGACGCCCAGGCTCAGCGCGCCGAAATGCTGCTCCAGCCCGATGTCGTAGTAGTTGGAGCGCTCCGAGCGCGGCGCGTCGTTCAGCGTGCCCGGCGCCTGCGCCGTCGTGCCGACGAACCGGCTGACCGTCTCGCTGGCCACCAGCTCGAACGGCGGCGGGGTGAAGTAACGGGCGTAGCCGGCGTGGATCACAGTACCTTCGATCGGGGTCCAGACCAGGTTCACCCGCGGGCTGAGTTGGTTTTCCTGACGAAAGGCGTCCAGCGCGTCGAACCGCAGGCCGTAGTTCAGGGTCAGGGTGTCGGCGAGCTTCCACTCGTCCTGGGCGAAGATCGAGACCGTCGTGCCGACCGTGTGGCCGCTCTCGGCGATGATCAGGGGCACGCTGCTGGTCTGAGCGCCCGAGGCGTCCACCGGCAGCACCTGGGAGCTGGTCTTGCTGGTGGTGCGGTCGCGCTGTGCGACCAGACCGCCGCGCAGGGTGTGGCTGTCGTTCAGCTTGTAGACGCCCTCGAGCTGCACGCCGAGCGCCAGGTCGGTCTTGCGGGCGTCCTGGGCGATGCCGTTGTAGAGCAGCTCGCCGAGATCGTCCGCCGAGTAGGTCAGCGTCGAATATCGCGCGAACAGCGAGGCCTGGCCGGTGAACTTGTCGGTCGAGCGCTGGTAGGTGGTGATGGCGTAGGTGGTGCCCTCGCGCTGGTTCTGGTCGAGCGCCTCGCTGGCGAAGGCGGTCTGGCCGTTCACATTGAGGCCGAGGCCCGGCTGCTGGCCGGTGACGTTGGGGATCTCGAACCGTTGCTGCGAGGTGCCGATGATGGCGGAGACGCGGCTCACGTCATCGATGATGTGGTCGAAGTAGCCGAACCCCTGGAGCTGGTCGGAGTGGTCGTGCAGCGGCGTTGAGCGGCCGTCCGGGCTCTCAATGCCGACGTCCGTCCCGGTGTAGCTCAACGAGCCGAAGGCGCTGGAGCGGCCGAACGAGCCGCCGCCCTCGATGCTCGGCGTGATCACGCCGTGGCTGCCGCCGTAGATCGAGGCCTCGCCGCCGGTCTTGAAGCCGCTCTTGGTGGTGATGTTGATGATGCCGGCTGTGCGCAGGCCGTATTGGGCGGGCAGAGCCCCGGTGATCAGCTCGATGTTGGACGCGAGCCGGGGCGACAGGGTCTGGCCGAACACCGCCAGGCCCTCGGGCAGGATCACATTGTTGAGCCGGTACTGGATGTTGCCGTGGTCGCCGCGGACGTGCAGCTGGCCGAAACTGTCCTGCGCCACGCCAGGCGCCTGCAGCACCACCTGATTGAGCTGGGTATTGGCCCCGCCCGGCAGGTTGGTGATGAACGCCTGCGGCAAGGAATAGCTGGTGGCGCCCAACGCCGGTTCGACCGCCGCACGCGCGGCGTCCAGCCGCTGGGCGGTGACCACCACCTCGGAGACGGTGTCCGCCGTGCTCGGTGCGTCGGCGGCGACGGCGGCGGATGTGCAAAGGGCAGCAGCGCTCGTGGCCGCCAGCAACAACAGGATTCTCGACATCGCCGCACTCCGTCTCAACCCCAGGCCTTGCACTCAGACCCGGGTGTTACGAGATAACATAGCTGTTATGAAATAACATAACGTCCCGTCAAGAGCCGTTGCGGCGAAGCGGCGACCGGAGTTAGCTGACGCCTATGAACGAGGCATGCCATCACGACGACGGGGAACACCCTGGGCTGAAGGGCGCGGCGCTGAAGCGCGCTCTCGGCCAGGCCGAAACCCGCTGCATGCGCACGCAGGAGCGACTGACCGTCCCGCGCAAGCGCGTGCTGGAGCTGCTGCTGGAGGCGGATGCGCCGCTGAAGGCCTACGATCTGATCGCGGCCTATGGCGAGGGCGGCGAGCCCGCCAAGCCGCCCACCGTCTACCGCGCCCTGGAATTCCTCGAGCGCCTGGGCTTCGCCCACCGCATCGAGAGCCTGAACGCCTACGTGCCCTGCCGCCTGGACGGCGCTGGGCACAAGGCCGCCTTCCTGATCTGCGAGTGCTGCGGGGCCGCCGAAGAGTTCGAACCCGACTTCGCCCCCCAACTCGCGGCGGCGGAAGCGCACGGCTACGCCGTGACTGGGGTCACCCTGGAAGCGCGAGGGCTATGTCCCGCGTGTCGGCCGTGATCGCGGCCTTCTCTCCCTGCGGGAGACGGTGGACCGCGAAGCGGGTCGGATGAGGGGTCTCCCAGAACTCGCGGGCTAACGGAAAGCGTTTCCCGCTCAGAGCGCGACCACGCCCCCTCATCCGACAGGCTGCGCCTGCCACCTTCTCCCGCAGGGGGAGAAGGCGCCTTGGCGCTCTGGCCCCTACCAGAAGATGTCCTGCACCACCTGCACGACCTGGCCGCTGTAGCTGTCGATGAGCAGGGCGTCGTTGCCGACCCGGACCCAGTCGTAGCCCAGCGGCGGATACGGCAGGCCGTAGCTCCACCAGTCGTTGAGCAGGTAGTCCGAGCCATACCAGCCGTGCGGCAGGAACTCGCCGAACGCCCAGCTGTGCGCATAGAAGCCGATCGGCGGGCGATAGTAGCCGTACCGGTAGCGCTGGTGGCTGCGATAGACCGGCGGATAGCGCCCCTGCTGCCAGTGCGGCCGGCCGCGGTCGTCATGACGATTCCAGCCATTGCGGTTTCCATCGTTGCGGTCGCCGCCGCGGCGGTCCCAGTCACGTCGGTCGCCGTTGTTGAATCCGTTGTTGCGATCACCGTTGTTCGACCCGCCGTTACGGTCGCCGTCCCAGCGCCGGCCATCGCGGGAGCCGGAGTTCCCGTCGCCGCGGCGATCGACACCGCCCTGACGCGCCGCATCCTGTTGGCGCCCGGCGACGTCGCGGTTGGCGCGCGGCGAGCTCTGAACGCCGGGCTGCACGGGCTCATTGCCGCGGAATTGCTCGCGCGAACGCGGCATGCGCGCCGGCGGGGCGCCGGGAGCCTGCGGCGCGACCCGAGTGCCGGGCTGCGCGGGCTCATTGCCACGGAACTGCTCGCGCTGGCGTGGCGTGCGCGCGGGCGGGGCGACCGGAGCCTGCGGCGCGACCTGGGCCTGCGCCGCGCCGCGGTGCTGATCGACTTGGAATTCGGAGCGGCGCTGGCCGCGGTTGTCGGCCCCGCCCATCATGTCGCGGCGCTCGGTGTCCTGGAATTGCGGGCGCTCGCTGCGGTTTTGGCCGCCGACGTTCTGGCCGCCGCCGTTATGCCCGCCACCCTGGCGTCCGCCGCCGTCAGCGCCGGCGCCATCGCCGCGGTCGCCGCGGTGGCCGCCCTGGTCCTGCGCAAGCGCGGCGGTCGCCGAACCCGCCAGCAGCACCAGCGCGAGCGCGGCTGTGATCGTGGTCTTCATCTTCGTCTCTGGCCTTTCTTGGCCCAATCAGGTGTCCCGTTGCTGGCATATAGCGGGGCTGTGCGTGAACCACGCTTGAACGAACCGGGCGGCTGCGCCAACTCTGCCGCATCAGCAGCGCGAGACCCCACGTGACGGCCCATCCCAACGACATCCTGGGCTTCTGGCGCAGTGCAGGACCCAAGAAGTGGTTCGCCAAATCCGCGGCTTTCGACGAGGCGATCCGGCTGAAATTCGAGCCGGTGCACCACGCCGCCGCGCGCGGCGAATACGACGGCTGGACGGCGACGCCGGACGCCGCGCTCGCCCTGCTCATCCTGCTCGACCAGTTCCCGCGCAACCTCTACCGCAACTCGGCCCACGCCTTCGCCACCGACCCGAAGGCCCGCGCCATCGCCCGCGCCGCTGTCGAGGCCGGCTTCGACCGGCAGGTGGAGCCCGAACTCCGCAACTTCTTCTACCTGCCCTTCGAACACTCCGAGGACATCACCGACCAGGACTACGGTCTCGCCCTCTGCGCCGAGGCGGGCGCCGAGAACGACCTGAAGTGGGCTGTGATCCACCGCGACATCATCGTCCGCTTCGGCCGCTTCCCGCATCGCAACGCCGCGCTGGGCCGCAAGACCACCCCGCTGGAGCAGGAATTCCTCGATGAAGGCGGGTTCGGCGGCTGAGCGGCTTAGCAGCCGGCGCCCCTGCAGGCCGCCAGGTGATCGCTCAGCGAGTCGGTGTCTCGCTTGGCCTGGAGCTTTTCGGCCTCGACCTGCTCGGGCGTGCGGCAGACCCGTTTTTGCATGATGCTGCCGATGGCGACCTCGCTGCGGCACACCATCTTCGGCGTCTTGGGCTTTTCCGGCTTCGCCGGCGGCGCAGCCTCGGTCGGCGCGATGGAGGACGGCGCTGAGGCCGCGGTCGGGGCCAACAGCAACACGGCGAACACAAGCGCGATGAACATTCGGACGTCCCCTCTTCCCAGATGCCAGCTTGGCTGGCCGCGCGGCGCGCGACAAGCTGTGGAGCGAGCCGCAAATCCCTGTGAATCGCCGAATCACCTCATTCCGGCGGCTCGCGAATCAGCGCGTCCTGCACTTTGCATGAACGCCCACGCCGCCATCCAGCCGGTCTACCAGGCCGCCCCGGACCATCCGGAGCGCCAGTACCTCGCGCTCCTGGAAGACATCCTGGCCAATGGCGTGAAGCGCGGCGACCGCACGGGTACGGGCACGCTCGGCGTCTTCGGCCGCCAGATGCGCTTCGACCTGGCCCAGGGCTTCCCCCTGCTGACCACCAAGAAGCTGCACCGCAAGTCGATCATTCTCGAACTGCTCTGGTTCCTGCGCGGCGACACCAACGTGCGCTGGCTGCAGGAGCGCGGCGTCTCCATCTGGAATGAGTGGGCCGACGACCACGGCGAGCTCGGCCCTGTCTATGGCAAGCAATGGCGGTCCTGGACCGCGCCGGACGGCAGGGTGATCGATCAGATCGCCGCCGTGGTCGAAGGCCTGAAGACCAACCCCACCAGCCGCCGCCACATCGTCTCGGCCTGGAATCCGGCGGAGGTGGAGGACATGGCGCTGCCGCCCTGCCACTGCCTCTTCCAGTTCTTCGTGGCGGACGGGAAACTGAGCTGCCAGCTCTACCAGCGCTCGGCCGACGTGTTCCTGGGCGTGCCGTTCAACATCGCGAGCTACGCCCTCCTGACCCTGATGGTGGCGCAGGTGACGGGCCTGAAGCCCGGCGAATTCGTCCATACGCTGGGCGACGCGCACCTCTACTTGAACCACCTCGACCAGGCGCGTCTGCAGCTCTCAAGGGAGCCTCTGACCCTGGGCCAGATGCACCTGGCCGACAAGCGCGACCTCTTCGCCTTCGACTTCGAGGACTTCACCCTCGAAGGCTATCGCGCGCATCCGAGCATCCCAGCGCCGATCGCCGTCTGAACCCGTCGCGGTCCGAGACAGAGTCGGGGTAGAGATACTCCATGCTCTCCCCCATCCTCGCCGCCGGCCCTATCGCGCGCACCCGCAACGGCGTCATCGGGCGCAACGGCCACCTGCCCTGGCGGCTGAAGACCGACATGGCCAACTTCCGCGCCGTGACCATGGGCAAGCCGGTGATCATGGGGCGCAAGACCTGGGACAGCCTGCCCAAACGCCCCCTGGTCGGGCGCACCAACATCGTGCTCAGCCGCGACGGCCGGTTCGAGCCGAAGACCGCCGTGGTCTGCGAGGACTTCGCCGAGGCGCTGGCGCTCGCCCGCGACACCGCCCAGGACGACGGGGTCGGCGAATATTGCGTGATCGGCGGCGCCTCGCTCTTCGACATGGCCCTGCCCAAGGCCAAGCGCCTCTACCTCACCGACATCGACGCCGAGATCGCCGGCGACGTGACGCTCGCGCCGATCGATGAGAGCCAGTGGACCGAGGTCCGCAGCCAGGCCTATCCGGCCGGCGAGGACGACGAATACCCCTTTACCATCCGGGTGCTGGAACGCCGCTGATCCCGGGCTATGGTCGCCTCCAACAAGAGCGATAGAGGGACGCCAAGATGGATCTGCAGCTGGTCGCCGAGGGCTTCGAATTTCCCGAAGGCCCGATCGCCATGGACGACGGGTCCGTCATCCTGACCGAGATCAAGGCCCAGCGGCTCACCCGCGTCACGCCGGACGGCAAGAAGACCACCGTGGTCGAGACCGGCGGCGGCCCCAACGGCGCGGCCATTGGCCCGGACGGCGCCATCTGGATCACCAACAACGGCGGCGCGTTCGAGTGGCTCGAAAACGCCGGCATGACCATCCCCGGCCCCACGCCGGTCAGCCACGTCGGCGGCATGATCCAGCGCTTCGACCTGAAGAGCGGCAAGCTGGAGACCATCTACGAGGCGTGCGAGGGCCGCCGGCTGATCGGGCCCAACGACCTGGTCTTCGACAAACAGGGCGGAGTCTGGTTCACCGACCACGGCTGCTCGACGCCGGAGGGCCGCAAGTTCGGCGCGCTCTACTATGCGAAGACCGACGGCAGCCACATCTCCCGCCAGCGCGACCACATCATCTCGCCCAACGGCGTCGGCCTCTCGCCCGATGAGAAGGCGGTCTACGTCGCCGACACCCAGCTGGGGCGCCTGTGGGCCTTCGACATCGGCGAGCCGGGCCAGCTCGCGCCGCCGCCCGGCTTCGCGCCCGGCCGCGTAATCAAGACGCTCGACGGCTTCTCCTACCTCGACAGCCTGGCGGTGGAGGCCGGCGGCAAGGTGTGCGTGGCGACCATCATCAACGGCGGGATCACCGCCTTCGACCCCGACGGCTCGATCGAGCATTTCCCGGTCCCCGACCTGATCTGCACCAACATCTGTTTCGGCGGACCGGACATGATGGACGCCTGGATTACCGCCTCGGCCACCGGCAAGCTCTACAAGGCCCGCTGGCCCCGCCCCGGACTGAGGCTGAACTTCAACGCCTGAACCGCGGCGGGCCCTCTCGGCGGAACTCGGCGGCGACTAGCACGCTTAAGCTGTTCACGAGGGGGTCCGGGCGGTGCGCCGCCGATACCGCGAGGGACATGCATGACCAAAACGGCCGCCGCCGACGCCTCGACGGGCGTCCCCGGTTTGGACGACATCCTGGCCGGCGGCCTGGCGCGCGATCGCGTCTATCTGCTGGAAGGCAGTCCCGGCACCGGCAAGACGACGACGGCCATGAGCTTCCTGCGCGCCGGCGCCAAGCTCGGAGAACCCAGCCTCTACATCACGCTTTCCGAGACCGAAGGCGAGCTGCGCGACACGGCCAAGTCCCACGGCTGGAACCTGAAAGGCATCACGATCTTCGAGCTCGTCCCGCCGGAAAGCCTGCTGGACGAACAGCAACAGCAGAGCCTGCTCTACTCGTCCGACCTGGAGCTGGGCGAGACCACCCGGATGATCTTCGAGGCGGTGGAGCGACTGAAGCCCACCCGCGTCGTCATCGACAGCCTCTCGGAGATCCGCCTGCTGGCGCAGAGCTCGCTGCGCTATCGACGCCAGGTGCTGGCCCTGAAGCACTATTTCGCCAAGCACGGCGCGACCGTCCTGCTGCTCGACGATCTGACCACGGAGACGTTGGACAAGACCGTGCACAGCGTCGCCCACGGCGTCATGCGGTTGGAAGAACTGGCGCCCGAATATGGCGCCGAGCGGCGCCGGGTGCGGGTCGTGAAATACCGTGGCCGCAAGATCCGCGGCGGCTACCACGACTTCACCATCCGCACCGGCGGGCTGGAGGTCTATCCGCGACTGGTGTCTTCGGAGCACAAGCGCAAGTTCAAGCGCGAAGCCCTGCCCAGCGGCGTGGAAGGCCTTGACGCCATCCTTGGCGGCGGCGTCGAGCGGGGATCGAGCTGCCTGATCCTCGGGCCGGCGGGAACCGGCAAGTCGCTGATCACGCTCTATTTCGTGCTCTCCGCCATCCGCCGCGGGGAGAAGGCCGCGCTCTTCGCCTTCGATGAGGAGCTCGGCTTGCTCTTCGCCCGCACCAAGGGTTTCGGCATCGACCTGCAGGCCCTGGTCGACAGCGGCGCTCTCCTGATCCAGCAGGTGGACGCGGCCGAGCTGTCGCCCGGCGAGTTCACTGCGCGGGTGCGCCACTGCGTGGTGGCCAACGACATCAAGACCGTCGTGATCGACAGCCTGAACGGCTATCAGGCGGCCATGCCGGAGGAGAATTTCCTCATCCTGCACATCCACGAGCTGCTGCAGTTCCTGAACCGCCAGGGCGCCACGACCTTCCTGACCGTCGCCCAGCACGGCCTGGTCGGCGACATGAAGGCGCCGGTCGACGTGACCTACCTGGCCGACACCGTGCTCCTGCTGCGCTACTTCGAGGCCGTGGGCGAGGTCCGCCGCGCGGTCTCGGTCATCAAGAAGCGCTCGGGCGCCCACGAAAAGACCATTCGTGAGTTTGAGATCGGCGAGGCGGGCCTCAGCGTTGGACCGCCGCTGACCAACTTCCAGGGTGTGCTGCGGGGCGTCCCGAATTTCGTCGGCAAGGGTTCGGGGTTGATGGGAGACCCCTCCACATGACGGAGACCATGGCGGCGGAATCCGAGCGCGTGCTGGTCGTGGCCCCGCTCGGCCGTGACGCCGCGATCGCCGCCGCCATCCTGGACGAGGCGCGCCTGCCGGTGATGGCCTGCCCCGATGTCCGCTGCCTGATCGAGGAGCTGAACGTGGGCGCCGGGGTGGCGCTGATCGTGGAGGAGGCGTTGCAGGGCTCCGACTATCCGCAGCTGGTGCGCTGGATCGAACAGCAGCCACCCTGGTCGGACCTGCCGATCGTGCTGATCGCCCACCGCGGCGGCGGCATCGAGCGCAACCCGACGGCCCGGCGCATGAGCGCGGCCCTGGGCAATGTCGCCTTCCTTGAGCGGCCGTTTCATCCCACCACCCTGGTCAGCGTCGTCCAGACCGCGCTGCGGGGCCGTCGACGACAGTACGAGGCGCGCGACCGCATCCAGGCGATCCGCGCCGCCGAGGAACTGCTGGAGCGCCGCGTCGAGGAACGCACCGCCGAGCTGGAAAGCGCCAATCGCCAGCTCGCCGGGCAGATCGCCGAGCGCGAACGGGTGGAATCGGCCCTGCGCCAGGCGCAGCGGCTCGAGGCGGTCGGCCAGCTCACCTCCGGCGTCGCCCACGATTTCAACAACCTGCTGATGGTGGTGTTGGGAAACATCCGCCAGATGCAGAAGGCCCACCCCGAGCCCGCCACTCAACGCCGGCTGCACATGATGGCGAAGGCGGCCGAACGCGGCGCGCAGCTTACCGCGCAGATGCTGGCCTTCTCGCGACGCCAGCGGCTGGAGCCCCGCCCTGTCGACCTCAACGAGACCGTGCTCAGCATGCGCGACCTGCTGCAGAGCACCATGGGCGGCTCGATCGAGATCAAGACCATGCTGCAGGCCGGCCTGTGGCCCGCGATGATTGATCCCACCCAGATCGAACTGGTCATCCTCAACCTGGCCATCAACGCCCGCGACGCGATGGAGGTCGGCGGCGCTCTCACCGTCGAGACCGGCAATATCACCCTGGGCCAGCCGAGCCGTCCCGAAGAGGCGCCGGCCGGCGACTACGTCATGGTCGCCGTGACGGACACCGGCGCCGGCATGAACGAAGCGGTGCTTGGCAAGGCCTTCGAGCCGTTCTTCACCACGAAGGAGGTCGGCAAGGGATCGGGCCTGGGGCTCAGCCAGGTGTTCGGCCTCGCAAAGCAGTCCGGCGGCGGCGTGCGGATCGACTCCACCGTGGGCGTCGGCACCTCGGTTCAGGTGTTCCTGCCCAAGGCCTCGGCGGGGCCGGACCTGGACGCTGACGCCGCGCCCGAGGCGCAGGCCGTCCGGCCACGCAACGTCCAGGTCCTGCTGGTGGACGACGACAGTGCGGTGCGCGAAGTCACGGCCGGAATCCTGCACGACCTGGGCTACGGCGTGATCGAGGCCGGGTCTGGCGGGGCCGCCCTCGAAGTGCTCGACCGCGAGGCCGACATCGACCTGCTGCTCGTCGACTTCGCCATGCCCGGCATGAACGGCGCCGAGGTGGCCCGCGAGGTTCACGCCCGCCGTCCCGGCCTGCCGGTCCTGTTCGTCACCGGCTACGCCGACACCGAGGCCCTGGCCTCAGCCGGCGACGACGGCATCCTCAGGAAGCCCTTCGTCGAGAAGGACCTGGCCGCAAAGCTCCGCTCGGCCCTGCGCGCGGATACGGCCTAGTTACGGCCTAGTAGAGCGTCGCCATCGCGGAGCGGTCGAACGCCGAAAGTTCATGCGTGCGGCCTTCGCGGATCTTCACCACCCAGTCGGGATCCTGCAGCAGCGCCCGGCCCACCGCCACCAGGTCGAAGTCGCCGCGGTCCAGCCGACGCTCCAGCTCGTCGAGCGAGGCCGGTTCCGACTTCTCGCCGGCGTAGGCGGCCACGAACTCGCCTGTCAGGCCCACCGAGCCCACGGTGATCGTCGGAACGCCGGTCAGCTTCTTGGCCCAGCCGGCGAAGTTGAGGTCGGAGCCGTCGAACTCGGGCTCCCAGAACCGGCGCTGCGAGCAATGGATGATGTCCACCCCGGCGTCGACCAGCGGGTTCAGCCACGCCGCCATCTCGTCCGGCGTCTTGGCGAGCTTCACTTCGAAGTCCTGCTGCTTCCACTGGCTGATGCGCAGGATCACCGGATAGTCGGGCCCCACCGCCGCGCGCACCGCCCGCAGAATATCGGCGGCGAAGCGGGCGCGGCCGGGCAGGTCCTTCGCGCCGTAAGCGTCTTCCCGCACATTGGTGCCGTCCCAGAAGAACTGGTCGATCAGATAGCCATGGGCGCCGTGCAGTTCGACGGCGTCGAAGCCCAGCGCCTTGGCGTTGGCGGCGGCCTCGGCGAAGGCGCGGATCGCGTCGGCGACCTCGGCGTCGCTCATCGGTTCGCCGAATTGCTTGTCGGGCCGTGAGAGGCCGGACGGACTGTCGTAGGGGCCGGCCGGCGCCCAGGTCTCGCTGCGGGTCCGGACCGCGCCCACATGCCAGAGCTGGGGCGCCATGACCCCGCCGGCCGCATGCACCTCGTCGATCACCCGCTTCCAGGCCGCCAGTTCCTTCTCACCGTGGAAGCGCGGGATGTTCGGATCGTTCAGCGAGGCGGGCCGGTCGACGCCGGTTCCTTCCGAGACGATAAGCCCGACCTCGCCTACGGCGCGGCGGCGGTAGTATTGCGCCACATCCTCGGTCGCCACGCCGCCCGGCGAGAACGAACGGGTCATCGGCGCCATGACGAGCCGGTTCTTGAGGTGGAGCCCCTTAAAGGCAAAGGGCGCGAAGAGCGGATCGGCGGCCACGGGCGGCTCCATTCAAACAACTGTTGGAATGCAGCCTAAACCATCCCCGGCATGGGGTGTCAGCGCAGAAAATCTGCGAGGGCGCCAAGGCGGGTCCTGGTCTACTTCAGGCGCACCTGCGCTCGCTGGTCAGAAGCGGTAGATCGCGCCGAAGACCGAGCCGCTGAGCGTCACATCGGTTGAGGTCGCTGAGCCCCGGGGTCTGGATCAGGGACGACACCGCGCGGTTGACGATGCTCAGCAAGCGGCGGTCGACGCTCGCCCAGTCGGGGTCCAGATGGGACTTGCGGATGATGTAGGCCGCCCGCTTGCGGTCGGCGCCCACAGCCGCGGATTGTTCGGCAAGGCGGAGCGTCTGCGGGTACATGAAGACCTGCCGCGTCGCGGGGAATTGAGTGCGGGCTGAAGCCCGCACTCGTCTTCACGTCCATGCCGCCCGGACTATCCCTCGCCGGCGACCTCAGAACCGATAGTCGACCCCGATCCGAAGGAGGTTCGACCGCACCTTTGCTTCAGACTTGAGGGTCACAAAGTTGCGCGCGCTGGTGACGGAGGTGCTGACCGATCCGAAGTCGGCGTAGAGCCACTCGCCTTTCACCGACATGTTCGAGGATATGGCGTAGCCGGCGCCCAGACCGGCGATCCATCCCACCTTGGTCTTGCTGTGGTCGCCGGAGACGACGTTCTGGGGCGTGCGGTTGTCGGAGAGGTCGAACTTCACCTTGATGTCGCTCGTGGCGATGCCGCCCGTCCCATAGATCAGCAAGGGTCCGGAGACCCAGCCGACCCGCGGCCTGAGACTCCACATCCAGTTCGTCTTCGCCCGTTGGTTCAACTGGTAGGTGGTCGGAGGCGTGAGCGGCAGCGTCGATTGCAGGTTGAGGGTCTGGCGCTGGCTGACCTCCAGAGCGACGAAGTCGGTCTCCAGGCCCAGCAGCCAGCTGCCCGTCTGGTAGTTGAAGCCGGCCTCGATCCCGCCGGTGAACCCGGTCCTGTTGGAACCGTCATCGCCCGTGGCGTTGATCAGATTGATGTCGGCCGGCGGAATGACGACGGCGCCGGTGCCCGCGGACACCGTGGCCTTGGTCGAGCTGTCGCCCCAGTTGGCGCCGATGTTCCCGCCGACATACCAGCCGGACCATGGGCTGTCCTGAGCCGCTGCCGGAAGTGCTGCGACCAAGGCGAGGAGTGACGGCGCTGCGGCCGCAAGGTGGATCAAGCGAAGGGTCATATGGAGCTCCAGTTAGAGAGAATGCTTCCGCTCAGCTGATCGATGCTCAGCGCAGCGCCTGGCCGCCTTGAGGGAGGATTGGTTGTGCGGCGGGTGGGAACGGGTACCGGCCTGGAGCTTTTCGTGCGCCGTCAGCCCCGCATATCGGGTCAAACCCCTGCGACCGTGTCGGTGTCCGGCTTGTGTGGCGGTGCAGACCCACAGAGGCGACCAACAGTCGCCCCAGGCCGTTACGGGGCCCCACTTGATACGGATGGGTGGGAACCCTCAGACGGCTCCTGGCCGGTCCTTGCGCTAGCTCCCGCGTCGGCGCCGTCGGGCTTTGTGAACGCCCGGCCTAGCCGTCGCCGAGGATCGCTTGTCGCCGCGCCAGGCTCTCGGCCGGCCAGAGCTTGGGCATTTCGTAGTAGATGTCGAAGACCTGCGAGTCCGGCGCCAGGCGCACCCAGCGAAGCTTCGACCGGGTGAAGATGTGCACGTCCGGCGGCAGGGCCTCGGGATCGTCCAGGGTCGCCACACGCACGAAGCGCATGGCCGGCCTGCCGCCATAGTCGGACCACATCGCCGTCCCGCAGTCGGCGCAGCGATAGATGTCGTGCGTCCGGCCGCTGTCGGTGGGCATGCGGATTGGGGTCGGCTCGCCGGAGAGGACCTCGATCCGGTCGGTCTCGATCAGGGCGTTGATGGCGAAGGCGCCGCCGCCCTGGCGCTGGCAGTCGCGGCAGTGGCAGCAGTGGACGAACATCGGAGCGGTCTTCAGCCGGTAGCGGACCGCTCCGCAGGCGCATTGGCCCTCGAACGCCATCGCGCGCCTATCCGCCCGCGCCGATCTGCGCCCGGGGCGCGGCGTCGGGGATGTCGGCCATCTTCGGCTGATGGGTGCTGAGTTCTTCCTCCTCACCCAGGCCGTGGTGGAAGTCCTGCAGGATGTCGAACAGCTCGTCGAGCTCGGCCTGCAGCGGCTTTCCTTTGGGGAACCGGTAGCGCCAGAAACTGGCGATATGGCTGACCATGCCTGTCCGCTCGCCCAGGGTGATGAACATCTCCGGCGACTTTAGCAGGAAGTCGCGGAAGGCCATCGGATTACCGGCCTGGGTCAGCTCGGCGAAGGCGTCGTCATAGACCTGCAGCGTGTCGCGGACCTTCTTGACCTGGCCCATGATGCGGCTGTTCACCCGCTGGCCGATGTCCTTGACCTCGCGCAGCAGCTCGTTGTCGCGCGGCCCCACGATCTTCACCTCGGTGAGCTCGGAGATCACCGCGCGCAGTTCCGGCCAAAGGCTGGTCAGCACCCACTTGTAGTAGAGGAAGCCCTTCCAGCTGAAGATGCCTTCTCGGAAGTTCTCGCCCTCCAGACCGAGCGTCAGCCGAAGCGGCTCGAGCCGGTGGTCGACCTCGCCGGAGAGCAGCAAGCTGACCAGCTTGGAGATGTTGCCGCTGCTGCCTGGCGCCGCGCCCTGCCCGCCGTAGGCCAGGTCCACCAGCTTGGAGATCTCGCTGGAGACAAACCGCTGCATGCGATCGGTGTCGGCGGCCGAGATCGCGAAGTAGCAATTGGCGATCTTGAAATCGCGCCGTTTCAGGTGTTCGCGCAGCAGGAACGGGTCGAGCGAGGGCAGCTCGTCCAGCGCCTCCAGGAGGGAGACGTCGCGCGCCTCGTCGTCCTGGTCGCCGCGAAGCTGGTTCAGCATCTCCTGCCAGCCGCGCTGGCCGACGAACAGCGAGCGGCCGCCAAGGCTCAGGTCGGTCCGCTCGAAGGGGATGATCAGCTTGGTGGATATCCGCCGGCCGGCGTCGAAATTGTACTGCTCGTCCTGGCGCAGGCGGTGCTTGATGATGACCGCGCCATTCAGGCTCGCGGCCTTGAAGAAGGGCGAGCTCTCGTACTCGGTGTCGCCGAAATTCTGGGTCGCAACGGCGGCAAGGTTAAGGACGCGGCTCGTGGACGCGGTCTTCTCCAGCCCGCTCAGGCTGCGGAAGGAACGGTCTTGTCCTCGCGACGCCAATTCGTCCTCCGGTTGCGGAGCAACTCTCCGCCACGTGGTTATGAGCCCTATCTATCGGTAGAAGCTCTACAATTCGGTTAAGGCCCTTTGCGTTCGTCGATCATGTTCGACGAACGTGGTAGCTCATCTAGCCGAGTCTTCCCCTTTGGGCCATTCCGCGCGAATACTGACTGAACGGCGTTAATCGAAGGCGCCGATCGGAGGACGTGAGCCATGGACGACGGTTCGATCGATGTGAAACGGGCCGCCCGCGAGGCCGCCTATTCGATGCCGCTCAGCGAGATCAATCCGGCGGATCCGGAGCTGTTCCGCACCGACACCATGTGGCCCTACTTCGAGCGGCTGCGCGCCGAGGACCCGGTCCACTGGGCGGTCGATCCCGCCGCGGATATCGGCGGCTACTGGTCGGTGACCAGGTGGAACGACATCATGGCCGTGGACACCAACCACGAGGCCTTCTCGTCCGACCCCACCATCGTGCTGCCCGACCCGGCGGAAGACTTCACGCTTCCGATGTTCATCGCCATGGACCCGCCCAAGCACGACGTTCAGCGCAAGACCGTCAGCCCGATCGTGGCGGGGCCGAACCTGGCCAAACTCGAGCCGATCATCCGCGAGCGGGCCGGCGCGATACTCGACGACTGTCCGATCGGCGTGGAGTTTGACTGGGTGGACAAGGTCTCCATCGAACTGACCACCATGACGCTGGCGACCCTCTTCGACTTCCCGTGGGAGGACCGCCGCAAGCTCACCCGTTGGTCGGACGTCGCGACCGCGGGCCCGGAGAGCGGCGTGTTCGACTCCACCGATCCCGAAAAGGCCGAGGAGCAGCGCCGCGCCGAGCTCTTCGAGTGCGTCGACTACTTCATGCGCCTGTGGAACGAGCGGGTGAACGCCCCGCCGCAGCCCGACCTGATTTCCATGCTCTGCCATGGCGAGGCCACCCGGAACATGGACCGCATGGAGTATCTCGGGAACCTGATCCTGCTGATCGTCGGCGGCAACGACACCACCCGCAACACGATCACCGGGTCGGTCCTGGCGCTGAACCTGAACCCCGAGCAGGACAGGAAGCTGCGCGAGAACCCCGAGCTGATCCCCTCGATGGTGTCCGAGACCATCCGCTGGCAGACGCCGCTCGCCTATATGCGCCGCACCGCGCTCCACGATGTCGAACTGGGCGGCAAGACCATCAAGAAGGGCGACAAGGTCGCCATGTGGTACGTGTCCGGCAACCGCGACGAAGAGGTCATCGACCGGCCCAACGACTACATCATCGACCGCGAGCGGGTGCGCCAGCACCTGTCGTTCGGCTTCGGCATCCACCGTTGCGTGGGCAACCGCTTGGCGGAACTGCAGCTCAAGATCATCTGGGAAGAGATCCTCAAGCGCTTCCCGAAGATCGAGGTCACGGGCCAACCCAAGCGGGTCTTCTCGTCCTTCGTGAAGGGCTACGAGAGCCTGCCGGTGATCATCCCGACCCGGCTCTAGCCCGGCCGGAAACCAGGGCCGCGGCTTCCGCCATCACCGGGTCCCAATCCCCGAAGGCGTGTGCGGCCAACACCTGGGCTCTCGGATACCAGGGATAGCTGTCGCTCCCCAGCCGGGTCCAAGGCGAGGGACCGGAAATCAGGGCGACGGGATGACCGCAGGCGCCCGCCAGCGCCGCTGTCGCGTTTCCCACGCCGACGATCAGATCCAAGGCCTCGCACAACGCCGCCAGGTCGTCGATGTCCTCCCGAACGTCCAGGCCGGGCGCTTGCAGGATTTCCACGCCGCTGAGCTCGCAAAGCGCCCGAAGTTCATCGGCGCAATCGCCGTACTGGAGGTTGATGAACCGCACGCCCGGCGTCTTCAGCAGGGGAACCCATCGGTCCAGCGTGGGATAGTTGCGTCGCCGCTCGCCGAGCAGCTTTCCGCTGCGCCAGGTGATCCCCACCACCGGCGGGCCTTCGCCCAGCCAGCGCCGCCAGTGAGCGACCCGCGCCGGATCGGGCCGCAAATAGCCCGCGCTTGGCGGGAAGTCGGCGGCGCTTCGCCGGTATCGCCGGTTCAGCGAGGCCAGCGGCGTCCAATAGTCGATGAACTGTGCCGCCACCCCAGGCACGGTTCGGTGTCGTTTCCCACGTTGGCGCCCCGTCGCATGAGCCGTCACCGTCGCCTGTGGAAAGCTGCGGCGAAAGAGCTCGACCAAGCGCGGCTCGACGGCCACCGACAAGTGTCCGTCCGGCCCCAACTCGTCGAGGACGTCCGGCAGGAGGTTGGCGAACATCAGCTCATCGCCCAAGCCCTGTTCAGCAACGACAAGCAGGCGCTTGCCCGACAAGGCCATCGGCGGCAGCCAACGGCGGCCCGGCGCCTCGAACACGACGGCGGTGGCCAGGTCCCGCGAGAAGCGCGCCTCATAGGCGTCCCAGCCTGCCGCAAGGTCGCCGCGCGCCAGGGAAAGCGTCGCCGCGGCGAAGTCGATCATGGCGACGTCCGCGGGCCTGCGGGCGAGTTTGCGGGCCCGCGCGAAGTCCGCCTGCGCCGCGTCCAGCTGGCCCAGGTCGAAATGGGCGCCGCCGCGATTGTAGAGGGCGGTGGCGGACCGGCCGTCCAGGCGTATGGCTTCGTCGAAGAACGTCAGGGCCAGCTCGGTCTGGCTGTCCTGCACGAGCGTCGTCCCCAGCGCATTCCACAGGCGCGGCTCAGTTGGGGTCTCGGTAATCGCGAGCCGCAGGACGGAGATCGCGTCCTCGAATCGACCCAACTCGCGCAACGCCCGGGCGCGTCCGTCGACGGCCTCGAGCCGGGCCGGCTGCAGCCGGCTTACGGCTTCCCACAGCCTCGCCGCCGTCTCGTGCAACTCCATTCGCCCGGCAAGATGAGCAACCGAGGCCAGCAGGTCAGGATCGTCCGGCGATGCAGCGATGGCGGTCTGGTACGCCGCAAGCGCTGCGGCCAGGTCGCCGGCGCGCTCCAGCTTGGCCGCGTTGGCCAGCGCATTCGAAATGTGAGGAGACTTGGCTGGCGCGACCACGGGCCGATCCTGCATCGATTGCTCAGTCCGACGCAAATCGCCCGCGGCTACGATCGGCGGTCAGAGGCCGAGCACCAGCCTCGACAGCTGTCGTAACATTTTGTATTGTATGAGTTTTCTGAGCGCGTTTAACAAGCTCAACCTTTGCTAGGTCCCAAATAGGTCCCAAAGAATCGAAGGTTTGTCGGCGGGACACGACGTCGAGTGGCCGGCGGCGCCGCAGGCGCCCGCTAGAGGCGGACCGTAGGAGCC
>Ga0307513_10003967_pt1 | contig 19872 bp, 16 predicted proteins | sample 15_EM_MG_FD_202174 | JGI IMG/M metagenome (GOLD analysis project Ga0307513, IMG submission 202174) | Populus trichocarpa ectomycorrhiza microbial communities from riparian zone in the Pacific Northwest, United States - 15_EM | ecosystem: Host-associated > Plants > Roots > Unclassified | place...
ACAGTTGTGATTTGCGGATAAAAAATTGTATAAGAAAGATATGTGAACCAAACAAGTACAAGTAGAGCTGGAAAACTTTTCGAGTGGGACGGGTCATTGTGTTATTTGGTCGTGATTGGATGGAGGGTGACAGACTGTAATGCAAACAAACAAAGCTGGAGAACTCCTTCCTTATAAGTGATTTTAGACCGAGAGGAACCTTACTGTTTTACAGCAAGGCCATAATGCCGACCAAGACACTAACAGCCCATTCAGGGAACGCCATGGGGTGTTGGAATTTCAGGAGGCTGTGTGAGCGTGTGCAATGCGCCGATGCTCGGTACTTCAGGTGCATTCTCAGTTTGTGCGTTCTCCAGGGTTGTTAGCCCCTTTTTACCTTTATTCCGTTATTATTCCATAGTCTACAGTATATATATGAGAATTTGTACCGTAGCTACCCATCTGTTTGCCTCTCGAGCTCACCGAGACAAACGTAAATCTTATTCTTTTATCTTACCTTGATCACAAAAGAGTACACTTACCGATTCGATTTCAACATGGGGTACTGGAACATTCAACAAGCCTAAAGCCAATGTGGATATGTTGGTGCGCGGGTGGTCGGAGATGTGCGGTATGCTTAAGATTGAGGAAGGAGGCAATTTTTGTTTTCCAAATCATATCAAGGCACAATTTTTCATTTTTATTATATGCTCAGTCTCTCAATGGGCTCCACCACCATCTGGATTTGATCTGGATACATGAATACCCGTATTCTCCACAGGGTTGGCGGTGTTACCCTGCAAATTCAAACTCCCTTCGAAATGAGATAACGGCCAAGTCCATCTACATCTGCATCATCCACCATGATGCTCAGTAAAATGAGACTTTTTGCATTAGTCAGACTATAGTCACACAAAGTTGTGCCAAAGTCGTACCTGCAGGAATTCAGACTAATGCATGACTAATATATTGACTATGGTACGAATATTCGTGACTTTGTATGACTTTCAGGAGCGCCATATGGGTTATAATGCAGAATGTCATAAGAATTTAGATTGGCCCTTTGGCTTAGTGGTAAAACTGTATCAACTTGTATTACTTTGACTATGGCATCAACTGATGTTCAAGCTTTTGGTTTGAACCCTCAACATGCCTAAATTTAAATGTTTTAGAAAACCACTCATGCTGACTTTTGTTGACTAAAAGTTGTTCAAAGTCAATGGTATTCAGACTCTAGTCAAAACAATAGTCATACATTAGTCTGAATTCCTGCAGGTATGACTTTAGTATGACTTTGTGTGACTTTAGTCTGACTAATGTAAAAGTCTCATTTTACTGAGCATGACGCTCCATGCCCTCGAAACTGCGAAAATTGTAAGTAAAAGTTTTTATTTAGTGTTTGAACTTTGAAAGTCCAGTCTGGTCCAGTTTTTTGATGCCCAAGGGCCAGTAAGTTTGGGAATTGGAAGTTACAGCGTGCATGACAGCAATTGTTTACGGTGGCAATTTCCATGAGGAGAATATGTCCTGTTGGAAAACGAGGTGGGGACACAAGGATGGAAGGAAAACAACATGATATTGGTGGTGGTACAGTGGCAAGAAGCATCAATAGGAAGAAAAGATTGGGGGCAACAAAGAAGTCCCCAATGTATCTACATGAACAAACAATGGTGGTGCACACCAAGTTGACCACACAACATGAATTGTCAACACACCCCCTCAACAAGGTGTGCAACAAGAGAAAACAAAAGGAATAAAATATAACAAACAAGGGGATAAAACACCCCCTGAAGAAAGTGACTGTCAGGAGAGCAACAACAGTAAAATAAAAAGAATAAACAGAAAGGGGAACAAAAACACCCCCTGCAAAGAATAATGAAACACAAAATAAAACAATAACATACAATGAATAGTGATGTGCCGGCTTTGGCCTGAGGCCAGAAGCTGGGCCAAGCCAAGCCAAAAAAAGCCGGGCCAAGCCAGGCCTGACCTTTTGGCCTGAGCTGGCTTTTGGCCCAGCCTGGGGTATGGGAAAGCCAAAGCCGTTGGCCTGGGCCCCAGCTTTTGTACCCTAGAAATATGACTTAAAGTTGTTGTGAGAGACAGAATTTTGAACATTTTTACAAAGGTTTTCATAATGAAACACATTTAAACTGAGCCTCAAATGTGACGTGGCACTCAAAAACAGCCACATAGAACACATTTGGCAAGATACATCGGAGTTTAAATTACAATCAAAACCTCCTGCGTGTGACACTGCTATGGTGGGATTATTCTGAGGGGGGGGTCAAAATGTCAGGCACATTGTTTGAATTTTGACAGATGGAAAATAGTTGTCAAAATATCATGTGAATTTCCTTATAAGGAAGTTCATGTGACATTTTGACGATTTTTTTGCCTTGATCAAAATTCAAACATCTTGACCTGTATTTTGACCCCCCCTCAGAATAGTCCCACCACAGCAGTGTGATTCACTGTGATTTTGCATGATTCTGGAATTGTTCCACACCTCCTGCACTCAAAAATAAATAGAATAGGGTAACTACACTGTATAGTAGATATTTACATATGCTTAAATCAATTTATAGGTCAAAAAGTGCAAATTTGTACATATACACCAAAAGCCCTGGCTTAGGCCAAAGCCAGGCCAAGCCAAGCCTAACTTCTAGCTTTGGGCCCGGCTCACAATTTCCTCAAGCCAAAGCCACCTAAAGCCAGGGCTTTCAGGCCAAGCCAGAGCCGGCACATCACTAACAATGAACAAGAAAATAAAGACAAGTAAAATAATTACAGTGGGTTACGAAGGATGTTGGTGCCTTTCTGCTGACTCATTGTCCTACTATTGACAAAGTTGGGTTGTTAGCACCTGAGGACAAACAACTTAATGCATGAAAACCACAGATGCACCATCCAATGTCCATGACAAAGATAAACCTGAATACAAAAATACCCCCCCCCCCACACACACAACAATCATAAACACAAACACATGTGGCACATGGAAATGACAAATGTGAATGGAAGTGCAGCCCTCAGAAATGTATGACCCATCCCCACCCCCCCTTGCAAATGCCAAGCCAAGTAGGTTCCACTATACCAATAACCAGTACTCTGCATCAGCATTGACAGCCACCATGAATGTGCATGGGTGATGACCAAACCTTTGTTACTGAATTGCAAACCTTGCAATGCTGCATGGTGGTGTCAATTGACAATGACATTGCTGTTGCAAGGTATTGTGGTTGGTTAAACTTGGTTTTGGAGACATACCTGTACACAGGTTGCATATAAGGCTGGACACAGGTGCGGGTCCATAAGGGTTACCTGTGGGTATACCCGTGGGAATACCTGCAGGTAGTGTGACCCGCAGATCTGGTTCACCTGCAGCCGCGGATCCTTGAGGATCCAGGCTTTGATTTTTTTAATAGTGGGTAACCTACAGGTACCTCTATGTTTAAGTTCTTTTTTTTTGGCATAGTGTGCATGAATTCGAACCATAAATACCAGATGAGTTCAAGCAAATCACCAGTCCAAGTTGAGCGGAGTTTGAATCGATCATCAACCAGATTTCACTGTTGATGATCAACATTCAACCCCAGTGAAAAACCCAGACAACCGGATCGAACCGGAGAAAACTAGATTCAATTAGTTTTATTTAGTTACCAAATCTGTTGCTGGTTGATTTTGAATGAACGGTTTATTGGAGCATGTCAAACCAGATTGATACAAATAAAATCTACTGCTATGAAAGTGATCAAACCACATCGGACCATATCAAGGGAAATCCAATAGAAGTGTATTCAGCGAGATTGAAGCATGTCAAACTAAAGACATTAAGCAAGGTAAAACCACAGAAAATGACACAGACACACTAATTCTCAGGACTAAGTCAGCTCAGACCAGTAAAATCTAACATAAAAACACACAGTTTGAATCAGATAAAGTAATAAAATGGGGTATTGAGGGTACGAATGACAGTAGCATCAATTTTAGAGCGATCATGAGGTAGCGACTGCAGAGCAGCAGCAGGAGAACCTGAAAATTTTGTGTTAGTATCTGGGTTGGTGTATTTGAGATGCAAAGAAGAAAGCAACAAAAGAAGCAACAAAAAAATGATGAGAGTGACAAGTAACATAACCGCCAATTGTCTTGCAAAGGCTCATTCATGCCAAATATACCAAGAAAGTTCAAGTCCAGGCCAGAAAGAGTAGGAGATCTAGAAATGTGAGTGGGAGATTTGTATGGGGTGCTGAAGTACAAAAACGAAGGAAATAAAACCAAAAGAAAGATGCCATTTAAACCCCACAATGAACCCAAAGAAAAAGGAAATAAAACAGAATAAAATCAGGAGAAACACACCTTGTAAGTCCGGTCTCCATATCTCAGCTAATTTCACCTGCCAGCTCCTTGAAAATTGCTTAAATCTTGAATATATGCATCTATAGGCAGGAAATTTCTCAATTTCTCACACTTCCAGAATGATCTATGATGTTAACTCACCAACGTGACCCTCCATATCAGTGAGAAACACGCTGTTGCACATGAAACTAGAGTGTGTTATTTTGTCAGTGAATGCAGCACAGTGAGCAATGGGATCATACTATGCATGAACCAAACCTCAGGCGATCCTGCCAGAACGGTTGTTACTGGACAACGTTTCCGCAACCAATCACCAAAGCACCACTCTAACAGTTTCCTTCAAAGTCTGATCTGAATGTCGTCGTTGCTTGTTTGGTGGTGAGAGGGTGCGCAAAGCGAAAATGTCAGTGGAGCAAGAAGTGTTGGTAGCAAGTGGCATGGGCAGCGAGCATTGGAAGTGACTGACAATGTGTGGCATAGGCAGCAAGGGGTGGCAGCGAGGGTGTCAGGCAGGGAGGTGACAAAGACGAGGTGGCAGGGACAGGATGGGGGGGAAAGGAAGGAAGAATTTCGCAAAGTCCAGCATTATATATGAGGAAAAGTGAAGGGCATTAGTGGGGCCTGCAAAGGGCGTTGGGGACAAATTACAAGTTGGGGATGACACCAAGGTCATATTGATTTGATTGGACGAAATTTGCTTGAGTTCAACTCAGTTTGATTTGAAGGGAAGCACCTTGATTTGATCCGATCTGGTTTTCCCAGTTTTTCACTGGGGTTCAACTTCGGTCTCAATCACACCGCTGTCACTTGCACAGCTGCCACCCAGTGCCCCTCCCCTCCTTAGAGGGATGTGGGCCCAATCACTAACAGTCATGCTCGCCAATGACGATGACTCAGACCACCACCACTACCCCGCTCATGACAATGATCAACAACGAGGGCGATAATCGACAAGACAACAAAGATCGAGAACTGCCGGCGACATGTAATGGGGACAGTCAAAGTCCCCAGTAAGTGTGGAAATGAGGGTGGAGTGTCGACAGGCGATGCAGCCAGCTCGATGGAGGCCCATGAGGTATGCCCACTTTCTTTCAGAGTCTTTCCTTTGCTGCTGCCACTGACAAGTAAATCCCATCACAACCTCGAGAGCCAGACCACCGCTGGGCACCCCTTGAACTCAAACCCAATGGCACCCATCTCATTTGCATTGCTGTCACCGGCATTTGTGAATGCCCAGAACCCAACGTGTCAAACCCAATCTGAGTCCCAACACGTTGAACCAACCCCCACACCTTGAACTCAAACCCACACCCATCTCGTTTCCAGCACTGTCACCAGCATTCCGCTCACTGTGGCTGTGCCGGGCTGATCCTGATCATCATAGTGTAGCCTGTCATAGTCACACATTCTTATCATCATACCACGTCAGACCATCGCATTCCTGCCCCAGACCCGATCCCAGCTCGAGGTGGTCCCAGACCCCCTCCATCTTGGTGATGAGAGTGAGTTCGCTCACCTCCACGTAGCCCGTCGAAAACCAGCCACCGCACCGATCCTGCCAGCAGACCATCAAGATACCGCCCTGGAACCCGTTTCCAACGTGAGACACCGCCTTCAAAAGCGAGACGCACTGCGTAGACCACGAGACATTGCCCCCAAAAGGTGAGACGCACCGCGTAGCACGTGAGACCCACCTTCTGCCTTCCACACTGTGACGTAACCATGTTGAACGCACACATCGCTCTGACCATCCGGACCATTTGACATGGCCAGCTACTATGACAATTATACCTATTACGGCGAGCCCAATTATTATGAGAGCTCCAACACTTACCAGGAACCCGACAATTACGTCCAGCTGCCCAACACCTATTATTCGGAGGAGCCCCAATACTACGAGGATGCACCACACTGCTTAGAACCCACTGACAACGAGCCCCAGTACTATGGGGATGCACCGCACTGCCACACTGGATTAGAGCCCATTGACGATGAGAATTGGCCAATGTACGAGGCGCTGATTCTGAGCCTTCCCCACTACGAGGACCTGCACCCTATGTATCAGGACCCCGTCGAAGGATTGGGAGACTATGCAGCTGAGGGAGACCGAGATGGCAAAGGACACGAGTGGTGTGACGAGCCCAATGAATCTGCTGAGTACCCTCCTCACTGCCCTAGCCTCGACAATGTTACTGACAATATCTGTCCCTCAGGCTGGGTAGACCCTGACCCAAACGATGAGCTTTCAGATGAGGAGTGGGAGGCTTTGATTGCAGAACAGAATGCTGCTTCCAATGCTGATTTTGATGCTCAAGAACAGAAGATTAAAGAATGTGTTGCCCTATTTGATTCCATGGACCCTCTTGAACAGGACAAGCTGAACAACAGATTGGGCCTACTGCTTGATGATGCGGACGATGCATACAACTTTCACCGCAAGTTCATGGATTTGGTAAATCTCATGGCTGTGGAGAAATCCTCCCTTTTATTCTCCCTAGACACCATGGCTCTTCCTCCACAATTCGATTGCTCTTCTAATCCTCCTCATCACACTGACTCCACTGTCTCTCAACTGCCTCAAAAAATGCATGCACCACAACATGTATACCTGGTCACTGCTGCTTCCAAACCTTTCACCCATTTCCAGACACAAAATCAACCAACCCAACACCGACATCCTCCATGAAAAAAACCACCGTCTTCCCAACCCTAACCTACTTCTCATCAATGCCAATATTCTGATTCTCGGACAAAACCACATTGTAAACACCCTCTGAATCACAACCTCCCCACCAAAACCACACTTGACATTGGAAACAATGCCCATCGTCACATCTCCCAAAAGGCTGCTTGTATTTCCCGACATTAACTCTGACCCCACACTCTTTGGACATTTCAGCAGATATTTCCCTAATACCTTATCTTTTCAACACCATTTCTCTCTTCTTATTTTTTCCTTCCAGGTTAATTTTCTTTTTATACAGTCCTTTTTCATACAGTCTTTTTTTTGTGTGTTCGAGGGCGAACACATCTTAGAGGGGGGCAGATGTGGCTGTGCCAGGCCGATCCTGATCATCGTAGTGTAGCCTGTCGTAGTCACACATTCTTATCATCATACCACGTCAGACCATCGCATTCCTGCCCCAGACCCGATCCCAGCTCGAGGTGGTCCCAGACCCCCTCCATTGCCGAAGACAACGACTTGGACCTCTCAACCACACCACCATCACTCACATGGCTGCCGCCCAGTGCCCCTCTCCTCCTTAGAGGGATATGGGCCCAATTACCAACATTGATGCTCGCCGATGACGATGACTCAGACCACCACCACTACCCCGCCCATGACAATGATCAACAACGAGGGCAATAATCGACAAGACAATGAATATCGAAAACTGCTGGCAATGTGTGATGGTGTGGAGATGAGGGTGGAGGGTCGACAGGCAATGGGGCACTTTGTTTTCCTCCCTGTCACCGATGTTCGTGAATGTCCAGCGCCAACACTTGTGACTCTCGATTAAGAGCTAGTTAACGACATGTATTTTTCACCAGAATATACAGTCATCCATGTGCTAATGTTACATAATCATTCAGTGTTACACCTGGGAGGTATTTTGCATTTCCTGGCAGAAGGAAATGAGCTACTCTGCTCAAATCTTTTCCGATCTGCAGATCTAATACCTGTGGAATCGACCATTGAAAATTTTCGAATGAAAAACACACTTTGAAGCATTCAACTCACTGATCAGGCCAGGTAGGTTATGAATTTGGGGTGTTTTCAATCTTATTTAGCCAGCCTCGCTGAAAAAATGCTCTACGAAGCCACAATATTCATCTATTCATGTACCCAGAGGGTGTATGAATGTTTGGAAGTAATCTTAGCAGACACGCATTCGTTTAACGCAGCAAATTTGCTTCGGAAAATTTACCAGCCTGTAGCCGCAAGGCTAGTTTGAGGCTCTCCAAGTTTGTGTATGTATACTTGTCAGAGTGGGCCCAAAATATTGCTTAACCACTCATCGAGCACCCCACATATTCTCTTCTACACTATGGCTGGCCGAGCCAAATCTGATGTTGACAAGGCTTATGCGCGCAAGCGTGTTTATGAAGCTCTGATGGTCCGGGCCGTTGTTGCGTACAAGGCAGATCAAAAGAAACCGAAGAAAGATCGTCGTGGATACCGCAAAATCTGCCTCGATTTCGAGAGTCATCATTTTTTGGAGACTGGCAAGTATATATATTCTATTTTAAATGACATTCAATTCATTTTTTCGACAGGGAATCAAATCAAACTCTGCCATATGACCCTTAAACGACATGTTGGAGGTGGAATGACGCGCGAACGAGCAAATGCGGAACGATCCTGGCTTACCAATTCCGAGGTCACCATAGTCATCGATTTCATCAACGAGATGGCGCATCGTGGGTTCCCTCTCAGTCACGAATGGCTGAAGGAGCATGTCAATGATATATGTAGCACTCGCCTTGGCCCTGCTTTTCCTGTTCAAGGTGTCGGAGTGAATTGGACTTCCCGCTTTTCTAAAAAGCATTCTGAATGGATCAAGATCGCACATTCCTGACTGTTAGAAGACAAGTGAGGACGTGCAACAAATCTGCACAACAACGAGGCATGGTGGAAACTTCTTGGGGACACCGTCGAAAAATACAAGATCGAGGAGGAGAACACCTATGCATCGGACGAGGTTGGGATACAGGCCCAGGGAGGTGGCGAACGCGAGTATGTTTTCGGCCCACGTACGAAAGCCACACCCTACCAGCAGCGCTCTGGAACATGTGAGAATATCACCACCATTGTTACAATCTGCACAGATGGTACAAGCACACCTCCTGCCATTATCTTCAAGGGGAGCGCCTACCAGGTCAAATGGGGGGAAAACAATCCCCTTAATGCATCGTATGTCATTCTATTAATCATCATTTTCACATGTGTAAACTAATCTATTGCTAGGATCGGGTACCAGCAGAAGGGCTGGACAGACAGCAAAATTGGTGCCTCATGGATGAAGTTATTTGAGCAAGTGACCCGAGCAAAGGCGAACGGCAAGTACCGCTTACTGATTGTGGACGGACACAACTCACACTACACTGTCGCCTTCCTCCTTCTTGCTTGCCTCCACATGATCATTGTGATCTGCTATGCCGCACATGGGACACACATCTATCAAGGTCTTGATGTTGTGGTGTTTGCCGTGCTGAAACACTATCTTGGTGTGGAGCGGGATGCACTGCTTCATACGACTGGAAAGGCAATCGACAAAGGCAATTTCCTCCAGGTCATTTCTAAGGCCTATGTAACCGCTCTCACCCCCGAGCTCATCAAGACTGCATTCCGCAAGACCAGAATCTGGCCATTCAATCCCAATGTCATTACCGCTGAGATGCTCGCACCAAGCAAAGAGACATCAGTCAAGAGCCACCTTCCTGTCCCTACTTCCTCTCAGCCTGTCCAGATTCTTGCCGCCATGTTACAGGGACTTCAAATCGCAGGAGATACTCCAGATTCCGATGCCGATGTTATCTCCGGGGGTCAGCAGGCCGGGCCGTCATCTGCAGGAAATGAATCAACAATGACTTCCACACGCCCACACACATGCTGTTCAACCAGAACCACTGGCACCACCCACCTCGAAATCCTCGAAGAAGCTGTTGCTGCCCTCAAAAAGACCAACCTCGCCTTCCTCGCCACTCCCACTCTCACTACCGCTGCTGATCCCATGCCTACCACTACCACCTGTACTGTCCAGCAAAACTCCCTTCCCATCAACAAGGCAACAGCAGCATTGGCTATTGTGCCTACCACAGCAAATGAACTCCTTCTCCTGGCAGCGCTACGGGAATCACAAAGCCAGAACATCCGCACTGAGGTCCATGCATTTGAGCTCCAGGCCTCCAACATTCTCAATGAAGCCTATGCAGAGCGGCTCTGCGCAAAATTGGCGGCTCAAGAAGAGAGGCGCAATAAGAAGAAATCAACAAAGCTGGTCGGCGATGGTCTTCCTCGGCTTTTGAGTGGGGATGAGTTCTACGAGCTAGCGCAGGAGAAGGAGAAGGAGATGCGCGAGATTGCAAGGGAAAAGGAGAGGAAGAAGGATGGCAGAGTGTTGTACAAGGCAGCTGTCAAGGAATGGGAGGTCGTAGAACAGGAGCAAAGGGATGCCAAGGCCCTTGCCGCTGCCACGCTCAAGAAGGCTGTCAAAGCATGGGAGAAGAAACGGGATTCTGCGAAGGTGAAGGGAACACGCTTCACCTTAATCAAACCGAAGGGGGGTCCAGCCACAAAAGCCACCCCAAAGCCAAAGTTGAAGGATTTTCTGGGTGCTGCAGCTGAGGATCGGGAACCCGAGAGTGGTGGTGATGATGCCAGCGAGGGTGAGGGAAGCACAAGCGCAAGCGGCAGTGATGGAGACGACAACGACGACAACGACGATGATGACTAGGCGGGCCGGGCTCCGTAACACTGACCCATAATTCTGGTTTCATCTCAGCTACCTCCAATTCCTTCGCCCTGCTCTCAAACCTCACTTGATTTCTTTTAAATTACTCTCATGTTGTAGCTAGGATACATGTCAATACCCCTGTACCTTTTTGTTGTGAAATTTTATTTATTCCTTCCATGATACGATTTCTACGATTTGGGTGTAACATTAGCACGTGCATGACTGTACTACATTTGGAAACTAATCTATGAGTGGGGGCAGCTCATCATCATCTTCTTTGACTGATGGATCATTACTGGTGACAAGAACAACAGATATTTCTGATGCAAGAACAGACATTTCTGATGCAAGTACAGAATTGTGAGCCTAAAAATTCATTCGTCAGAGTGCTGCAATAAGAATTAAAGTGAAATTCACCAGTAGAAACTCCTTTTCAACTATTACCTGTGGGTTTACCTTTGGGTACCCTTGAATACCTGCAAACAGTGGTTTACCTGCAAGTACCCGTAACCCACAGGTTTTTGACCTGCGGATCCAGGTGATCCATGGGAAAAGATCTTTACAGGTCTGGGTATGAGTTTTGGTGTCGAAAATACCTGTGGGTAGGGTCTGGGTAAACCCACAGGTGCACCCGTGTCTAGCCTTAGTTGCATATCCCTACTGTACCATTTCATTCAATTTAGCAGGACCCGTGATGCATGACAGGCCTGTCGAAATTTTGGTTTTGGCGACCTCCCAAAGTTGCCATGACATGCCCAAATTTTTGGGAAATTTTCGGCAGTTTAGCACTGCAGGCAATGAAGAAATTTCTATATTAGTCACATAATTGCCAAATGAATTCAGCACACCATGAAAATTGTTGTGACAACCGTGACATTTCAGCATTTTGGAGGGCCCTGTGATGCGTGACTGCCGAATTGAATGAAATGGTACAGTATGTTATTACTAGGGCTGTGCACCGTACCCGTAGCTACGGGTTCTACGGGCGGGTTCTACGGGTAATTACCCATCCCGTCGGGCCCTTCAGCATAACACTGGACGACCCAGTATTCGATGGCACGTACCCGTCATGACCCGTCGAGTGACAGCTGTTATAGGCGTCATACGGGTACGGGTACTTGTAATAAATTTTGTCATAAAAGCAAGGTAAAAGCTGTATTTTTGCTTGAAAATACAAGGCTGATATTTGAATGATTCGATCTGGGATCAATTTAACACTTCAGGCCATGAATTTTGCTGGTGGCGGCAGCGGCGAGTTCTGTTTGGGAATGATCGCGTGACTCAGCGTGTCATTCGAAACTGGATGAGGAAGTTCACATTTCATATTTTGGCACAGTGAATTCAATCTGACTGTTTTTCATTGATTATTAGTGACTGAAAGGCAGCTCATGACCTGAGTATGAGTGTATTAAGGTCCAGAAATCCAATGGTGCTTGATTTTCTCTGCATATTTCTATTTCCTACCTTCCTGTTGACTCCACAACTCATGTAGTCCTTCCTTTGATACTTAATAACATGTTAGATTCAATGAAAACCAAGAAACATCTTTGTAAATAGGAAAACAGCCGTCGACGGCCGTTTTACACCCGTCCCGACCCGTTTGGGGTTGCCCAAATGGATGACCATCCCGTTTTCGTCTCATTTTCACCCGTTTGACCTGTATTTATGACGGCCGTACCTGTAATACAGACGGTGCGCAGCCCTAGTTATTACAAATCCTGCCATTGAAACCTGTATTTTTAGGCATGGTTTTCCCTTTGCCCATTCAGATGCTGGTGTAGACTCAGGAACCAGCACATCTGAACCTTGTCAGGAATCCAATTATACCAGTTTTGTGGTTTCTTTGATCCTAAAGAAAGTATGTCCCCCATTGGCAACTGTTAAGCACACCAGCTGCATATATGTGTTTGTTGTATGAGAGTGCCCTTTCATCAGGGCCAGGAATGTATACAATGAAGCTGAAGTACAAGTTTACAATGAATGGCTATATTTATTCTTTTCTGAAACTTTGGATTTTAATCTACTGCAATCTACCCCTTTAGCTTTGCATCACTGACAGGAACACAACTTTCATTTCATTTGCCCATGTGTATAAATGGAACCCAACCACGAAATGGAACACTCTTTGAACGCATTTTTTTGACTGCAATGTGAAGTGCTTGAGCAGACCTGTTGATATCAGGTTGCTGAGTAAGTTTTCCATCAGGACCACAGAAAAGTTCTCTGTAGAAGTGATCAGTAATGGTAGGCCCATCTTCATCCCTCATCTCCCTAAAATGACAATTGAATCAGGTGTTAGTACATTCCAAGAAGCCATAGAAATAACATACCACATTGTAGCAATTACATGGTGGAATCCAGAAAAGAGTAAGCTTGCTGCTAAACTCATTGCTTCATCTGGAAGATTTCCATCTCCCATTGCTGTCTCACAGGCACAGAGGAATGCTAAAGCTCCATTTGGCATAGGCTCCTTTATGATTCTTGAGACCAGAAGCATTCCATCCTCAAGTTTTAGCCCACTGTCAAGTGGCTTTGATCGGTCTTGTTTTCCATGACATGCAAAATGAGCTATGGTCACTTTGGAGAGATGAGAGGCAACTGCTTCAACAGAAGCAGTTGTGCCAGGAACTCCTAATTTGATCAAAGAGTCCTTTGATACATATTGTTCAATTTTTTCCAATTCCATTTTTGTGGAAGGTAGATCTTTAGATTGGACAACAACCATCATTTTAAATGGTTCAGTGGAGGGAGTTGGATTGTGGGTGAGTAGTGCTCCTATGGTTGGTGTGTATGATGAGACAATGTAATCAGAAGTGCATTCAATGGCTAGCTCATTGTAATAGCAACCAGCTGCATGGATAGGAAGAAAAGAAAACAAGCCAGTTGGGCACCAGTGTAACACAGGAGGATTCTCTGATTTCTGACATACTTTGTAAGTGAATCTGATAATGGTCCAAAGGTCTAAGACTAACCTGGAGACCAAGAAAATCAATGACAGGCTTTACCACCTCATCCCATACAACTTTTAAAACAGATCTGAAAATGTCATCTGAAGATATGTGACCTGCATGTTTTACTCTCCCAGCCCGCTTCTCTTCCAGGTTCACCCAATTTCTCAAGGTTTCCTGGATAGCTGGGGGGAAAGCACTTGTATTGTGTGAAAATTTCTCAATAGAAGAGTGCAATATTTTGGACTGTGAGGCTGCAGCTTGTATCAGATGAACAAGGTTGTGCAATTTTTCAGCAGGTAAGGTTGAGAGGAAGGCACAATAAACATGTGTTGATGTCATGATGAGGCAGTGGCTACCATTATCATTTGAAATTAAAAGGACCACTGGGCTTTCAGCTGCAGCTACTTGTAGGGATGATAAATGGCTTGGTCGTAGAAAGTCTTCAAAACCATCCAAACTTCGAACTTCATCAATGGATTTTGACCATTCTTTGTCAAGGCAAGCCAATCTAGATGCTTCTTCTTCCAATGTTATTTTCTTTTGATTGTCCAAAGTTTCAGAAAATGTATTTCGGTGAGATCCATGCTCCAGTGCAGCTGCAATATTACAGAGCCTATCTGCAAGTTCTGGTGCAAGGTCATGAAGTTGATCAACAGGGGAACGGAGACGTAAAATCTGGGACCAGAAAACAGCTTGCCCAGTATCCAGATATTCCACTGCCTTACCTAGGTGTCTCTCTTGAATGGCACATCTTGCTGCCCTACGAGCTAGTCCATCACTGCCAGCAGTCAAGGCCTCATGACGTGATTGTATATCAAGGCTAAAAGCAGCCAATTGAGGTAGAATGGACAAGGCAGCATCATAAGCTTCAATTGCTGAGGGATGCTGATGGAAATCAGCTTGATATGCCCATGTTTGTGCAATGCGAAAGTGTTGAAAAGGAGATTTAGAGACACAGTGCATGGCTGCAGAAAATGAGGACATTGCATAAGCTAAATGGCTAGGGTCATTTGTCACTGAGTAAGCTTTTATGAGCCAGATTGCTAGGCTATTGAAGGTGTTGTATCTATTGGGAGAGGCAAGAGGCAAGAGCTTGAGAGCCTCTCTGTATAATGAAATAGCCTCATCAAGATCACCTTGCTGATGTTTTTGCTGAAATTGGGTCCACAGTGTATCTGCAAGATTATGAAGAGAGGTTGATCTAGCAGGATGTGGTAGAGCTCGGAGCTCAAGAGCCTGCCTGTTCAATAAAATAGCTTCATCAAGATCACTTTGTTGACTTCTTTGCTGAAATTGGGTCAATAGTACAGATCCAAGATTATTAAGGAAAGTAGATCTATCAGGATGTGGTGGAGCTCGAAGCCTGATAGCCTGTCTGTGCAATGAAATAGCCTCATCAAGATCTCCTTGCTGACCCCTTTGCTTAAATTGAGCCAATAGCATAGAAGCAAGGTTATTGAGGGAAATGGGTTGAAGGAGATGAAATGGAGGTAGAAGACTCAGAACTTGTCTGTGCAATGAAATAGCCTCATTAAGATCACCTTGTTGATTCCCTTGCTTAAATCGGGTCCATAGTGCAGATGCAAGGTTATTGAGAGAGTTGTATCTATTGGAATGAAATGGTGCTTGGTGCTCAATAGCCTGTCTGTACAATGAAATTGCCTCATCAAGGTCATCTTGTTGCCCTTTTTGGTCAAATTGGATAGACAATGCAGAAGCAAGATTAGTGAGGGAAGTGGATCTTTTAGGATGAGTTGAAGAGAAGAGCTTGAGAGCCTGTCTGTATAACAAAATGGCCTCATTGAGATCACCTTGCTGACCTCCTTGCTGAAATTGGGTCCATAGCACATTTGCAAGATTATTGAGGGTGATGGGTCTATCAGGATGGGGTGGAGCTTCAAGCTCAAGAGCCTCTCTGAGCAATGACATAGCCTCATCAAGATCACTTTGCTGACCTCCTTTCTTAAATTGGACCAACAGTGAAGAAGCAAGGTAATTGAGGAACATGGATCTACTGGAATGAGATAAAGCTTGAAGCTGAAGAGCCTGTCTGTGCAATGAAATAGCCCCATCAAGATCTTCTTGCTGACTTCTTTGCTCAAATCGGGTCAAAAGTGTAGAAGCAAGATTATTAAAGGAGCCAGATCTATTGGGATGAGGTGGTGCTTGATGCTCAATAACCTGTCTGTACAATGAAATAGCCTCATCAAGATTATCTTGCTGGCCTCCTTGCTCAAATTTGATAGATAGTGCAGAAGCAAGATCATCAAGAGCAGTGGATTTATTAGGGTGGGTTGGAGGAAAGAGCTTGAGAGCCTGTCTATACAATAGAATAGCCTCATTGAGATCACTTTGCTGATTTTTTTGCTGAAATTGGGTCCATAGTGCATCTGCAAGATTATTGAGAGACATGAATCTATTGGGATGAGGTGGAGTTCGGAGCTCAAGAGCCTGTCTGTGCAATGAAATAATCTCATCAAGATCATCTTGCTGATCTCCTTTCTTAAATTGGATCAATAGTGCAGAAGCAAGGTTATTCAAGGACATGGATTTATCAGAATAGGGTGGAGGTTGGAGCTCAAAAGCTTGTCTGTGCAACAAAATAACCTCATTAAGATCACTTTGCTGACCCTCTTGCTGAAATCGGGTCCACAGCATATTTGCAATAATATTGAGAGAGGCAGATCTATTGGGATGAGGTGGAGGCAAGAGCTTGAGAGCCTGTCTTTGCACCCAAATAGCCTTATTGAGAGCATTTTGCTGATCTTCTTGCACTGTCATCCTCACACCTATAAGTGGTGAAAATGCCCTCTGAAGATCAAGCATATTGCCAGTGAAGTCAAATCGTGATGTAAACATAATAGAAAGCTGCTGAACTGTGTTTGGTTGTTGCCAATCATTCTGAATGCAGTATTTGACAGCATTTTGTAGACTAGAGATTGCACTGTCCAGGTCAGAGATCTTGTGTAAATGGTGAAATCTGGCATATAATCCATCAGCAAGCATGCTCAATGCTGTGAATTTCCCCAGAGGAGTTCCAGGACCAAGTGCAAGTGCTTCTTGTAGGAGGAAGACAATAGTATTTATGGTATAAAGAGAAGTTGACTTTTGGAAATCTGTCAGACTCCTCTTTGCCATATTTATCATATCTTCTGTATCACCATCACCCTGGTCATAACAAGTATCATTTCTCTGGATTGTCATTGGATCAATAATATTTTTTAAAGTGAGAATGCACTTACATTATTGGTACCTTGATCATGCCTAAAGGCTTTGTAGTGAAGGACAAGTGATTTTTGGACATCATCTATCTGATTGGTGTATATGAACCTTGTGCCCAAAGCAGATGCAAGGCCTCTCATGGCATCAGAGTGAAGTGGGTGTGCAATTGGACACCTATCAAGAACTTGATAGAACAGAAAGACAACAGTGTCAAGATTTGCAAGTGACAGTTCTGCCTTGCATTCAGCCATTAGAGAGCTGGCAAGATTGATCATATTCTCAGATTCTCTTTCATCTTTGCCATCATCAATCTGCTCATGTGATAGAAAACAATTAGAACTCCAGACAGAGAAACAAAATAAGTTTACTTGCATTTGCCTCTGATCCTCCATTATGAACTTCTGCTGTAGACACTATCTCAGTGTCCTCCACTACCTGCAAAGATTTTATTAGGTCATGCCTTAATCTCTACATCAATGTTAAATGACTGGCCTGAGGCAGGTGGTTCTCTTGCTGACTTATCTCCAGGTCACTGCTATCACTAGCTACAGCCTATGCTTGTTAGAAACAAGGTTGAAATAATTGGAGCAGTCTGTTATACATACTGTGACATTTGGCACCATATGGGTTGAAGCACCCTAAAGGGTGTATATGATATTAATTCTCGATATCAGATTTAATGCAGAGTAAACGTACTGGACTGGTTGCATTCCGGTCTGAGGATGATTTCAAGTTCAAGTTTGATTCGAGCATAGTTCAAGGTTGCTGTAGAGGATTAATATGATTCGTCAATCAAAGAAGGGATTGCTTACATCCGACGGTCATTGGTTATATGCGATTGAAATGCACAGCTTTCATGTTATGTAAAATCCAAGTACGCAAAGCATGATACTTGGCATTGTAGCTTGCCCTAACCACGCTGCACACTATCAGAGCACTGCAACCTGCTATCATTAGCACTGCATACCTTGGCGCCGGACGATAGCGAACGCCAAGTTATGGTGTATGTGGGGTTCAATAGTGACCACCGCCGGCGTTATCGATCTGTAGAAGTTATGCCGTGTAAGTAGACATTCATTTACGTAAATAGAAGTTGCTTTCGATTGCCAGCTCGGGCGTTTCACACCGTTTATATTTTTAAACAGCCGTAACAGGACCGTCTCAGAATTAGCTGAGCTGGTACACAGCCTACACGGGGGAAAAATACTCGAAGCCCGACAGGATGCCAGAAACATAATGAATTAATAACACACCACATGAAGCATTGTTAACGCAGTGTCCACGACTGAGGGTGAAAAGAATGAGTAGTTTCTTCGCTTCGCTAGTCGCAAGCTCGAATGGCTTCCGGACAGCTGAGCGACTGCGCAGGAACCAGTGTTGGATGACCCTTGGATGCGCAGGATTGCAGATTACCCAATAGCGAGATAATCACAAGGCTGGACATGACATTGCATTATGAACTCGCCTAAATAAGCAGGCTATTCAGCGAACTGAATAGCATATGAAACGAGACGTCCCCACCGCCAGAGTTGAAGTAGAGGCAAGAGTTAGTTCCTCGTGCTAAGAACTCCTTTGGAAGGGGGGGCCAATAGATCAATGAGTTGCGCAAGGTGCACATGGCTGGTAGACTCCCTGTTATGTGTGGTATTAGAATCGTCGAAAAGAGCTTTTCCTTCCAGGAGATCCCAAATTTGTGTATCCCAGATGATCGAGAGCCAGAATACAACACGAAATCACGGAGACGCACCATTGCGCCGAGATTCCAAATATCCACAGGTACGACAAGGTGCGCCTAATATAACTGCAGTGCACGATGGCAGTTCGGTTGGATAGGGTGAATAAATGTCTTTCGAGATCTAGTCACCTGGACCGCAGCACTCCAAGTCCGTTATCTTCGGTCTCCCCGGGGTTGATTTGGATGGCCAAAATCATTTCGCGACAAGTAGACGGTAGGATCAGGAAGAACTTTTCGCGGTGACGGCGAATTTATCTCGTCAGCCACGATGTTGTCCAGCGACAACGTTTTCTGGAGTCCGACCAACACATTCTCGAGTTTCAAATCTAACGGTGGATAAAGTGAGAACGATGGAGAAATGGGGGATGGACCCATGTGTATAATACTATTGCACTCGTTATGCAGGTAGTTCAGCCGCCAGTAAGAAGGAACTTGGCTGTGAACGCGAGGAGACTAAATGAATAAAGACCGTGAATCATACGCTGCTGGAGCAGCCAAAGAGGTTCCCACATGGGTTCATAAACCAGACACAAGTGTGGCCCATTGGACCCGGGAATCTTGAAGCAATCTGCAAGCAATCTGAGGATTGGACAGTCTTAACTCTTGGTGTGCTTCCTCAAGTGTACGATCAATATTGCTCGTGGAGACTTCAGAATAGCATATCTCTCCTGGAAACTAGGTTACGATACCTCAAAGAGATCACGTACCACTGAAGATTCCGGGCGAACCAGACGGTCGAACATTCGCCAAACCCACTTTCACAACGAGTTCATACTGGACTAAGAATTTCGATCAAGCACGAGAGAAAAACCGATGACGGTCGCTATCGGTGAGCACATGGAGCGCAGGCCACGAAAGAGTTTATAGTAAGAGAACGAAGTATTTCGATCAAAAGTTGCAGAAAATCCGGAAATTCGACCTTCGACCACAAATTCCCACACCATATGTGGCTCATCGCTGGCACCAACCTTGGCCTCTTCTGGTACGTGGCGACGCCGCCTTTCAACTTCAGTGAGCATTTCCTTCTTCCTGCGCATTCTTTACTTAACGGACTTCATTAGTTTGCTGATACGTACACAGCAACACTAACCAACTACCCTCCGCCTCGCCATGCAGGATAATCCCGCCGAGCTCGCCCAATGTCAGCGGCAGCCGAACACACGCACTA
>Ga0307513_10003968_pt1 | contig 19865 bp, 9 predicted proteins | sample 15_EM_MG_FD_202174 | JGI IMG/M metagenome (GOLD analysis project Ga0307513, IMG submission 202174) | Populus trichocarpa ectomycorrhiza microbial communities from riparian zone in the Pacific Northwest, United States - 15_EM | ecosystem: Host-associated > Plants > Roots > Unclassified | place...
TCTCGCCCCCGAGCAGACCGGCCGGATGGGCCGCCCGGTCGACCAGCGGGCCGACCTGTACGCGCTGGGCGCGACCCTCTACGAACTCGCCACCGGGGTGCCGCCGTTCGGGACCGGCGACGCGCTCCGGCTCACCCACGACCACCTGGCCCGGGTGCCGGCCCCGGCGATCGAGGCGAATCCGCAGCTGCCGCCCGCGCTGTCCGACATCATCGCCCGCCTGCTGGAGAAGGAGCCCGACCAGCGCTACCAGAGCGCCGAGGGGCTGCTGCACGACCTGGCCCGGCTCGGCGGCGACCCGGGCGCCCGGTTCCGGCTCGGCGAGCGCGACTTCCCGATGCGGCTCGCGCCGCCGTCCCGGCTGGTCGGCCGGGACGCCGAGATCGCCGCGCTGCGCTGTGCGTTCGCGGACGCGCTGACCGGGCGCAACCGCGGCGTACTGATCAGCGGTGGGCCGGGGGTCGGCAAGACCGCCCTGATCGACGAGCTGCGCTCGATCGCCGCCGGCAGCGGCGGCTGGTTCGTCAGCGGGAAGTTCGACCAGCTCCGCCAGGACAGCGGGTCCGACGCGGTCCGCTCGGCGCTGCGTGCCCTGGGCCGGATGCTGCTGGCCGAGCCGCCGAGCGAGGCGGACGGCCGCCGCGCGCAGCTGCTGGAGCAACTGGGCCCGAACGCCGGTCTGGTCGCCGCCGTGCTGCCGGAGTTCGCCGTCCTGCTCGGGGTGCCGCCGGAAGCCGTCACCGGCGAGCCGCAGCAGATCGAGAGCCGGCTGGTCTCCGCCGGGCTCGACCTGCTGCGCGCCGTGGTGAGCCCGCAGCGCCCGATCGTGCTGGTGGTCGACGACCTGCAGTGGGCGCAGCCGACCCCGCTCGGCCTGGTCGACGCGGTGCTCGCCGACCCCGACCTGACCGGCATCCTGCTGGTCGGCTCCTACCGGGACGGCGAGGTGCACGAGGCCCATCCGCTGGCCGCGATGTTCGCCCGCTGGCAGCGGCTCGGCATCGCCCCGAGCGAGCTGCGGCTGCGCAACCTGCCCCCGGCCGACCTCGGCACGATGCTCGCGGAGATGCTCCGGCTGAGCGGCGACGAGGGCGCCCGGCTGGCGGCCGTGGTCAACGAGCGGACCGGGGGCAACCCGTACGACACGGTCGAGCTGATCAACTCGCTGCGCCGCGACGGCGCCCTGACCTCCGGCCCGGACGGCTGGGCCTGGGACGCCGGCACGGTACGCCGGCATCTCGGCCGCGGCGACGTCGCGGAGTTGCTCCTCGCCCGGATCGAGGCGCTGCCCGCGTCCACCCAGGCGCTGCTGGAGAGCATGGGGTGTCTCGGCGCCGAGGTGAGCATGGACCTGCTCGAGGCGGCGACCGGACTGGCGGCCGAGGACCTGGCCGAGAGGCTGCTCCCGGCGCTGGAGGACGGGCTGCTGGTGCTGGAGCAGGGCGGCGAGCGGCTCGTCCGGTTCCGGCACGACCGGGTCCAGCAGGCGGCGTACGACCACGTGGCCGAGCGGCGCGAGCTGCAGTTGCGGCTGGCGCGGCGGCTGGCGGCCCGGCCCGGCCTGGAAGCCGTGGCGGCCGGGCAGTATCTGCCGGCCGCCGACGCGGTGGTGCACCCGGCGGAGCGCCGCCGGGTGCTCGAGCTGTTCCGCGCCGGCGCGGCCCAGGCCCGGCTGCTGACCAACCACACGCTGGTGGAACGGTTCATCACGGCGGCGGCGGCGCTGGTCGAGCCGGACGACGTGGCCACCCGGGCCGACGTGGAGATCGACCGGCACCTGGCCCTCTACAGCCTGGGCCGGCTCGACGAGGCCGACGAAAGCTACCGCCTGGTGGAGCGGGACTGCACCGACCCGCTGCGGCTGGCAGCCGCCACCTGCGTCCAGGTGAGCAGCCTGACCAACCGGGGCCGCCCGCCGGAGGCGGTGGCGCTCGGCCTGGACCGGCTGCGTGCCCTGGGCGTCACCGTGCCCGGCCCGGACGAGATCGGCCCCGCGATCGGGCAGGGCTTGGCGGCGCTGGAGGCCTGGCTGGCCGAGGGCGGCGAGGCTGACGACCTGCGCCGCCCGGAGATCACCGATCCCCTGGTGCAGGCCACCGCGCGGCTGGTCAACCGGGTGTTGCCGGCGGCGTACTTCTGCGACCAGACGGTGATGGCCTGGCTGGTCTTCGAGTCGGCCGGGCTCTGGGCCACGCACGGACCCGCCGCCTCGCTGGTCGGCCCGTTCAGCCACGTCGCCTTCGTCACCACGGCCGTGGCGCAGGACTACCGCACCGGCTACCAGGCGGTGCGCCGGGTGCTCGCCGCAGGGCAGGCCCGCGGGTACGAGCCGGACACCTCGCAGGCGCGGTTCCTCTACGCCCTCGGCTCGGCGGGCTGGTTCGGCCCGCTCGACGAGGCCGCCCGCCAGGCCGACCTCGCCCACGAGGGGCTGGTCCGCGGCGGCGACCTGCAGAACGCCTGCTTCTCCTACTACGCCTCGCTGCCGCTGCTGCTGGACTGCTCGGCCAACCTGGACACCTACCACGCTGAGGTGGAGGCGGGGCTGGCGTTCTGCGCCCGCACCGGCAACGAGTTCTCGGCGGCCGGCTACCTCGCGCACAAGCAGCTCATCCGGGCGCTGCGTGGCGCGACGACGACGCCGGGCCGGCTCGACGACGACACCTTCGAGACCGGGGCGTACCTCGCCGGCGTCGAACACAACGCCGTCGCGGTGGGCAACCTGCACATCGTCGGGGCGCTGAACGCGGCCGCGCACGGCAACGAGGAGGCCCTCGTCCGGCACGCCGCGGGCGTCACGGCCAGCCTGGACGGCCTCACCGCCACGTTCATCACGATGTCGGCGCACCTGCTGCAGGCGCTCGCCCTCGCCGGGCGGGTCCGGGCCGCCGCCCCGGAGGGGCCTGGATTCTCCGCGCCGTCCGTAGGACCAGGTATCGGTAGCGGCACGGCCCCGGAGGGGCCTGGATTCTCCGCGCCGTCCGTAGGACCAGGTATCGGTAGCGGCACGGCCCCGGACGAGGCCGCGGCGATCCTGGCCGAGCTGGACGACTGCCGGGCCTGGCTCGCCGGCCGGGCCGCCGACGCCCCGGCCAATTTCGGCCACCTGCTGCTGCTCGTGGACGCCGAGCGGGCCTGGGCCGTCGGCGACTTCCGGTCCGCGGCGACCACCTTCGACACGGCGCAGCAGGAGGCGGCCCGGCGCGACCGGCCGTGGCACCGGGCGCTGATCGCGCACCGCGCGGCCCTGTTCTATCTCGCGCACGGCATGGACCACGTCGGCGAGCTGGCGCTGGGGGAGGCCCGCCGCTGGTACGAACGGTGGGGCGCGACCGGGCCGGTGAGCGAGCTGGACCGGCGGTATCCGTTCCTGCGCCCGGGCACCGACTCCGGCGGCGGCCGGTCGACCGATCCGACCCGGAGCACCACAATGGACACCGGAACGATCGACCTGATCGGCGTCGTCAACGCCTCGCAGGCGCTCAGCTCCGAGACCAACCTGCACCGGCTGCGCGCCCGGGTGGTCGAGGTGCTCGGCGCGATGACCGGCGCGACCGCCGTCCGGGTCGTGTTGTGCGGCGGCGACGCGCAGGGCTGGTTCCTGCCCGGGATCCAGGGTGAGGACGAGCCGATCCCGTTGGCCGACGCCGAGGCCCGGGGCCTGGTGGCGGCGTCCCTCTTCCGCTACGCCGAGCGCACCCGGGAGCCGATCCTGGTGGCCGACGCCACCCGCGACGACCGGTTCGCCGGCGACCCGTACGTCGCCGGCCTGGAGCATTGCTCGATGCTGGCGGTGCCGGTGCTGACCCGGGGCGAGTTGCAGGCGATCGTCCTGCTGGAGAACACGCTCAGCCGGGGCGCGTTCACCGCCGACCGGCTCGACGCGGTGCTGCTGGTCGCCGGCCAGCTCGCCGTCTCGATCGACAACGCCCTGCTCTACGCCGCGCTGGAGCGCAAGGTGGCCGAGCGCACCGAGGCGCTGGCCGACGCGAACCGGCGGCTGGAGGTGCTGAGCATCACCGACCCGCTGACCGAGCTGGCCAACCGGCGCCGGCTCACCGAGGTGCTCGACGCCGAGTGGCGGCGGGCCGTGCAGACCCACCGCTCGATCGCCGTGGCGATGATCGACATTGACCAGTTCAAACCGTACAACGACCACTATGGACACCCGGCCGGCGACAAATGCCTGCGGATGGTGGCGGAAACCCTGCGCGGCTACGTTCGCGACACCGACCTGGTGGCCCGCTACGGCGGCGAGGAGTTCGCGGTCATCCTGCCCGGCGCCGACATCACCGCCGCGTACACGGTGGCCGAGCGGATGCGGGCGGGCGTGGCCGGGCTGCGGGCCCCGCACGAACGGGCGGACGCCGGATATGTGACCGTCAGCATCGGCGTGTCCGCCCGCCCGGCCGCCGAGGACGCCACCCCGCAACACCTGATCGACGCCGCCGACGAACGGCTCTACCAGGCGAAACACGACGGCCGGAACCGCGTCGTCGGATAGCCGGCCGGCGCGCCGACCCGAATCAACGGCTGGCCTGCAAGTAACCCGGTTAGTTGCTGGTGTGCAGGTAACGCGGTTAGTTGCTGGTGTGCGGGTAACCCGGTTAGTTGCTGGTGTGCGGGTAACGCGGTTAGTTGCTGGTGTGCGGGTAACCCGGTTAGTAGCTCGTGTGTAGGTAACCCCGGTCAGCGGCGGGCGTGCAGAGCGACCGGTCAGCGGTGGTCGACCAGTTCGATCCGGTAGCTGAGCTGCTGGCTGCCGTCCTCGCTGGTCGATGTCACGGTCCACACCCGGCCGCGCTTGGTCGCCGCGACCTCGGCGTACGGGTCGGCGGCGGTGGCCGTGACCACGGCCTGGGCTGGGTGTTTCGTCGGCACCCGGTAGCTGGTCGTGGCCGGGTCGAAGCCGGCCACCGGCACCCCGTCCACCGCGATGCCGGTCAGTGCCGCGTCGCTGCCGGTGCCGGGGGCCTTGGCGTACACCTCGAGTTCGGCCACGGTCAGGTAGCCGTTCGGGACTGTGGTCAGCACCAGGCACACCGCGCTGCCCGGCCCGGCGGCGAGCGGAACCGGGACGGCCAACGGGCTCGCGGTGCCGACCGGCACCTCGTCGCCGGTGGTGACGCACTGGCCGGCCGCGTCCGGGACCCCGGCCCGGATGCTCTGCGCGAGCCCGCCACCGGACGAGCTGTCCCGGTAGAAGTGGGTGACCAGCCGGGTCACGTCGCGGGTCTGCGGCACCCGCACGGTGAGCGTCTCGGCCGGGTTGCGGCCCGACGACTTCCAGTTCGACCAGGCCTTGTCGGTGGTGTCGCCGTTGGTCAGCCCGCTGGTGGAATATCCGCCCTCGGTGTAGGAGGCGGTCACCGTGACGCCGGCGCCGGTTGCGACGTTCTCCTCGGCCGGCGCGGTCACCTGGACCCGGACCATGGCCGGCAAGCTGCTGCCGTCCACGACCTGCGCGGTCCCGGTCAGCGGCACCACGCCGATCGTGTCGAACGCTCCGGCCGGGGCGGGCGCCCAGGTGACCGGGAGGTCGGCGCGACCGCCGTGTCTGCCCAGCCCGACCACCGTCGCCGGCAAGTCGGGTTGCCCGCCCGGATAGGCCTTCGCCCGGCCGGGCTCGGTCGCGGTGAAGACGTCGACGGTGACCTCCGCGGTCGCGGCGACCTGCCCGCCGAGGACGTCGGTGGCGGCGCCTTTGACGGTGACCGTGCCGGGCGTGCGCCACCGCCGCTCCGGCGGTAGTTGCCAGGTGACCGGAAGGCTGCGCCGCTCACCGCTCTGCAGCACGGCTGTCACGGTGGCGGGCAGCGCCGGAACGCGGCCGGGCACCGTGTACGTCGCAACGGTCTCGGTGCGGGCCACGGTCTCGTCCCGGACCGCCCAGCGCTGGTTGCTCGCCGACGTCGGCAGGTAGATCCCGACCGGGGCGCCGGCGTTCACCGCGCCGCCGTCGACGTCCAGCAGCCGCCGGGCGGCAACGTTGATGAAGGTGTAGGTCCCGTCGCCGGTGGTCGAGACCGTCCACTGTGCCGCCTCATCCACTGTGGAGCCGGCGTCCTCCAGCACCGCGTTCCCGGCGCGGACCGCCAGCCGTTGCCCGGTGCCCGCGTCGAGAACGACGTAGCGGGCCCGGTTGCCGCCTTCGCCGGCCACCGCGCGCAGCGTCCAGAGCTGGTCGGCCGCGGCCGGGTCGCTGTTCTGGATGGCCACCGTGCCGCCGCCGGTCGCCGGCGCCAGCGACTTGCCGCTGGCCACCCCCGCGATCCGGTACGTGTGGCCGGCCCGCAGGTGGGCGGCGTCCGCGGCGACCGCGGAGACGCCGGTGATCAGGAACGTGGTGACCGACTGGGCGGGCACGCTCAGCGTGGCCCGGCGGCCGGTGACCCGCACCGGGGTGCCCCGGGTCAGCTTGCCCGCCGCGCTGGTCACCACGGGGGTGACCGTGGCGGCGCGGCCGACGGTGCCGAACTTCGCCAGGTCCAGGGTGACCGCCTCGGGCCCGGTGCCCGGGTTGGCGTGCACCACGGTCGCGCCCTTGCCGTCCTGCTTGACCGCGGCGACGCTGCGGGTGTCGTCCACCTTCACCATCCGGTCACCGGGCCGGATGTAGTGGGTGAAGTTCCGGATCGTGTCGAACTTGGTGTTCGTCTGGATCGGGCAGGTCGCCAGGGTGTCGGCGGCGGTGCAGTCGAACGGCACGTGGATGCTGCCCCACTGCAGGTTGCCCTCGGCGACCATGTTCTTGGCGTCCTCGATCGGCTGCCACAGCACCCACGCCGACGGCTCCAGCTCCCGGATGTCGTCGATGATCCGCTGGGCCATGCCGAGGCCGGAGTCCATGCTCGTGTAGTCGTGCCCCCAGCTGCCCTCGACCTCGCTCATCCAGAGCGGGCGCTGCTCGGCTTTGGCGATGTCGCGGGCGCTGGTGCGCTGGCCGGTGCCGTAGGTGTGCACGTTGAGCTGATCGACGGCGGCCTGCGCGGCGGCGGAGTAGCCGTACCAGTCCTTGACGAAGGTGCCCGGGTTGGTCTCGTCCGGCGCGGCGACGCCCGCCTTGGTGGTGGTGGTGGTGGTGGCGCCGTCGAGCGCGCGGCGCAACGCCTCGACCACCTGCGACTGCAGTTGCGGGCCGGCGTGCGCGCCCTCCTGGCGGCCGCCGGTGGGCTGGCCGTCCGCGCCGAGCGTGGTGCCCCAGTAGTTGGTGTTCGGCTCGTTCAGCGGATCGATGGTGTCGAACTTGATCCCGTGCGCCTGCTCCAGATGCTCGGCGACCCGGACCAGGTAGGTGGCGAACTCGTCGACCTTGTCGGCGCGGATCTGGTCGGTGCCGGCGTCGAAGCCACCGCTGACATAGCCGCTGACCGTGTCGAAGTAGGGCGGCGAGTTGCTGAACGCCTCCCAGCGGGTCACCCGGTCCTTGACCTGGTCGACCCACCAGCGTTGGTTGGGGTCGGCGTCGAAGTTCCAGTCCGCGGGGTTGTCCGGGTCCCACCAGTCCTTGTCGTTCGGGCCGTAGTCCGCCGGCGCCTTCCAGAAGCCCGGCACCGCGCCGCCCGGCCGCAGATAGTCGCGCACGGTCGGGGCGTTGCCGCCGCCGATGTTGTAGCGGGCGATGTTGAGGTCCAGCCCGTCCGCCCCGAACACCAGATCCACGAGCTTGCGGCGGATCTCGTCCGGATAGCCGCCGGTGGCGTTGGCCATCCACACCAGGCTGGTGCCCCAGCCCTGCCACTCGGCCTGCTGATACGAGGGATCGATGCCGATGGTGACGCTGCTGCCGGCGGCCACCGCCACGGGCGCGGCCGAGCCCTCGGCCGCGAGCGGTGCGACCGACAGGCCGAGCCCGACCGCCGCCGCGACCGCGGTCAGCTGGCCCGCAGAGCGCTTTCGTGTCGCCATCAACGTCCTCCCGGGGACGATCTATGTTTACGTAAACATTCACCGACTTGTTGCGAGTGTGATCGTTTCGATCAACGGCTGTCAAGACATCGAAACCCGGGCGGGCCCGGCCGCGTACTCCGGCCGGGCCCTGTCCTTGCTGGTCAGCGGCGTGGGATGTCGACCCAGCTGCCGCCGGTGACGGTGATTGCCGAGCCCAAACCGTTGGCGTCGAGGTAGAGCGGGTCCTCGGTGTCGACGATCAGGCTCAGCCGGTGCCCGGCCGGCAGGTCCCAGGCGGTCGCCGGCAGCGGGGTGTCGATGCTCATGGCCTGGCCGGCGGTCTTGCCGATCCAGGTGTACGGGACGTGCGCGATCAGCTTGCCGGTGCCGAGCGAGTCGGTGTCGTAGAGGTACGCCACGATCGTGCCCGTCGCCTTCTCCGGTTTCACGGTGAGATGCAGGTCGGCGATGCCCCGGATGGCCACGCCCGAGGCCAGCGCGGGGCTGGTCCAGACGGCGCCGTTGACCCGGTTGACCGCCGGCAGCCAGGCGGTCGGGGGAGTGCCGGTGAGCGCCTCCAGCCCGTTGGAGAGCAGCACCACGCCCGCGTCGGCGACGGTGTCCAGGCCGGTGTAGACGGTGGCGGACCAGCCGGTCGAGGCGGTCGTGCCGAGCGTGCCGCTGTTGAGCACCGGGCTGCCGAGGTGGTAGCGGGTGGTCGAGCCGGTCACGTCGGCCCAGTTGGCGTAGGACTCGATTGTGTCGTCGGTGTTACGGACCCGCAGCACCACCGGCTCGTCGTCGACGCCGGTGTCGATGCCGGCCAGGAACTGATCGAACCAGCGCCGGGTGCTGGTCCAGACGTGGTTGGGGAGCCCGAGCAGGCCGGTCAGTTCGGGGATCGCGTGGTCGCCGGGGGCGAACTCCAGCCGCTTGGGCCCGGTGAGCTGGCCGAAGAAGCTGACCAGCTGGTTGGGTTCGAAGAGGCTGTCGCCGTACGCGTTGGCGATCAGGATGGCCGGCTTGTTGGTCTTGATCCCGGCGAGGTAGGTGGCCGCCGAGCGCAGATCACCCCACTTTTTGATCCCGTCCACGTTGGTGTTGGCGAAGTAGTCGTCGAGGATGGCCTCGAACTCGTCACTCGGGTGGCCCAGCAACTCGGCGGTGAACTTCAGCAGGTAGACGGCCTGCGGGTGGCGGGTCTGGTTGGCGTAGAGCGAGTCGATCAGGTCGGACCACGCGGAGATCGCCACCACCGCCTTGATCCGGGCGTCCTGACCGGATGCGATCAGGCTGATCCCGGCGCCGTAGGACACCCCGCCCACGCCGATGTGGTCCGGGTCGGCGGCGGTGTGCGCGAGGACCCAGTCGATCGCCGCGGAGACGTCCTTGACGTCGGCCGGGCCCGCGGTCTGGATCGTGCCGCCCGAGCCCCAGAAGCCCCGGGCGGTGTAGGACAGGACGACGTAACCGGCGGCGGCGAGGCTGCTCGCCTGGGCCAGATACTCCGCGTCGTTCAATCCCCAGCTGCTGATGAAGATGATCGCCGGGTGACTGCCGGCGGCGGTCGGCGCGATCAGGTTGGCCTTGAGCGTCACCCCGTCGTAGGCGGGCACGTCGACGAAGGTGAGCGAGGTGGTCGCGGAGCCGGCCGCGGCGGCCGGCGCGGCCGCCGTCGTGGTCAGGGCCAGGGCCGAAACCAGCAGCAGTACGGCGGTGAGCAGGGCACGGGCGAATCGGTTGCGGGGCGGCGGGGGACTTTTGGGCAGCACTGAACGGTGCAGTGGCATGGGGACCTCGCGGCTGAATGGCCGGACCCGGGGACGACCGGATCCGGCGAGCGAGCCGCTGTGGCGCCACCGCAGCTAAGTTACTGAACGGTAAATCAGGTTGCGTCAATGTTTCAAGAGTGTGGCCATGCCGGGTTTGAACTACGAGTATCGCTTTTCCGTATCGATCGCCGTCGGGCGTTGCTGTGCGGTGCGTGATGTGTCACCGCTGACATCGGCACGCCCGGCTACGAAGGAGAAGATGCGTATGACGGCCGGGCCTGTTCGGGTTTGCATCGTGGGTGCCGGGCCGCGCGGTCTGTCGGTTCTGGAGCGGCTCTGCGCCAACACCGGACCGGCCGCCGTGGAGATTCACCTGATCGATCCGCACCCGCCGGGACCGGGCCGGGTATGGCGGACCTCGCAGAGCCGGCAACTGCTGATGAACACCGTGGCCGCCCAGGTGTCGATCTTCACCGACGAGACGGTCGAGATGGCCGGGCCGGTGGTGGCCGGTCCGAGCCTGTGGGACTGGGCCCGACGGCTGGTCCGGCCCGGGCTCATCGAGGCGGACGCCGAGTGGGCCCGCCGGGAGGCGCTGGCCCTCGGGCCGGACTCCTACCCCAGCCGGGCCCTGCACGGGATGTACCTGCGCTGGGCCTTCCACGAGGTGGTCGAGGAGGCGCCCGCCTGGGTGTCCGTGCACTGTCACCAGGGGCACGCCGTCCGGCTCGAGGACCGCGGCGGCGACCGGACCCAGCGCGTCTGGCTGGACGACGGGACGGCCATCGACGGCGTCGACGCGGTCGTGCTGACCCAGGGACACGTCCCGAGCCTGCCGACGGCGCCGGAGCGCGCCCTGCGCCGGTTCGCCCGCCGCAGCGGCCTGCGCTACGTGCGCCCGGCCAACCCGGCGGAAGTGGATCTCGATTCCGTGCACCCCGGCGACCCGGTGCTGCTGCGCGGGCTCGGGCTGTGCTTCTTCGACTATGTGGCGTTGCTGACGACCGGGCGCGGCGGCGTCTTCGAGCGGCGCGACGGAAAACTGCGCTACCGGCCGAGCGGTCTGGAGCCGATGATGTACGCCGCTTCCCGGCGCGGCCTGCCGCACCACGCCCGCGGGACGAACCAGAAGGGCGCCTTCGGCCGGCACCAGCCCCGGGTGCTGACCGCGGAGGTCGCCGCCCGGCTCCGCGCCGCCGGCGGGATCGACTTCCGGCGCGAGGTGTGGCCGCTGATCGCCAAGGAGACCGAGACGGTCTACTACGCGACGCTGCTGGCCGGCCGGCTGGGCTCGCGCGCGGTGGAGCTGTTCCGCGAGATGTACCTGCCGCTGCCCTGGGGCAGCGCGGCCGAGGCGGACCTGCTGCAGAAGTTCGACGTGCCGGCGACTGCCCGCTGGGACTGGCAGCGGGTGACGGATCCGCTGGCCGGGCGGAGCTTCGCCGACCGGGGCGCGTTCCGGGACTGGCTGCTGGAGCATCTGCGCGCCGACGTCGCCGAGGCCCGCCGGGGCAACGTCGGCAGCCCGGTGAAGGCGGCCCTGGACGTCCTGCGGGACCTGCGCAACGAGATCCGGCTGGCCGTCGACCACGGCGGGCTCACCGGCCGGTCGCACCGCGTCGACCTGGACGGCTGGTACACCCCGCTGAACGCGCACCTCTCGATCGGGCCGCCGGCCGACCGCATCGAGGAGGCGATCGCCCTGGTCGAGGCCGGCCTGCTGGAGTTCGTCGGCCCCCGGGTCCGGGTCGCCCCCGACCCGGCCGCGCGCAGCTTCGTGGTGACCTCCGCGCTCGTCCCGGGCGACCCGCTGCGGGTGACCGCCCTGATCGAGGCCCGGCTCGGCGAGCCCGACCTGCGCCGCACGGCCGACCCGCTGCTGCGGCACCTGCTGCGGACCGGGCAGGCCCGCCCGTACCGGATCGCCGACGGCCCGCACGGCTACTACGAGACGCCGGGCCTGGCGGTGACCGAGCGCCCCTACCGGGTGCTCGACGCGGCCGGCGAGCCACACCCGCGCCGGTTCGCGTTCGGCGTGCCGACCGAGTCCGTGCGCTGGGTGACCGCCGCCGGGAGCCGGCCGGGGGTCGGCTCGGTGAGCCTCGCGGACGCGGACGCCATCGCCCGGACGATATTGGGGCTGGCCCCGGGCGACCCGCCGGTCGCGGACGGCGCGTTGCGGCTCGCGGGACAGGCGGTGTGACCGCGATGGACACGTTCGACGAGATCGACTCCGGTCTGCTCGCCCCGGTCCGGGTCGGCACGCCGGTCGAGGCGCTCACCACCGACCGGGCGTTCCTGCAGGCGATGCTCGACGTCGAGGTGGCGCTGGTCCGGTCCCAGGCCCGCCTCGGCTCGGTGCCCGGCACGGCGGTGGCCACGATCACCGAGGCGGCCCGGGCCGACCGGTTCGACCTGCGGGCGCTTGCGCTGGCCGCCCGCGCGTCGGCGAATCCGGTGGTCGCCATGGTCGAGGCTCTCATGCACCGGGTCGCCGCGGCCGACCCGGCGGCCGCCGACTTCGTGCACCGCGGCTCCACCAGCCAGGACGTGCTCGACACGGCGTTCATGCTGGTCGCCGCGCGGTGCCTGCGGGTGATCGGGGCGGATCTCGACCGGGTCGCGGCCGCCGCCGCAATGCTGGCCGCCGAGCACCGGAACACGCCGATGGCCGGGCGGACCCTGGCCCAGCACGCCGTGCCGGTGACCTTCGGCCTCAAGGCGGCCGGCTGGTGCCGGGGCGTCACCCGGGCCGCGGCGGGGCTGCGCCGGGTCGCCGGGACCGAGCTTGTGGTCCAGCTCGGCGGTGCCGCGGGGACGCTGGCCGGCTACCTCGCCTACGTCGCCGAGGACGTCGACCCGGCGGACTACGTACCCGAGCTGATCCGGACCTTCGCCGCCGAGGTGGGCCTGGGCGTGCCGGTGCTGCCGTGGCACACCGACCGGACCTCGGTGGCCGAGCTGGCCTGGGCACTGGTCACCGCGACGGGCGCGCTGGGCAAGATCGCTATCGACGTACGCTCGCTGTCTCGCACCGAAATCGCCGAACTGGCCGAGCCGGCCGCCGATGGGCGCGGTGGCTCGTCGGCGATGCCGCAGAAACGCAATCCGGTGCTGTCGGCGCTGATCATCGCGGCGGCCAACCAGGCCGGTCCGCTCGCGGCGGGGCTCTCGCAGGTGATGCTGGCCGACGACGAACGGCCGGCCGGGGCGTGGCACGCCGAGTGGCAACCGCTGCGCGAGTGTCTGCGCCTGGCCGGCGGCGCCGCGCACGCCGCCGCCGAGCTGATGGCAGGCCTGCAAGTGGACGCGCGCCGGATGCGTGCCAACCTCGACCTGACCGGTGGGCTGATCGTCGCCGAGCGGGTCTCCGCGGCCCTGACCCCCGTGCTCGGCAAGGCGGCCGCCAAGCGCGTGACGGCCCGCGCGGCCCTGGCCGCCGCCACCGGCGAGCGCACCTTCCTGGCCGAGCTCGCCGCCGCCGACGAACTGGCCGGGCGGATCCGGCCCGGATCGCTGGACCCGCTGGTCGATCCCGAGCGGTATCTCGGCGCGGCTGGCATCCTGGTGGATCGGGCGCTGGCAAGCTTCCGCGGGGGCGGCCGGAGCACGGGCGACGCGGAGCAGAGCGAAGGACCATGACATGTCGTTGATCCTGTCGGGCCTGGCGGAGCCGATCATCTGCGCGCCGATGGCCGGTGGGCCGTCCAGCCCCGAGTTGGTGGCCGCCGTGTCCGCCGCCGGTGGGCTGGGGATGCTGGCCGCCGGATACCGCACGCCCGATCAGGTGGGTGCGCAGATCGCGGCCGTACGAGCGCTCACCACGGCGCCGTTCGGGGTGAACGTCTTCCTGCCGACCGAGGGTGTCGTGGATCCGGCGGAGCTGGCGGCGTACGCCGAAAAGCTGCCGGACAGCCCGCAGCTCGCCGGGCCGACGGCCGACGACGACCACTTCGCCGACAAGATCGAGCTGCTGTGCCGCAAGCAGGTGCCGCTGGTGTCGTTCGCGTTCGGCACCCCGCCGGCGGAGGTGGTCGAGGAGTTGCACCGGGCCGGGACGTCGGTGGCGGTCACCGTGACCGACCCGGCCGACGCCGAGGCAGCCGAGGCGGCCGGCGCCGACGCCGTGATCGCCCAGGGTGTCGAGGCGGGCGGTCACCGCGGCGGCGTCAGCGACCTGCCCGGGGTCGGCGAGTACGGCCTGCTTACCTTGCTGCGCCTGGTCTCCGGGCGCTGTGGTCTGCCGATCGTCGCGGCCGGTGGGCTCTGCGACGGCCCGTCGCTGGCCGCCGCCCTGGTCGCCGGCGCGGTCGCCGGTCAGCTGGGCACGGCGTTCCTGCGGTGTCCCGAGGCCGGCACCAATCCGGTGCACCGCGCGGCGATCGGCTCGGCCCGCGACACCACCCTGACCCGGGCCTTCACCGGCCGGCCGGCGCGCGCACTGGTCAACGAATTCACCACCCGCTACGCCGAGGTTCCGGTGCCGCGGCACGGCTATCCCGCGGTGCACTATCTCACCGCACCGATGCGGGCGAAGGCGGTCGTCGACGGCGATCCCGAGACACTGCACCTCTGGGCGGGCCAGGCGCACCGGCTGTCCACCGAGGAGCCGGCGGGCGACCTGGTCCGCCGGGTGGGCGCCGCCGCGCGGCAGACGCTGTTCAGTGCGGCGCAGCGGGCGTACGGCTGGTGAGCCGGATGGAGCTGGACGGCAGAGCGGTGACCGCCGAGGAGCTCGGGTCGCTGGCGCTGTGCAACTACGGCCATTTCACCTCGATGCTCGTCACCGAGGGCCGGGTGCGGGGCCTGTCGTTGCATCTCGACCGGCTGACCGCCGACTGCCGGCTGCTGTTCGGCCACGACCTGGACACCGGCAAAGTCCGTGAACTGATCCGCCGGATCGAAAAGCCGCGCAGCGCCATGGTACGGGTCACCGTGTACGCCCCCGACCTGGAACTGGCCCGGCCGTCCGCGCCGAAAACGCCCCGGGTACTGGTCACCACCCGGCCCGCCGCACACCACGACCTGCCGCCGCTGCGGCTCGCGACCGCGTCGTATCGGCGCGAATTCGCCCAGGTGAAACACGTCGGCCTGTTCGGTGCCTTGGCGTACCGGGCCGAAGCGCAACGCTCCGGCGCGGACGATGTGCTGTTCGTCGACCCGACCTCAGCCGTCACCGAAGGTGCGACCTGGAACATCGGCTTCTTCGACGACGCCGGCCGGCTGGTGTGGCCGGCGGGGGAGCACCTGCCCGGCGTGACCCAGCGGCTGCTCGAATGTGCCTGGCTCGCCGCCGGCCGGGACTTGCGGCGCCGCGTGGTCCGGGTTGCGAACAGCCCGCAACTGCACGCGGCCTTCGTCGCCAACGCCGCCGTCGGAATACGCGCGATCGCGGCGATCGACGAGACGGAATACGCGGTCGACCATCCGTTGCTGCCGGCACTCGCGTCGCTTTATGCCGGGACACCCGCGGAACCGGTCTGACGTCCCCCGGATCGCGAAGCCCTTATATCTGCCAGGTTTCCTTACCTATGAACTGTCCGCGTGCTGTGTCCGTACTGCCCGCTGGGAGGCAGATTTGTTGGACGCGCCGATTGTCGTCACCGAACTGTACGAGGTAGCCCCCGGGCACGAAGCGGATTTCTACAGTTGGGGCACCGCCCTGATCGAAGTCATCGCGCAAGCCGAGGGTTATCTTGGCGGGGACGTACGAGATCCGGAGTGGAGAGACGGTGAGTGGCAGATAGTCCATCGCTGGGCCGATCGTGAACTGGCCCGGGAATGGAACGAGTCACCCACCCGGGCCCGGTGGCTCACCGCCGCCGCATCCTTCGCCCGCGCCCGCCCGCCCCGGGAACGCCCGCCCCGGGCCCCGGCCGCCGCGGCTGCCGAGACACCACAAGCACCACCGCCGGCGCCGCCCCCGACGCCGCCGCCGAAATGGAAGATGGCGGTGGTGACCCTGACCGCGGTGTTCCCGCCGGTCCTGTTCTTCAACGTGACGCTGATTCCCCGGCTACGCGATGTTTCCGTGTTGCTGCGCACGTTGGTTCTCTGCATCGGGGTCACCGTGATCGTCACGTGGATCATGATGCCGAGGCTGATGAAGCTCTTCAAGGGCTGGCTGAACCCGGCCGCCCGGCCCGGCACGGCCGGCGCCGGCGCCGATCTGGCGGCGCAACCCGCGATGCCGGACGGCACGGACGCGGCGACCGAATCGTTCCCGCGCTTCCGGCCCGCGGCCGAGCCGAGCGCCGGCCGGCGACCCCGGCCGCCCGCGCGCTCCGGCGCACGAACCAAGACCCTTGCCCCTACGGACCCCTACCCGAGGCGAAACCGATGAGAACCCTGTTGGTGGACAACTACGACTCGTACACCTACAACCTGTTCCAGCTCATCGCGCAGGTGCAGGACGACGAGCCCGTAGTGATGCGCAACGACGAGTCGGTCGACCTCGACCTGACCGGGTTCGACAACGTCGTCATCTCGCCCGGCCCCGGCGACCCGCGCAACGAGCGCGATTTCGGCATCTCCGCGCGGATCCTGGCCGAGGCGACCATTCCCGTGCTCGGGGTGTGCCTGGGGCATCAGGGCATCGCGGCGCTCGAGCAGGCCGACCTCGGCCGCGCCCCGGCCGCCCGGCACGGTCACCTCGCCAGCATCCGGCACAGTGGACGTGGCCTGTTCCGGTCGCTGCCGCAGGACTTCACCGCCGTGCGCTATCACTCGCTGTCCGTGCGTGAACCGCTGCCCGCGGCGCTGGAGGCGATCGCCTGGGCGGAGGACGGCGTGCTGATGGGGATCCGGCACCGCGACCGTCCATTGTGGGGTGTCCAGTTCCACCCAGAGTCCATCCTCACCGAGCACGGCGACCGGCTGCTCGCCAACTTCCGCGACCTGACCCGCAAGCACCGCCGGCCCGGCCGGCGCCGGAGCCTCGGCTGGAGCTCCCGCAACACCTCACCCGCCGCCGTGCCCGTGGTCGCACCCGCCGCCCGCCGGCCGGCCACTCCGTCTGACACCGATGTCACATCCTTGGGATACCGGCTGCACAAGCAGATCCTCCCCACGGCGGTGCACGCCGAATCCGCTTTCGCGCAGGGCTTCTCCGCCGCCCGGCACGCGTTCTGGCTGGACAGCTCGCGGTTCGGGCCGGGCGAGGCGCGCTTCTCCTATTTCGGCGACGGCACCGGCCCGCTCGCCGAGGTGGTCAGCTGCGCTGTGCAGGCCGGCGCCGTGCAGATCGACCGTTCCGGAAAGCCGTCGTCGCTCGTCGCCGGCGACCTCTTCGACTATCTCAAGCGCGAGCTGGCCCGGCGCCGGGTCGACGATCCCACTTTGCCGTTCGACTTCACCGGCGGCTACGTGGGCTACTTCGGCTACGAGATGAAGGCCGAATGCGGCGCGGCGAACCGGCACCGGGCCGCCATGCCGGACGCGAGCTGGCTGTTCGCCGACCGGCTGGTCGTGGTCGATCACCAGGACCAGGTCACCTACCTGTTGTGCCTGGCCGAGGACACCCCGGCCAGCAGCACCGAAGCGGTCGCCTGGCTGAACCGGACCGCCGGGTTCCTCCGCGAGCTGCCGGCCCGGCCGCCGAAGCGGGGCGTGTCCCTGTCCCGCCCGGCGGACGGCGACGTGCGGGCCGTCGAGCCCTTCCTGGTGCGCGACCGGGCCCAGTACATCGCCGATGTGGACGAGTGCCGGCGCCAGCTGACGGCCGGCGAGAGCTACGAGATCTGCCTGACCAACAGCGCGTGGCTGCCCGCGTACGACGACCCGTTCGAGTACTACCGCACGTTGCGCCGGCTCAATCCGGCCCCGTACGCCGCCTTCCTGCGCTTCGGTGACCTCGCCGTCGCCAGCTCCAGCCCGGAGCGGTTCCTGAAGATCACCCGGGACGGCATGGTGGAGACCAAGCCCATCAAGGGCACCGCACCGCGCGGCGGCGACCACGTCGAGGACGCCCGGTTGCGTGCCTCGCTGGCCGCCGATCCCAAGACCCGCGCGGAAAACCTGATGATCGTCGACCTGCTCCGCAACGACCTCGCTCGGGTGTGCGACGTGGGCACGGTGAGCGTGCCGTCGCTGATGGCCACGGAAAGCTACGCGACCGTCCACCAGCTGGTGTCCACTGTGCGTGGTCGGCTGCGCGCCGGTGTCGGATCGCTCGACGCGGTCCGGGCCTGCTTCCCCGGCGGCTCGATGACCGGCGCGCCCAAACTGCGCACCCTGGAGATCATCGACACGCTGGAGACCGAGGCCCGCGGCGTCTATTCCGGGGCGCTCGGCTTCCTGTCCTGCAACGGCACCGCCGAGATGAACATCGTCATCCGCACGGCCGTCTTCGTCGGCGACCGGATGCATCTCGGCGCCGGCGGCGCGATCGTGCTCGACTCCGACCCCGCCGCCGAGTACGACGAGATGCTGCTGAAGATGGCGGCCCAGATGCGCGCGTACCGGCAGTGGACCGAGGCGCTGCGGCCCGCGGCCGCTCCGGCCGCCCGGCGGCCCCTCGCCCGGAGGCCACGATGAACATCGCAACCGATCTGGCCCGCCGCGCCGAGCAGCACGGCTGGTCGGCCACGCCGGCGTTCGTCGACGAACACCGGACGTGGACCCACGGCGAGGTGCACCATCTGGCCGCCCGGGCCGCGACCGTGCTCGGCGAGGCCGGGGTGCGGCCGGGCGACCGGGTGCTGCTGGCGTTGCCGGACAGCATCGGCTGGGTGGTCACGTTCCTGGCGGTGGCCCGGATCGGCGCGGCCGCGGTGCTGGTCAATCCGGGCCTGCCCGCCGCCGACCACGAGTTCATCGCGGACGACTGTGCCGCCGCGCTGTGCGTGACCGGCGCCGAACTGCGGGACCACTTCGGCGACCGGCGCTGGGCGGACATCGAGCACGTGCTGGCCCGCTCGGCCGGCGCGGCGACGACCGAGGCCTGGCAGTGCGACGCGCGCTCGCCGTTGTATCTGCAATACACCTCCGGCACCACGGGCGAGCCGAAGGGCGTCGTGCATCACCACGGCGACCTGGCGGTCTATCACGACGCCGTGGCCGGCAAGGTGCTCGGCATCCAGGCCACGGACGTCACGCTGTCGGTTTCCAAACTCTTCTTCGCGTACGGGTTCGGCAACGCGTTCGTCTTCCCGCTGTACTCGGGATCGTCGGCGGTGCTGCTCGCGGCGCGGCCGACCGCCGAGATGATCGAGGACACGGTGCGCCGGCACCGGGTGACCCTGCTCTACGCCGTCCCGTCCGCGTACGCCACCCTGGTCGACCGGGCCGAGCCGGCCGCCTTCGAATCGGTGCGCACGGCCGTCTCGGCCGGCGAGACGCTCCCGCCGGCGCTCGGTGAGCGGGCCACCATCCTTCTCGGCGCGCCGGTCTGCGAGCAGATCGGCTCCACCGAGGCGGGACACGCGTACTGCGCCAACTCGCCCGACGACAACGTCCCCGGCACCCTGGGCCGCCCGGTGCCCGGCTACGACGTGGAGCTGCGCGACCGGCAGGGCCGCCCGGTCCCGGACGGGGAGACCGGCGAACTGTGGGTGCGCGGGCCCACCCTGCTGAGCGAATACCTGAACCGGCCGGCGGAGACCGCGCGGGCGCTGGCCGGCGGCTGGCTCGCCACCCGGGACCTGGCCTGCCGGCAGAGCGACGGCACGATCCGCCATCTCGGCCGGGTCGACGACATGGAGATGGTCGGCGGCATCACCGTCTCCCCGATCGAGGTGGAACGGCTGTTCGCCGAGCACCCGCTGGTCCGCGAGGTGGCGGTCGCGGCGGTGCCGGACCATCTCGGGGCCACGAAGCTGCGCGCGTTCGTCGTACCGGCCCGGCCGGTGAGCGCCCCGGCGGATCTCGAGACCGAGCTGATCGCGCTGGCCCGGCAGCGGCTCGCGTCGTTCAAGGTGCCCCGCACCGTGCGGGCGGTCTCCAGCCTGCCGCGCACCGCGACCGGCAAGTTGCGCCGGCACATCGTTCGAACCGGCGCCTGGTGACCGCGCGCCCCCCAGCCAACACATCAGAAGGAGAACGCCCATGTCTACCAGACGCGGTTTCTATCTGGGAGCGATGTTCGAGCGGGCGGCCGCCCGCCACGGGGGTGTGCCGGTCCTGCTGGATCGCCCGCTGGACGTGGCACCCGACACCGGGCTCGACCACACCTACGAGACGCTGGCCACGCTGGTCGAGGAACTC
>Ga0307513_10003969_pt1 | contig 19864 bp, 16 predicted proteins | sample 15_EM_MG_FD_202174 | JGI IMG/M metagenome (GOLD analysis project Ga0307513, IMG submission 202174) | Populus trichocarpa ectomycorrhiza microbial communities from riparian zone in the Pacific Northwest, United States - 15_EM | ecosystem: Host-associated > Plants > Roots > Unclassified | place...
GCGCATCGGCGTCGGGGACCTGGTGCACCGCAACGCGGACCGCCTTCACGGTGTCGTAAGCCGTCTGCGACGCGACGTCCCCCGGCACCGTCGCCGTGGTCAGCGCGACACCACCCACCGCGGGGATCGCCGTATTCACCTCGCCGATGCCCTGGACCGTCCGCATCGCCTCGGCGACGGCCTGCCGCTGCCCGGCGTTGGAGACGACCTGGATCGGGTTGGACGTGTCGACCAGACCATGCTCCATCAAGACCTTCTGGCCGGTGATCGAGTCGAAGACCTTGGTGTACTGCTCGTCGGTCGACAGCCCGCCGGTGTCGAGCCTGAGGATCCCCAGGCAGGCCACGCCGAGGATGATCACCGTGGTCACCCACACCATCCGCGGACGCGGGGCGATGCGCTGCCCGACGCGAGCCCAGAAACCCGTCGAGGTGGGCTCCGGGGAGCCGAACGTCGGCCGCTTCGGCCAGAAGATCCACCGGCCGCAGATAACGAGCAACGCCGGCAGCAGAGTGACCATGACCAACAGGGTGATCGCCACGCCGATGGCGTTGACGGGGCCCAGACCGGCCGTCGAGTTCATCTCGGCCAAACCCAGGCAGAGCATGCCCACGATGACGGTGCCGGCGCTGGCGAAGATCGCCGGGGCGGCCCGGTGCAGGGCATAGCCCATCGCCTCGTGGCGGTCCTCATGACGGCGCAGTTCCTCGCGGTAGCGGGCGACCAGCAGCAGGGCGTAGTCAGTGCCCGCACCCACCACGAGCACCGTAAGAATGCCCTGGCTCTGGCCGTTCACCGTGAGGTCGGCGTACTTGGCCAGGAAGTAGATCACGGCCTGGCTCGTGAACAGGGCGAACATGGCCGAGACGATCGGCAGCACCCACAGCGTGGGGCTGCGGTACGTGAACAGCAGGATCACGATGACAACACCGAGGCTGGCGAAGAGCAGGGTGCCGTCGATCCCCGCGAACGCCTCGGCCGAGTCGGCCGCCTGGCCGCCGGCGCCGGCGATGTGGGTGGTCACGCCGTCGATGGCAATGATGGCGCGCAGTTGGTCGGCGACGTCGGGCAGCTGGTTCCAGCCGTTCTTGCCGAAGTTGAAGGTGACAAGGGTCTGCGCGACGTCCCCGTCCGAGGAGATGGTCATCGGGATCGACGGATCCGGCGCTCGAACCTGGCCGACCACGCCGTCCATGGCCTGGATCTTGGGCACCTGGGCCTTGATGGCGGCCAGGTCGTCCGGGGTCAGGCCGCCGTCGCGGTAATAGACCAGGGTCGTCGGGATGTCGTTCACATCCTGGAACGGGGCGAGCTTGTCGAGCGCCTTGGTCGACTCGGCGCTCGCCGGCAGCCAGGACGCCGCCTCGTTGTTCTGGACGTCGGTGAGTTTCTGGGCGAACCCGCTGGACACGACAATGATCACGATCCAGAAGCCGAGCACGATCCACTTGGTGACCCGGCCGGTCAGTTTTCCGGCGATCTGACGATGCATGACCATTCCCCCCAGGGTGGGACGAGATTCAACCGAATATTCCTAAACGGCAGACCCTGAAAGTGTTCCGAACTCATCGCCGCAGATCAACACAGATTGACGACGGATCGCGTGACGGCATGCGACAGCTGGTAATGCCCAGCGCGCCTGGTAGTACGGCGCCTTAGCTCAGCGAGAACGGCGGATAGCGGTCGGTGACGAGCAGCATCGCGTAGGCCTCGACGCGCAACCACCAGCGGCTGACGCCGACCACGTAGTCGAAGAGTCCGCGCGGATAGCGCCCGGTGAAGACGATCGAGAACCAGGCGATGACGATCGCGAAGAAGGCCCCCACGGACAGCACGATGAGAATCAGGTAGTGCGGGATCGCCAGCAGCCACTTCACCAGTGGCAGCCAGCGATTCAGATCGCGTTCGACCTCGGGGTAGTCGACCTCGAGGTGCACGCTCTGCTCCTCGACGGTCGAGGGGTACTCGTCGGTGAGCAGCGCGACATACGCACCGACGCGGGCGCTGAACCGGGCGAGCTCCAGCGCGAAATCGAACCACCAGCGCGGATAGCGCTGCCTGAACACGATCATCAGCACGGTCGCGATGAACAGGCCGACCGCGATGCCACCGCTGGTCGTCCGCACCCGCTCGCCGCTCTCGGTGTACATGGTTTGGCTGACACCCGCGGTGAGGACGCTGAGCACGATCCCGATCGGGATCGCCAGGAGCAGACGGAAGAACGTCTTCACCCGGTCGTGCTGTTCCTGATAGTCGATCTGCAGGCGGGCTGGGTAGACCGTGGACTCCGGCTGGGTCGTCATGGGACCTCCAGGAGGGCTCGATGCTCAGCGCGATCGACTACGCGGCAACCGCTCGACTATCCCTCACGAGCACGTTCGCCCTTGATTCTGTCCTCGTTGATCTACTCCGTCAATGATCCGGAACACCTGTCGGACCACTCTAGATTGCCTACCTTACTAGTAGGTCGTACTGTGTAGTGATGGATGGACAGCAGTGGCCCGGTGAATGGATGCGCGGCGTGCTCTCGCTGTGCGTGCTGGCCGTGGTCGCCGAGGAGGAGACCTACGGGTACGCGGTGGCCCAGCGGCTGCAGAGCGCGGGCCTGGGGACCGTCAAGGGCGGCACGCTTTATCCGGTGCTCACTCGCCTGGAACAGGACGGCCTGCTCACCTCCAGCTGGCGGGAAGGGGACGGCGGGCCGGGGCGCAAGTTCTTCAGCGTCACCGACGCCGGCCGCACCGCGCTGCAGGACCGCACCGCCGGCTGGTTGGTGTTCACGGAGCGGGCGACCGGCCTGCTCACCTCAGAGCCTGTTGTGGAAGGGAGCGTGACGGCATGATGAACGGACTGGACCGGGACAGCCACCAGAACCCCTCCGGCGACGAGCACCAGCAGGTCTATCTGAAGGAGCTGTTGCTGGCCCTGCGTTTGCGCGGGGTGCCGGGGCCCCGCATCGCCGAGGCCCTCGCCGAGGTCAACAGCCATCTGAGCGAGACCGGCGAGGACCCGAGCGAGGCGTTCGGGCCCGCGAAGGCCTACGCCGACGAGGTCGTGGCGGCACTGGGCGGTGCGGACGCCGGCACCTCCTTCTGGCGCGCCGCGCTGCGCTGGACCACCCCGGTGTATGGGCTGGGCGGCGCGCTCGGCGCCTGGCTCGTGATCGACGGCGCTCGCGCGTTGGCCCTGGACCAGCGCGGGGTGGGTGGGCTGCCGGCGGTGGTCTCCCTCGCAGTGGGAGCCGCCATCCTCGTTGCCCTGGCGGTGGGGCTGGTCCGGCTGACCCGCAGGCGCGAGGACCAGGTTCTCGACCCGCGCAGCGGAGCAAACATGAGCCCGCTGCCGCGCTGGGTGGTACCGCTCATGCTCAGCGTGCCGGCCCTGATTCTCGTCCTGGCCGTGGTGGTCAGCCTGACGTCGCGCTGACCGCCGGTTGCGTGAGCCGTTCGTGGACCGGCACGCCGGCGGCAGCGCTCGGGTTCCGACTGCGCCGCACACCGCCACCCTGCCGCTTGGCGACGTACATCGCGATGTCTGCGGTCTGCAGGATCTGATCGGCATCCGTGACGCATCGGCGATCGATGTCGGCGGCGGCCAGGACACCGAGGCTGGCTCCGATCTGCACGGTGCTGGTGCCGGTGCTGGTGCTCACCGTCATCGGTTTCCGGATCGCCGCTCGGACCTGCTCTCCCAGCTCCTCGGCACCGGCCGGGTCGACGTCCAGACACAGCATGACGAACTCGTCGCCACCCAGCCGGGCGACGGTGTCCGCCGGGCGGGTGAACTCCTGCAATCGCCGGGAGACGGTGCACAGCACCTCGTCGCCCGCGGCGTGACCATGATCGTCGTTGATGGCCTTGAAGCCGTCCAGATCGATGTACAGCAGGGCGAAGTCGCGAACCTGACCGCCGGTGGGGACGAACAGCTCGGCGCTCACGGCGTGCAGCAGCAGCCCGCGGTTGGCCAGCCCGGTCAGCTGATCATGATTCACCTGGTGCGCGAGCAATTCCTCGGCCTTTTCGCGGTCCTGGATCACCTGGTACAGCCGCAGCAGAATCAGGGCGGTGATCGTCAGGCTGGCACTGAGCAGCAGGAACCGGTTCGCGACCGAATTCGAGGACAGGGCGGAGGCGACCGAAACCCCGCCCAGGGCAACGCCGAGCAGCACGATCCGCCAGCGGTGCATGCGCTGCGTTCGCACCACCACGACCTTTTCGACCAGTTCCGCCCGCCGTGGATGCAGGGCGGCCGCCGCCAACAGCGAGTTGACCACCAGCAGGGCGCCGTCCAGGCGGGCGGTGTTGAACTGGGGCAGATGGGAGGGCAGGACGGAGTAGATCAGGTCCATCACCAGCGTCAGCCCGAAACAGGTGATCAGCAGGATGCTGGGGGTCGTCCGCACTCCGGGGGCCAGGACCAGGGTGATGATCAGGGCGAGGATCGCGATGTCGCCCAACGGGTACAGCACCGCCACCGCGTTGAAGAGATCGAGCGAGCCATTGTGGATCTCCGGCGCGAGCAGCAACTGCCAGACCCCCACGGTCGCTGCCACCGTGGTGGCGACGACGTCCAACTGGATCTCCCGCAGCACCTCCGATCCGAGCCCGCGGGCCCGGATCATCAGGACGACGCCCGCGACCAGCAACGGATACGAACCGAGCCAGAAGATGTCCGGCGGACCGACCTCGGAATTCGTCGCGCCGGCCAGCTCCAGGAGACGCTGCACCACGTCTCCGGCGAGCCAGCACGAGGCGGCCAGCGCGATCAAGCTCCAGGTCCGTCGCGCCACTCCCACGCTTGAGAGCGCACCCATCCAGACGCCGACGACCAGGAGCGTCAGGCCCGTCAGGTAGGTCAACCCAGCCAGCATCGATTCGGGCGCCAGCACGGTCGGCAGCGCCAGGATCGCGCACGCGACCACGGTCGACCACCAACGCTGCACGTTGTCACCTTGACTGTCTCGCGGCTCGGTCATGAACCAGACGAAGCCTGCCATATTGACGTGTCACAACATCACCCCTGAGCGAATGCTTTCCTTGCATTTGACCGCTTCAAACCCGCCAGTACCCAGGAACCGCACAGCCCAGGGCAGCGGTCGCCGAGGCTGCTTCCCCGGTCCCGTCGGCAATTGCGGCGCCCTGATTAACAACGCGAGCCGAGATACCGCCGGTCGGGCGGGCCTCGTCGGGCGTCCAAGTACGCTCACCCGATGGTCAGCGTCGCCGATTGTCAGCGGGTCCAGACGAATTGGTTGCGCATGCGTGCCGAGGTGCTGGGCGGTGCGGTCTGGGCGGACGGTCCCCTGACCTGGATCGACGGTCCTGACGGGCTGAACCTGATGTTTCCCGAGACGCTGACGGGCGGCGACCTCAGCAGGGGTGTTGAGCGTGCCCGGCAACGGGGCCTGACGATCGTGGGCGCCTGGCTCGGCCCGGAGGTCGATCCGTCCGCCTTGGCCCAGGTCGGCTTCGAGCCAGGATGGTCGCCGTGGTGGATGACGGCCGACCTCGCCGAGGTGGCGGGGCCACCGGATCCTCGCGTGCAGCAGAACCTCCGCAGCGGGGACGACGATGCGGATCGGTTCGCACTGACGCACCAGCACCCCGTCCGAGCCTGGTGTGCCAGCGCGTACGCCGAGCCCTCGCGGCAGTTCGCGGGCCGCGCCTGGTCATTCCTCGACGGTGACCTGGCCGGAATCTTCGATATGGACGTCTGGCTGCCCTTCCGACGCCGCGGCTTGGGCACCGGATTGCTGCGATCCGTTGCTGCGTCCGCGCAGGCCGCCGGGGCGAGTCATGCCGTCCTGAACGCCACCCCTGAGGGCAAGCAGCTGTACGGCGTGCGGGGCTTCAGGCAGATCGGGGAGGGCATCACGTGGTGGCTGCACCTGAAGCACTGAGGGCTGCGTTCAGCTGAGCGCTTTGCGCAGGTATTCGATATCGGCGGCGATGCCGTCCATCGGCGTCTCGATGATCACGTCACACCCCGCCTCGCGGCAGGCGGCGACGATCAGCTCGGGGTCGATCGTGCCGGAGGCATAGTCGGCGTGCCGGTCCGCACCCGAGCCGGCGGCGTCGCGGGAGCTGTTGGCATGCACGAGGTCCACCCGCCCGGTGATGGCGCGGACCCGCTCGATGATCCCGACCAGGTCCTCCCCCGCCGCCCAGGCGTGGCAGGTGTCGAGGACGAAGCCCGGGCCGAAATCCCCCACCACGTCCCACAGCCGCGCCAGCCGGTCGAAGCTGCGGGCCATCGCGTTCTCGCCGCCGGCCGTGTTCTCGATCAGGACGGGCAGGCCGAACCCGGCCTCGGGCGCCCGCTCGAAAGTCTTGCGCCAGTTCTCGATGCCGACCGCGGGGTCGTCCTTCGCCGTGACGTGGCCGCCGTGCACGATCAGGCCGCGGGCGCCGATCCCGGCCGCCGCGGTGGCGTGCTGGGCGAGCATCTTCCGGCTCGGGATACGGATCTTGTTGTTGGTGCTGGCGACGTTGATCAGGTACGGCGCATGGATGTATATGGGCAGGTCCGTGGCCCGCAGCGCCTCGGCGTGCGGGTGCGGCGGCGGCGCCTTCCAGCCCTGCGGGTCGCCGAGGAAGAACTGGACCGCCTCCGCGCCGATGGTGGCGGCGTGGGTGAGGGGGTCGGTGGAGTCGACGTGCGCACCTATGAGAGCCACCGGCCCAGGTTAGGTGTTGAAGCGCACGTTCGCGACAGTGTCCGGAACTGGAAGGCTGCCGGGCATGTCCAGACCGCCGTGGCTGATCTGCCTCGCCCTGCTCGTCGCCGGTTGTTCCGGTACCTCGGCGCCGTCCGTTACCTCGACCGGCTCGGCGTCCGCCGGTTCGACGAGCACGACGACCAGCACGACGAGCACTCCGAGCACCGCCCCGGCATCGCCGGACGCCGGCGCACCGTTCGAGCAGCAACTCAGGGCCAAGCTCCAACCCCCGATCGTGCCCTCGTTCACGATCCCGACCGACCTGCTCAGCTCCGCCCAGGATCGGGATACCTCGCGGCGCCTGGGTCTGGAACCCGGCCTCTATCAAGGGATCGCAGTGCTCGGAGCGCGCTGTGACGCCAACGGCGGCGTGCACAGCATCGACGCCGACTCCGGCCGGCCCGTAACGACCGCGGGCAGCTACAAGAAGGACCAGGTCAGCATCACCGTGAAGGGAGACGGAACCGGCGTGTACAACGCGCCCGGAATGCACATCGCCGTCCTGGGCCAGGGATCCGGGGTCTACCAGGACGGCACCAAGCGGCTGTCCGTCGAGCCGGACGGCGCCGGGACCTTCTCGGACGCCACCAAGCGGCTGACGGTCCGGGCCGACGGATCGGGCTCGTACACCGACGCCACCTCCCGCTTCTGGGTGGGATCGGACGGCGCGGGCGGCTACAGCGATCAAACGGTCCGGGTTTCGGTGACGAGCGCGGGCGCTGCCACCGGCAAGGGCAGCGCCGAGCAACTGGCCACCGTGGCCCGACTGGTCCGGGAACGGCTGCCGCGGTTCGCCCCCGTTCCGGCGGTACGACGAGTCAAGGTGTCCGGGCGCGCCTGCGGAACGGTGATCCGGCTCGATGCGAACGCCCTGTTCGATTTCGGCTCCGCCGACCTGCGGCCCGATGCCCGCGCCCTGGTCGACCGGGTAGGCACACTGCTCACCGTCGTCAAGCCCAAGGCCGTGCAGGTCAACGGCTACACCGATCACATCGGCGGGACCTCGGCGAACCTCGACCTGTCCAAGCGCCGCGCCTCGGCGGTACGCGACGAACTCCTCGGGCAGGGGGTGCCCAGCGGATCGATGACGGTCCGCGGCCTGGGCGAGAAGGACCCGGTGGCGCGTGAGACCACCGCGGCCGGCGCCGACCTGCCGTCGGCACGCCAGCTGAACAGGCGGGTCGAGATCGTCCTGCCGTTGTAATGCCTCATCGCGATCGGCGGCCAAGGACCGCGCCAATGGCCACACCGCCGAGCAGACCGAGCAGCGGCACAACCCTTTCGAACTCCCCGGTTCGGCCGGCGCCGGACTCCCCGGAGTCAGGTGTCTGCAAACGACTGGGCGCCGATGGCGGCCCAGCCTTGTCCGCCTTGTCGAATTCGTCGTCAACAATCTCGATGAACCGACGGGCCCGGCGCTTGCTCAATGATCCCATGTATGTTGGCATCCATCCCGCCCGCGCGGTCTGCCAGTAGCGTCGGGGGACCTCACCCGTGAATAATTTGGCGATCAGCGCCCGAATCTCGGGTTCCCGCAAGCCGGTCAGCTCATAGGACATCCACATATAGGAAATCACGAGGTTCTCGTAGAGGTGCTGCCGTTTCTCATCCACGGTAGGTCCGTCGATGGGCCGCCAGCACGGTATATAGAGACCCGGCTCATCCAGGGCCATCTTCGTCAATTCGAAATGCAGCCCGCGGACCGTCTGTATCTGCTGCCCGGTGGCCTGTTTCGCCTGGAAGACCAGGGATCCCGCTACCGCTGCCAGCGCGAGCGCGGACAGGATGGCCGAGGCCGCCTGATACGTCTGGCCCACCTCGCTCAGGTTGGTCCAGTCGGCCGAATATCGTTCGGCCACGAAGCGCAACAGCACCGGTGAGAGCAATACCAGTGAAAACATACTCGCCAGTGCGATGAAAGCGACACCGACGAGCGCCAGGAGTCGGGTGGCACGGCGGCGCCTACCTCGCTCCAGAGCTACGGCGATGGCATTTGATTCTGTTTCGGCTTCCAAAGCGGACTCCTCCGACAGGAGCGACGGGACGAGGGATTTGACGTCCTCGCCAAGACGTGGGAATAGCGACGTGCGACGGCAGAGAAAGCACCGCTCGATATTGCCCGGGGACATGACAGCGATCGATAGGTCGCATTCGGATCAAGTGCGAGTTAAGTCCCGATCCGACGACGGGCACAGTCAGTAACGCCCGCGCGCACATCGACGCCGCCTCCCCACTTGGCAAGCGGAGCAGTGTTCCGTATGTTGGTTACCGGAACGAGGCTCCGTTTGCTCACCCCGCACCCCTCGCCACTCCCTTGACCCTCATGGAGGAACAGCCATGCAGTACCGCACCTTGGGCCGCACCGGCGTGCAGGTCAGCACGCTTGTACTCGGCGCGATGAACTTCGGCAAGAACGGACGCACCACCCAGGACGAGGCCACCGGCATCGTTGATGCCGCTCTCGAAGCGGGGATCAACCTCATCGACACCGCCGACCGGTACAGCAACGGCGAGTCCGAGGAGATGGTCGGCAAGGCCATCGCCGGCCGCCGCGACGACATCGTGCTGGCCACGAAGGTGTGGAGCCCGATGAGCGAGGAGCGCAACCACCAGGGCAGCTCGCGCCGCTGGCTGGTCACCGAGCTGGACAACAGCCTGCGCCGCCTCGGCGTCGACCACGTCGATCTCTACCAAATCCACCGCTGGGATCCGAACACCAGCGACGAGGAGACCCTGTCGGCCCTGACCGACCTGCAGAGCGCTGGGAAGATCCGCTACTTCGGGTCCTCGACGTACCCCGCGTACCGCATCGTGCAAGCCGAGTGGGCCGCCCGGAAGAACCACCTGAGCCGCTACGTCACCGAGCAGCCCGGCTACTCGATCCTGCAGCGCGGCATCGAGACCCATGTCCTGCCGGTGACCGAGCAGTACGGACTCGGCGTGCTGGTGTGGAGCCCGTTGGCCTCGGGCTGGCTGTCGGGCGCGATCCGCGAGGGCCAGGCAATCAGCACCAACCGCTCGACCTTCATGCCGCAACGATTCGACCTCAGCATCCCAGCCAACCGGGCCAAGCTGGACGCGGTCGAGCGCCTGGCCAAGGTCGCCGACGAGGCCGGACTGACGATGATCCAGCTCGCGCTCGGTTTTGTCACTGCGCACCCGGCCGTGACCAGCGCCATCATCGGCCCCCGGACGCTGGAGCACCTGCACTCGCAACTCGCCGCCGCCGACACTGAGCTCAGCGCCGACGTCCTCGATGCCATCGACGACATCGTCGCGCCCGGCACCGACCTGGCCGCGGACGAGAAGTTCGACACTCCGCCCGCTTTGCTCGACCCGGCGCTGCGCCGTCGCTGATCACTCGCCAACCGCTCTCTCGAAGGACCAACCCATGCCGCAAACACTCCGGCCTCAATTCGGGATCATGACCGCGCCCATGCAGGTCGACTACCACGACGTCCTGCGGGTCTGGCGCGAGGCGGACACCATCCCGGAGATCGAGCACGCGTGGCTGTTCGATCACCTCATGCCGCTCGACGGCGACCCGAACGGACCGACCTACGAAGGCTGGACCCTGCTCTCGGCCCTCGCTGCCCAGACCCAACGGCTCCGCCTCGGCGTGCTCGTGACCAGCAACCGCTTCCGACCGCCCGCGATGCTGGCCAAGATCGCCGCAACCGTCGACATCGTCTCCGGCGGACGGCTCGACTTCGGTATCGGCGCGGGCTCACGACCCAGCCACCCGCTGGCCCGGCGCGAGTATGAAGCACACGGCCTGCCCTTTCACGACTTCACCCACTCGGTGGAGAGCCTCGCCGAGGCATGCACGGTGATCCGCCGGCTGTGGACCGAGTCCGAACCGTTCGACTTCAAGGGCAGCTACGTCCAGCTCAGCGGGGCATTCGGCAACCCCAAACCGGTCCAGCAACCGCACCCGCCGATCCTCATCGGCGGACGCTCGGCCGCGATGCTGCGCGTGGTCGCCGAGCACGCCGACCTGTGGAACATCCCGGGCGGCGACATCGACGACGTCATCAGCCGCAGCGCACTGCTCGACCGCTACTGCGTCGAGATCGGTCGCGACCCCGCCTCGATCACCCGCTCGATCCATCTGCCGGTCTCCTACGACCAGCCCGGGACCAGCCAGGACGCGATCCGCGCAGCGATCGACGCCGGCTTCCAGCACGTCATTCTCGGACTGCCGGCGCCCTACCCCACCAACGTCGCGCAGTGGGTCACCGACAAGCTCATCACCACGTCGGCCTGACCGCAGGCACGCGGCAGGCGAGCGGTATGCTGATCTCCGAATCGCTGCCGGTGATGGCCCGGGTGTGCCGCGAAAGCACCCAAATCCCATGAGTTTTGACCCGAAGATCAGGGTCAAGAGCCGCGCCGACCTGGCGTTCCGCCGTCGCCGCACCCATCCCTGCTGGAACCACCTGCTCGCCGCACCCCTGTGGCCGCTGCACGGCGTCAACCTCGGCACCCTGCTGCGCACCTGCGACGCCGTCGGTGCCTGCCTCATCGTCCCCCGATTGCCCTGGATTCCCGAGGCCCTCGACCGAGGCAACACCCTGCGCCGACCGGCCTGCGTCCACTGGGTCTCCGGCGACCCCATCGTCTGGCTGACTCGCCAACGTCGGGATGGAACGCGCATCCTCGGAGTCGAGCTCGCCGATGAGGCCATCCGGCTGCCCGAACTGCCGATGGCCCGCGAACGCACCGTCGTGGTGCTCGGTCACGAGAGCACCGGCATCCCGTCCACTGCTCTCGACCTGCTCGACGCCGCTGTCGAGATTCCCATGATCGGCACCGGCCAGAGCCTGAACGTCGCCGTCGCCGGATCGCTGGTCCTCTACCGCCTCGCCGGCCTCAGCTGAACCGCACACCGGATCCGAGCAAAGTCGCTGGGCGAGGCGCACTTACGCATTCGCGTCCGGCCGACTACGGTCGGCTGCCAACCCCCTTCACTGATCCCGGGAGCTGACATGGCTGTGCTCGATGCGTTCGTCGAAGGCTTGGCGGCCGGCCGGATCGAGGTGGTCGACCTCACCGCCACGCTTGATGAGAACACCCCGATCCTGATGCTGCCGGAGCCGTTCAGGAACACCTGGCGGTTTGAACGCGAGGAAATCAGCAAGTACAACGAGCACGGCCCGGCCTGGTACTGGAACAACTTCCGCACCGGCGAGCACACGGGCACCCACTTCGATGCTCCCGTGCACTGGGTGACCGGGCGGGACCTGGACGACGTCTCCCAGGTCCCGCCACGACGGCTGATCGGCCCAGCCGCGGTGATCGACGTCTCCGCCGAGGTGGCCAAGGATCCGGACTTCCTGCTGGAGGTTGCGCAGGTGCAGGCCTGGGAAGCCGAGCACGGTCCGCTTCCGGCCGACGGCTGGCTGTTGCTTCGCACCGGCTGGGACGCGCGCTCGCACGATCAAGCCGAGATTCTGAATGCCAACGAGACCGGGCCGCACACGCCCGGCGTCAGCGTCGAGTGCTCGCGGTGGCTGGCGGAAGTGGCCCCCGTGCTGGGGATAGGAGTGGAGACCGTGGGGACGGACGCCGGTGCGGCGCATTCCTTCGACCCCCCGTTCCCCTGCCACTCGATGCTGCTCGGGGCGGGCAAGTACGGCCTGACCCAACTGCAGAACCTGGCCCTGCTGCCCGCGACCGGTGCGGTTCTGATCGCCTCACCGCTGCCGATCCGGCGCGGCTCGGGCAGCCCGTGCCGGGTGCTCGCTCTGGTCGAGCGCTGACCGGGCGGCAGGTCCGATGAACGTCGCCGAGGCCGTCGGGACCGCCCTGGCCCGGCTCGGCGTTCGGCAGGTGTTCGGCGTTGTCGGCAGCGGCAACTACCACCTGACGAACGCCCTGGTAGCAGCGGGGGCCCGATATGTGGCGACCCGGCACGAAGGCGGCGCCGCCACGATGGCGGACGCCTTCGTGGGGATGAGCGGGCAGCTCGCCGCCGTCAGCGTGCATCAGGGGTGCGGGCTGACCAACGCGATGACCGGGGTGGCCGAGGCGGCCAAAAGCCGGACCCCGCTGCTCGTGCTGGCCGCGGAGGCGGCTCAGCCCGGGTCGAACTTCTTCGTGGATCAGCCCGCGCTGGCGGCCGCCGTCGGGGCGGTCAGTGTCCGGATCGACTCCGCGGAGGGCTGCCTGGACCAGGTGCTCGCCGCCGTGGTCTGCGCCTTGTTCGAGCGGCGGACGGTGCTGGTGAACCTTCCGCTCGACGTGCAAGCCAGCCCGGTGCCCGATGCCGTTGTCGAGCGGCTGGCCGCGCTGACCGTGCCGGCGGCGCCGACCCCGCCCGAACCAGAACCCGCGGACATCGCGACGCTGGCCGACCTGCTCTCGGCCGCGCGCCGGCCGGTCCTCCTGGCCGGACGCGGGGCACTGTCCGCACAGGCAGAACTGCTGGCTCTCGCGGACGCCAGCGGAGCCTTGCTGGCCACCTCGGCCGTGGCCAAGGGGCTGTTCCGGGACAGCCCGTGGTCGCTGGACATCTCCGGTGGCTTCGCCACCCCGCTGGCCGCGCGCCTGATCCGGGACGCCGACGTGGTCGTGGCCTTCGGCTGCGCCCTCAACATGTGGACGACCCGGCACGGAACCTTGATCGGGCCGCAGACCACGGTCGTCCAGGTGGACCACGACGCGGCCGCCATCGGCCGCCATCACCCGGTCCAGCACAGCGTGATCGCCGACAGTGCGGCGAGCGCCGCCGCGGTCACCGAGCACCTCGCGCGACGGAAGGCACGCCTCGACGGCTACCGCTCCCCGCAGCTGTCGGCGGCCATCGCGGCCGAAAGCCGTTGGCGGGACGTGCCGTACGAGGACTGGGGCACCGACGGCGACGACGCCCGGATCGACCCGCGGACGCTCAGCATCCTGCTGGACGACGCGTTGCCCACCGAGCGCGTGGTGGCCGTCGACTCCGGCAACTTCATGGGTTATCCGAGCATGTTCCTGTCCGTGCCCGATGCCGGTGGCTTCTGCTTCACCCAGTCGTTCCAATCCATCGGCCTCGGCCTGGCCACCGCCATCGGAGCCGCGCTGGCCCGCCCGGATCGGCTGACCGTCGCCGCCCTCGGGGACGGCGGCGCGCTGATGGCCGCCGCCGAACTCGACACGGTTCGCCGGCTCGGTCTGCCGATGGTGGTCGTGGTGTACAACGACAGCGCGTACGGCGCCGAGGTGCATCACTTCACCGACGGCGATCCGCACGGCACCGTGACGTTCCCGGAGACGGACCTCGCGGCCATCGGTGCCGGCTACGGCTTCGACGCGGTGACCGTGCGTCGCGCGGCCGACCTGGCCGGCGTTCACGACTGGCTGGCAGGCTCGCGCGGCCGTCCCCTCCTGGTGGACGCAAAAGTCGCCTCGCCGCGCGGCTCCTGGTGGCTGGAAGAGGCCTTTCGCGGCCATTAGCCGACAGGGCCACTCCCCTCCTCAGGTCTCGCCGCCGACATCCACCGCGTAGGCCTCGTAGACCAGGTCGGAGCCGCGCTGCCGGTGCCGCACGAGCCGGCCGAGCAGCGCCATGCCGAGGTCGCGAACCGAGTCCACCTCCTTGACCTCCGGTCCGCTCACCCGCGCCAGCAGGTCGTCGACGTGAGTGGCGATCACGGCATGTTCGCGGGTGAGGCGAGCGACCGCGTTCGACAGCCGCGGCGCGGTCATCAAGAGTCCTCGGTACAACCCACCCGGGCTTTCGGTGATGTCGATGTGTTCGCGGAAGTCGGCGGAGAGTTCGACCAGGGCAACCTGGACGCGCTCGGCCCAGGCGTCGTGGCGGCCCGGGGCGGGCGCGGCCAGCGCCTTTTCCAGCGCGCTGATCGCATCGCGCAAATCGGCACGCTGCCGGCGCAGCTCTTCCAAGAGGACCTGATCAGGCGTCGGCACCTTCGATTCCATCGCCGCCTCCGCAAGCGTCCGTTCTCTGCTGCCGCCTCATCCCCGCTGGCTCGCCGGTCGTACGCTCAACACCATGACGGCTCCTGTGTGGGAAAGTCCAGAACTCACCTCTGTCGGCCGACTGCCGATGGACGCCCTGCGCCATCTGGAGGATGACGGCACGCCCCGGATCGACCTGGACGGCCCGTGGCGGTTCGAGCTCTTCGCGTCCCCGCAGGCCGCGCTCGACGCCGTGCGGCCGCCCCGGGCGGTGGCGCAGGTGCCGGGGTGCTGGACCATGCAGGAGTTCGACGACGTCAATGCGGTGCACGACCGCCCGCACTACACCAACGTGCAGATGCCGTTCCCCGATCGACCGCCGCACCCGCCGGCGTCCAACCCGGCCGGGATCTACGAACGGGACGTCAACCTGCCACCGGAGTGGGAGGGACGCCGGGTGGTGCTGCACGTGGGCGCCGCCGAGAGCGTCCTCCTGGTCACGGTCAACGGCACCCCGGCCGGGCTCAGCAAGGACTCGCACCTGGCCGCCGAGTTCGACGTCACCGACCTGTTGCAGGTCGGGTCGAACACCGTACGACTGGTCGTGATCAAGTACTCCGACGCCAGCTTCATCGAGGACCAGGACCAGTGGTGGCACGGCGGGATCACCCGCTCGGTGCACCTGTACTCGACCGGCCCGGTGTTCCTGGCCGGAGCCCGGATCCGGGCCGGCCTCGCCGAGCTCCCGCTCGGCCCGGACGCGCTGGTGACCGGCACCCTGGAGGTCCTGGCCGAGGTCGGTGCCGCCTCGGGAACGCTGGCGCCGGGCTGGACGGTGCAGGTTGAGGTCGACGGTCTGAGCGATCCGCTGGTGGCGACGGCGCGGGCCACGTCCCAGGTCGACGTCCCCGGCGAGGGCCGCCCGAACCCCCACGAGCGGCCCGGGCTGCAGGCGCTTCAGGCCCGCCGGGCCTCGGGGCAGCCGCTGACCGATGAAGAACGCACGCAGGCCGAGAGCTACCAGGCGTCGCGGCGCGGGCTCGGCATCGGTGAGGCCCTGCTGACCGCACGGATCGCGAACGTCGAGCCGTGGTCGGCCGAGCGCCCCCGGCTGTACTCGGTCACCGTGAGCCTGCTCGACGAGGCCGGCACCGTGATCGAGCGGGCCGCGTTCCGGGTCGGCTTCCGGCAGGTGCAGATCCGCGGCAACGACCTGTTGATCAACGGGCGCCGGGTGCTGATCCGGGGCGTGAACCGACACGACGTCAACGCGGACACCGGCCGGGTGATCGATCCGGCCGGCATGCGCGCGGACGTGGTGACGATGAAGCAGTACGGGTTCAATGCGCTGCGCACCTCGCACTACCCCAACGACCCGGTGCTGCTGGACCTGTGTGACGAACTGGGTCTGTACGTCGTCGACGAGGCCGATATCGAGAGCCACGCCTACGCCCATGACCTGTGCGACGACCAGCGTTACCTCTCGGCCTGGGTGGAACGGGTGTCGCGGATGGTCCGCCGGGACCACAACCACGCCTGCGTGATCGCCTGGTCGCTGGGGAACGAGTCCGGCTACGGCGCCAATCATGACGCCGCCGCCGGCTGGGTCCGCCGCTATGACCCGACCCGGCCCCTGCACTACGAGGGCGCGATCATGTTCGACTGGGCCTCGAACCAGACCGCCACCGACCTCGCCTGCCCGATGTACCCGTCGATCGAGGCGATCGTCGCGCACGCGCAGTCCGGTCTGCAGCGCCACCCGTTGATCATGTGCGAGTACTCGCACGCGATGGGCAACAGCAACGGCACGCTGGCCGAGTACTGGGCGGCGATCGAGTCCACCCCGGGACTGCAGGGTGGGTTCATCTGGGAGTGGGTCGATCACGGCCTGCGGCAGCGGCTTCCGGACGGCACGCAGCGCCTCGCCTACGGCGGGGACTTCGGCGACCAGCCGAATGACGGCACCTTCGTGACGGACGGGATGCTCTTTTCCGACCGCACCCCGAAGCCGGCGATGGCCGAGCATCGGCAACTCGCCGCCCCGCTCGCCCTCCAGTCGACGGCCGACGGGATGACCGTCGTCAACCGCCAGCTGGAGCAAGACCTGTCCTGGCTGCGGGTGGGCTCGGCCCGGCTCGTGGTCGGCGACGACCTCCTGCCCATCGAGGTCACGCTGCCCGAGGTCGGCCCCGGACAGGCCGTCCCCCTGGAGCTACCCGCCCGCGTGGCCGAGGCCTCGGCCGAAGGGCTTGGTGAGGCCTGGCTCGTGCTGGACATCGAGACCGGGATCGACCAGGCGTGGGCTCCGGCCGGGACCCCGATCTGCCACCCGCAGCTGCAGCTGCGCGCCGAGGATCGGCCGTTGCTGACCCGCGCGCACGCCTCGCTGAGCTCCGAAGGCCCGCCTGCCCTGGACGACGCCGGGCTGCTGCGGCACGAGTTGCTCACGAGTGCGCCACTGTTGTCGCTGTGGCGGGCGCCGACCGACAACGACCGGATCGGCGCGATGGCCGAGCGGTGGCAGCGCTGGGGGCTGAGCGAGCTGACCCGAAAACTGGAGAGCATCGAGACCGACCAGAACAGCTGCCTGGTCCGCTCGACCTACTGGACCGGAAGCGGGCTGCCGATACAGCACGAACTGCGGGCTCGAACCGTGCAGACCGAGCACGGCTCGGGCCTGCTGGTGGAGGAAACCGCCACCGTGCCGGACGATCTCGTTGATCTGCCTCGGGTCGGCACGGTCTTCGAGGTGGCTCCCGGGCTCGATCGGGTGGACTGGCTCGGCCCCGGGCCTTGGGAGAGCTACCCCGACCGGCGCGCCGCCGGGGCCTTCGGCCGGCACAGCGGCACCGTGGACGAGCTGCGGACCCGGTACATGCGACCGCAGGAGAACGGCGGCCGGTTCGGGGTGCGGCGCTTCACGCTGTCCGGTGACGGCGGCCGGCTCGACGTCGTCCTCGATGAACCGCGCCAGGTCAGCTGGTCGCACCAGACGGCACAGGACCTGGATGCGGCCACCCACGACGGGGAACTGGTGGCCCGCCCGGAAACGGTCGTCCATCTGGATGCCGCCCACCGTGGCGTCGGGACGGCCTCCTGCGGTCCCGACACTCTGCCCGAATACCGGTTCGGGTCAGGCACTTACCGCTGGTCCTGGGTTCTGCTGACCCAACGGGAGCTCTGAGACCTCGACACCCACCACGTCGTCCTGGCCCGTGCTGCCGTCCCGCTGAGCGGGGCCACCCGATCGCGGTGGCCTCGTGAAGCGGAGCACGCCGTCATCGATCCGGCGGTGCCGAAGGGTGACCAGGTCGTGCGCGTAGCTCATGCCCAGTCGCCAGGGGGCACGGGTACCGCTCTTCGGCAGCATGTCCACCGAACGCTGAACGTAACCGGCGGCGAAATCGAGCAGCGGCCGGGTACCGATGCTCGGGTCGTCGTTGATCGGCACGGCCTGGGTGTATCCGTGCGCGTCCATGTAGGCCAGCACCCGGCACACGTATTCGCTGACCAGGTCGGCTTTCAGGGTCCAGGAGGCGTTGGTGTAGCCGATCGTGAAGGCGACGTTGGGGACGCCGCTCAGCATCATGCCCTTGTACGCCAGGGTGGCGGAAAGGTCCACCGGCTGGTCGTCGACGATCACTTTCATGTCCCCGAGCAGGCGCAGGGTGAGACCGGTGGCCAGGACGACAATGTCCGCGTCGAGGTGCTCTCCGGAGCGCAGCTGGATGCCGTTGTCGGTGAAATGGTCGATGTGGTCGGTGACGATCGAGGCTCGGCCGTCGCGGATCGCCGTGAACAGGTCGCCGTCCGGGACCAGGCACAGGCGTTGGTCCCACGGCTTGTAGCGCGGGGTGAAGTGCGTGTCGATGTCGTAGCCGGCGGGCAGTTGTCGTTCCAGTCCGCTACGGATCAGCTTCTTGATCACCCGGGGGCGGCGTTGGCTCAGCTGGTAGACCAGGGTGCTGAGCAGGACGTTCTTCCAGCGGGTGATCGGATACGCCGCCCGGTTACCGAGCACCTTGCGCAGCCAGTTCGCGATCGCGTCCTCTGTCGGTCGGGAGATGATGTAGGTCGGTGACCGCTGCAGCATCGTGACGTGCGCGGCCTCGGCGGCCATCGCCGGGACCAAGGTCACCGCGGTCGCTCCACTGCCGACAACGACCACGCGTTTGCCCTGGTAGTCGAGCTCCTCCGGCCAGTGCTGGGGGTGGACGATCGGCCCGGCGAAGCGCTCGATGCCCTCGAATCCCGGGTTATGGCCCTCGTCGTACCGGTAGTACCCGGTGCAGGAGATCAGGAAGTCACAGGTGAAGCGGAGGGTCCCGGCAGATCCTTCGCGGCCGGCCTCGACGGTCCACCGCTGCTGTTCGCTCGACCAGGAGACCTGGTCAACGCTGTGGCCGTAGCGGATCCGCCGGTCGATGCCCGCTTCCGCGGCGGTCTCGCGCAGATAGGTGAGGATGGACGGGCCGTCGGCGATCGCTTTGGCCTGGGTCCAGGGCCGGAAGCGGTAGCCCAGGGTCTGCATGTCCGAGTCCGACCGGACGCCTGGATAGCGGAACAGGTCCCAGGTGCCGCCCAGCGTGTGCCGGGCCTCGAGGATCAGGTAGCTCTTGCCCGGAAACGCGGTCTGGAGATGGTGTGCCGCGCCGATTCCGGACAGGCCGGCGCCGATGATCAGCACGTCGACGTGTTCGGGGACGGCGTTCATCGGGCACCTGCCCGGGCCCGGCCGGAGGCGGAGCGCCGAGCGCGCAGGCCGCCCTCAAGGACGGACAGCACGTCGAAGTAGCGGGTGGGGGCCAGCCGCCCGAGCGCGTCGAACAGGTAGGCGTCCGGGCCGACCAGGATTCGGGCCTTACCTCGCTCGACGCCGTTCTGGATCACCTCGGCTGCCTTGTCCGGGGTGGTCATCGCGATGGCGTCGAACTCGGCGACGAGCTGCTCGCGGGGCCGGCCTTCGGGATCGTTGTGCAGCCGGCCGTTGCGGACGATGTTCGTCTTGATTCCGCCGGGGTGCACGTTCACCGCGGTGACGCCGGTGCCCCGCAGCTCCTGGCGAAGCGCGTCGGTGAACCCCCGGACGGCGAATTTCGCTGCGCAGTAAGCGCTCTGGCCAGGCATGCCGACCAGGCCGAAGACACTCGAGGTATTGACGATGACACCGTCGTTCTGCTCGACGAGGATCGGCAGGAAGGCCCGGGTGCCGTTGACAACGCCGCCGAAGTTGATCGAGTGCAA
>Ga0307513_10003970_pt1 | contig 19857 bp, 15 predicted proteins | sample 15_EM_MG_FD_202174 | JGI IMG/M metagenome (GOLD analysis project Ga0307513, IMG submission 202174) | Populus trichocarpa ectomycorrhiza microbial communities from riparian zone in the Pacific Northwest, United States - 15_EM | ecosystem: Host-associated > Plants > Roots > Unclassified | place...
GCCCGCCCCGTCTGGCCCGACCCCGTCGACTCCGCGCACTACGCGGCCTTCCCCTCCGGCCACGCCATGACCGCCACGGTGGTGTGCGGCCTGCTGCTGTGGCTGCTGCGCCGGTACGGCGTCGGACGCTCCGTGTGGCGTACGGCGGTCACGGTCGCGGTGGTCTCGGTCCTGGGCGCCGGTCTGACCCGGATCTGGCTCGGCGTCCACTGGCCGTCGGACGTGCTCGCCGGCTGGCTCCTCGGGGCGCTGGTGGTGACGCTGGCGACGGTGTCGTACGAGCGGTTCGCGCGGGTGCCCGAGCGGCGCTGACCGCATGACCGGACGGACGCCCGGGTAAAGTCCCGCGCATGTCTGCCGTGCTCTTCGACTTCTCCGGGACCCTCTTCCGTATCGAGTCCACCGAGTCCTGGCTGCGTGCCGTCCTCGCCGAGCACGGGCTCGACCTGCCGGAGCCGGAGTTCGCCGAGACGGCGCGGGCCCTTGAGGTGGCGGGTGCGCTGCCGGGCGGGGCCTCTCCGCGGCGGTTGCCGGAGGAACTGGCCGCCGTGTGGGGAATCCGCGACGAGAGTGCCGAGCTGCACCGGGCCGCGTACACCGGGCTCGCCCGTCAAGTGCCGCTCCCCGACCCGGCGTTGTACGACGCGCTGTACGAGCGGCACATGGCGCCGGCCGCGTGGGCCCCGTACCCCGATGCCGTCGAGGTGCTGGGCGCGCTGCGGGAGCGCGGGATCTCCGTCGGGGTGATCAGCAACATCGGCTGGGATCTGCGGCCCGTGTTCCGGGCGCACGGGCTGGACGCGTACGTCGACGCCTACGTCCTGTCGTACGAGCACGGCATCCAGAAGCCGGACCCGCGCCTGTTCAAGGTGGCCTGCGACGCGCTCGCCGTGGCCCCGCAGGACGTGCTCATGGTCGGCGACGACCGGCGCGCGGACGGTGGCGCGGCGGATCTGGGCTGCGCGGTGCACTTCGTGGACCATCTGCCGGTGTCCGAACGCCCGGACGGGCTGCGGCCGGTGCTGGACCTGGCCGGCTGAGACTCCGCTCCGGGAAGGGCACGCCGGTCTGAGGTGATCCCCCGCGTCACCCCAGACAGGCGGCCGCCCGAAACAGCCCCCAGGGAGCCGTTTCGACTGCTTTGACCTGTGCCAGCTGACAAAAAGTCAATGCAGAAGTAACAGCATGTCCCCACGCGGCCCCTTGGTCAATGAGGAATCGCGATGGCCTTGCCCGGACATGCGCGTCCCGCCGGACACCGAGGTGCCCGGCGGGACGCGTGACAGGGATCTGTGGCGTTCCTGACTCGACAGTCAGTATCGGCTGTCAGTCGGTCAGTCGAAGTAGTCCGGCTGGGTCTGGACGTTCAACTCGCTCACGCGGACCTTCTTGGCCGGGTCGGTGCGCCGGTCGCTGAGCTTCAGGACGTCGAAGCCCTTGGCGATGTCGTTCGAGTAGATGTAGCCGTTGTAGTAGTACGCGGACCAGGGGCCGGCGGTCGTGACGCGGTCCGTGGTGATCGGGCCGCGCTCGAAGTAGGCGATCTCCTTGGGCTTCGAGGAGTTGGTGAAGTCCCAGACGGAGACACCGCCCTGGTACCAGGCCTGGACCATGATGTCCTTGCCCTTGACCGGGATCAGCGAGCCGTTGTGGGCCACGCAGACCTCGGTGTCCGCCTGGTAGCGCGGGATCTTGAAGTAGCTCTTGAAGACGAGCTTGCGCTTGTCACCCTTGCCGACGATGTCGTAGATGCCGTCGGCCCCGCGGTTCGGCCCGATCGCCGCGTTGCAGGTGGCCGCGCCACCGCCGCCCAACTCGTCCGTGAAGACGACCTTGTTGGCCTTCTGGTTGAAGGTCGCCGAGTGCCAGAACGCGAAGTTGACGTTGTCCTGGACCTGGTCGATGACCTTCGGGTGCTCCGGGTCCTTGATGGAGAACAGGATGCCGTCGCCCATGCAGGCGCCCGCCGCGAGGTCCTTCGAGGGCAGCACGGTGATGTCGTGGCAGCCGGTGGTCTTGGAGACGCCCGGGTTGGTGGGCGAGCCGGGGTTGCCGCCGCCGTCGGGGCCCTCACCGGGGAACAGGACCGGGAAGCCGACAACCGCCGCCTTCTCGGGGGCGTTGCGGGGCACCTTGATGATCGAGATGCCGTCGTGGGGCGGCTGGCAGTCGGGGAAGGTGGCGCTCGGCGAGTACGAGGAGACGTAGACGTAGACGTTCTTGCGCTCGGGCACCAGCGTGTGGGTGTGCGAGCCGCAGGCGGTCTCCACGGCGGCGACGTACTTGGGGTTCGCCTTGTCCGTGATGTCGAAGATCTTCATGCCCTCCCACGACGACTTCTCGGTCGCGGGCTGCGAGACGCTGCTGCAACTGCTGTCGCTGCGCGAGGCGTCGGTGGACAGGAAGAGCAGGTTGCCGGAGACGGAGATGTCGTTCTGGCCGCCGGGGCACAGCACCTGGGAGACGGTCTTCGGGGCCTTCGGGTTGCTGATGTCGAAGACGCGGAAGCCGTCGTAGTTGCCGGAGAAGGCGTACTTCCCCTGGAAGGCGAGGTCCGAGTTGGTGCCGGGCAGCGCGTCCTTGGGGATGTTCGTGAGGTGCGTGATGTTGTCGGAGTGGACGATCTCGTCCACCCCGGGTATCTCCCCCTCGGCCAGGGCCTTCTTCACCTGGCTCTGCACGCTCTGGGAGATCTCCTCCGACACCGTCGGGCCGTCCCCCGGATCGGGGCTCGCGGTGGCGGGTCCTGCGGTCAGCAGCGCGGCCAGGAGTCCGGCCGCCGCGGCGACAACCCCCAGGCGTCTGCGCCGCGTTCGGGATTCGTTCAACAGGGTCACTGCTTCCTCCCTGGTAGCCGTTCTGGTCAGAACGGTTCACGGTCCTCCGAAGTATCGTCTTCATCATGCACCGATCAAAAGGGAGCAACGCATTTGTAATGAAAGTTTCTGATCACCAGCGAATGGAAGCGTGTTAGGACGGACACAGCACTCACGAGGTGTCCGTCAACTCAGCTGACTCAGGAGGTCGTTGTGCCCGTCCGCCGCACGTCCCGTACCTGCCGTCCGGTCCTGGCCGTGCTCGCGCTCACCCTCGCGCTCGGCGCCTGCGACTCGGGCTCGTCCTCCGACGCGGACGCCAAGTCCGTGAAGGCGACGGGGCCTTCGGTGATCGCGCCCGGCCTGCCCGGCGAGGCGGCCCGGACGCTCTCCCCGGACGAGGCGAAGGCGGAGCTGCCGGACGACTCGCCCAACTCGGCGGACCTCGCGTACGCCCGCATGATGATCGAGCACCACTCGCAGGCGATCGAGATCACCGAACTCGTGCCGAAACGCGCCGAGTCGACACCGGTGAAGCGACTGGCCGAGCGCATCGCCGCCGCTCAGCGCCCCGAAATCGCCGCGATGCAGGGCTGGTTGAAGGACAACGGCGCCGACGACAAGACCACCGAACACACTCACGAGACGATGCCCGGCATGGCGACCGACGCCCAACTCGCCAAGTTGCGCGCGGCGAAGGGCAAGGCGTTCGACGAGCTGTTCCTGACGGTGATGATCACGCATCACGAGGGCGCCGTCACCATGGCCACCGAGGTGAAGGGCCAGGGCAACAACGTCCGGGTCGAGGAGATGGCCGACGACGTGATCGCGCAGCAGACGACGGAGATCAACAGGATGCGCGAAATGTAGTGCGGGCGGGCGGAGTTGGGCGGGCGGCTCTCTCAAGAACCTTGCCTGAACCCCTCAAACCCCTTGTTCAGCGCCGAGCATGACGGGGTGTCAGGAATCCCGCGTCGCGAGCCTGCGAGATCAGTCTGAGGGAGCGACGGCGACTGCGCCCGGTCGCGCACATCACGGCGAGAACGGGGTCCGCGCCCTCTTCCTGGGCCGCCCGGTACTCCTCCGCGACCAGCCACCGCCCCTCGATGCCCCGCGGCCAGGCGGGCCGGGCACGACGAGGCCGCAGGCACACCTCGGCCTCTTCGCCGTCCACGGGCCCGTCGCCGCACGCCTGGAAGAGCGGCCCCTCGATCCAGTCCGCGAGCGCCGCCAGATCGTCGAGCGACAGCGCCGGCTGCGCCCGTACGTCCTCGATGGAGACGCCCGCCTCCCGGACCACGGCGAGTACGTCGACCTGGGCGCCGTCGGCGAAGGCCAGCCGGACGTCGAACCACGCCGTGGTCGCCGAGCCCTCGTGCTCCCGCACTTCCCAGGCGGGCCGCACCGACACGGTGCCTTCCGTCGGGCAGCGACCGGAAAGATTAAGAAAGGATGCTTCTAGCACATACCGAACGTAACCGCATGATCACTTTCCATACGAACGGACACGCGCGCCCGCCCCGCCCAGAACCCTGTCAGCGCAGCGCCTGCGGTGCGATCCTGAAGGTGTCAGCAACAGGGAGTTCCACAGTATCCCGCAGTGAGGGGTTCCGCCGTGTTGCGTGTCGCCGTCGTGGGTTCGGGTCCGAGCGGGGTCTACACCGCCCAGAGCCTGGTCCAGCAGGATCCGGAGGTGCTGGTCGACGTCCTGGACCGGTTGCCGGCCCCGTACGGTCTGGTGCGGTACGGCGTGGCGCCGGACCACGAGAAGATCAAGTCGCTGCAGAACAACCTGCGCACGGTCCTGGAGCACGAGCGGGTGCGCTTCCTGGGCGGTGTACGGATCGGCTCCGGCCCGGGTGAGCTGCCGGGCGCCCGGCTGCGGGAGCTGTACCACGCGGTGGTGTACTGCGTGGGCGCCGCCACCGACCGCCACCTGGGCATTCCCGGCGAGGAGCTGCCGGGCAGCTGGTCGGCGACCGAGTTCGTGGCCTGGTACAGCGCCCATCCGGACGCGGTCGACGACGACTTCGTCCAAGGAGCGCGGTCGGCCGTGGTCATCGGCGTGGGGAACGTGGCGGTGGACGTGGCCCGGATGCTGGCGCGCGGCCCGGCCGAACTGAGCCCGACGGACATCCCGCAGGCCGCGCTCACCGCGCTGGCCGCGAGCCGGGTGACCGACATCCACATGGTGGGCCGACGCGGCCCCTCACAGGCCCGCTTCACCACGAAGGAACTGCGCGAGCTGGGCACGTTGCCGGACACCCGGGTCGTCGTGGACGAGGCCGAGTTGACGCTCGACCCGGCATACACGGACCCCTCCGCCCTGCCGGCCGCCCAGCGCCGCAACGTGGAGGCACTCCACACCTGGGCCGCCCTGCCCTCGACGGACGCCACGCACCGCATCCGGCTGCGCTTCTTCCGCCGCCCGGTCGAACTGCTGGCCGCCGGGGACCGAGTGGGCGCGGTCCGTTTCGAGCGGACGGTGCCTGACGGAACCGGCGGTGTGACGGGCACAGGCCAGTACGAGGACATCGAGGCCCAGCTCGTACTCCGCTCGGTCGGCTATCGCGGGGTCCCGCTCGACGGACTGCCCTTCGACGCGACCAGCGGCACAGTCCCCCACCTCGCGGGCCGCGTCCTGCGCGACGGCAACCCCTCCCCCGGCGAGTACGTGGCCGGCTGGATCAAACGCGGCCCGACCGGCGTCATCGGCACCAACCGCCCGTGCGCCAAGGAAACGGCGACCTCCCTACTGGCGGACGCCACGATGCTCGTACGCCAGGAGCACTCCGAGGACCCACTGACGGTGCTGCGCGCGGAGGGCTTCCGACCGGTGGAGTGGGCGGGCTGGCAGGCCATCGAGCGAGCCGAGGCGGAACTGGGCGCAACGCTGGGCCGGGGGGTAGTAAAGCTCCCCGACTGGAACTCCCTCATGGCAGCGGCAGGGGTTGTGGACACCCCCTAGGGGCGCGGGGAACTGCGCGACCAGCCCCCACGGGCCCGCAGACGAGATACGACTCAAGCGCACCTAGATGGGCATGACACACATCAGCAACAGCCCAGAAATCAACAAACTGTTCAAGCCCCTTACGGTCTCGTCTGTCCGGACACTGCCCCACGCCATCCGCACGCTCCGCTCACCCGCCGCCGCTCCTGGAGTACGCATGACCACCACCGCACCCCCACCACCTGTGCACCCCGTGGACGAGATCCCACCCGCACGCCAACTCGCCGCCTTCGGCCTCCAGCACGTGCTCGCGATGTACGCGGGCGCCGTGGCCGTCCCCCTGATCGTCGGCGGAGCCATGAAGCTCTCCCCCGCCGACCTCGCCTACCTCATCACCGCCGACCTCCTGGTCTGCGGCATCGCCACCCTCATCCAGTGCGTCGGCTTCTGGCGCTTCGGCGTCCGGCTGCCGATCATGCAGGGCTGCACCTTCGCCGCCGTGTCGCCGATGGTCCTCATCGGTACGACGGGCGGCGGACTCCCCGCCATCTACGGCTCGGTGATCGTCGCAGGGCTCGCGATTGTCCTGCTGGCGCCCGTCTTCGGACGACTCCTGCGCTTCTTCCCACCCCTCGTGACCGGCACGGTGATCCTCATCATCGGCCTGTCACTCCTCCCGGTGGCGGGCAACTGGGCGGCCGGCGGATTGGGTTCGCCGGAGTTCGGCGAACCGAAGAACCTGGGGCTGGCTGCCTTCGTACTCGCCGTGGTGCTCGGCGTGCAGCGGTTCGCGCCGGTGTTCCTGAGCCGGATCGCGGTGCTGATCGGCATCGTGGTGGGGCTGGCCGTGGCCGTCCCCTTCGGGTTCACGGACTTCGACGGGGTCGGGGACGCCGACTGGGTCGGCATCAGCACGCCGTTCCACTTCGGGGCGCCCACCTTCGAGGCGTCGGCGATCATCTCCATGCTGGTGGTCGCGCTGGTGACGATGACCGAGACGACCGGTGACCTGATCGCGGTCGGCGAGATGACCGGCCGGAAGGTCGAGCCGCGCTCCCTCGCCGACGGGCTGCGCGCCGACGGTCTCTCCACCGTCCTCGGCGGCATCTTCAACACCTTCCCGTACACGGCGTACGCACAGAACGTGGGCCTCGTCGGGATGACCCGGGTGCGCAGCCGCTGGGTCGTGGCGACCGCCGGTGGCATCCTCGTGCTGCTCGGTCTGCTGCCCAAGCTGGGTGCGGTGGTCGCGGCCATACCGGCACCGGTGCTGGGCGGCGCGGGTCTGGTGATGTTCGGGACGGTCGCCGCGAGCGGGCTGCGCACGCTGGCCACGGTCGAGTTCAAGGACAACCACAATCTGACGGTCGTGGCGGTCTCGGTGGCCGTGGGCATGCTGCCGGTCGGTGTGCCGACGGTGTACGCGAAGTTCCCGGACTGGTTCCAGACGGTGATGAACAGCGGTATCAGCGCGGGCTGTCTGACGGCGATCGTGCTGAACCTGCTCTTCAACCACCTTGCGGGGAAGGGAAGTTCAGCCGACGGCAAGTCAGCGGACGGTGACACCGCCGAGGCGGACGGCCTGACTGGCGGCGGCGGTCAGGACGCTGTCGAGAAGCCCCGGGAAGAGGTCGTCTAGGTCGTCCCGGCGCAGGCCGTTCATCTTGGCCGTGCCCCGGTAGACCTGCCGGATCACCCCGCTCTCGCGCAGCACCCGGAAGTGATGCGTGGTCGTGGACTTGGTCACGGGCAGGTCGAAGTGCGAACAGGACAACTCGTCGCTCACGGCGGCGAGTTCTCGCACGACCTGGAGCCGCATCGGGTCGGAGAGCGCGTGCAGCACACCCTCCAGCCGGATCTCCTCACGCACCGGGTGCGGCAGGTCACGACTACTGGGGGCGGGGGCTGCGGTGGTCACGGCGGCTCCACTTCGTCGGGAATCCCATTGTACGAGAACTCTCGTAGTTTGACACTCGCCGTACTACGATGCCTATCGTACGAGTCGTCCAGCGACCCCGTGACGAACGACGATGACGATTGGAGTCCGCCGTGAGCGCGCTCTTCGAGCCCTACCGCCTCCGCGACCTGACCATCCCGAACCGGGTGTGGATGCCCCCGATGTGCCAGTACTCGGCGGCACCCGAGGGCCCGGAGACCGGCGCGCCGAACGACTGGCACTTCGCGCACTACGCGGCACGCGCCGCCGGCGGCACCGGCCTGATCGTCGTCGAGGCCAGCGCCGTCAGCCCCGAGGGCCGGATCACCCCGTACGACCTGGGCATCTGGAACGACACCCAGGTAGAGGCGTTCCGCCGGATCAACCGCTTCCTGGTCTCGCAGGGCACCGTGCCCGGAATCCAGATTGCGCACGCAGGCCGTAAGAGTTCCACCGACCTGCCCTGGAAGGGCGGCGCGCCGATCGGTCCGGACGCGCTCGGCTGGCAGCCGGTCGGCGCGAGCCCGGTGCCGTTCAACGAGGATCACCAGGTTCCGACCGAGCTGACGGTCGATCAAATCCAGGACATCGTCGGCCAGTTCGCGGACGCGGCCCGTCGCGCTCTCGACGCGGGCTTCGAAGTCGTCGAGATCCATGGCGCGCACGGCTATCTGATCAACGGTTTCCTGTCCCCGCACTCCAACCAGCGCACCGACGCCTACGGCGGCTCGTACGAGAACCGGGTGCGCTTCGCGCTCGAAGTCGTCGACGCCGTACGGGAGGTGTGGCCGGACGACAAGCCGCTGTTCTTCCGTATCTCGGCGACCGAGTGGCTGGAGGAGGGTGGCTGGAGCGCCGACGACACCGTCCGTTTCGCCGCCGAACTGCACGCGCACGGCGTCGACCTCCTCGACGTCTCCACCGGCGGCAACGCCTCCGGCGTACGCATTCCGACCGGTCCGGGCTACCAAGTCCCCTTCGCCGCCCGGGTGAAGGCGGAGACCTCGCTGCCCGTCGCGGCCGTGGGGATGATCACCGACGCCGAGCAGGCCGAGAAGATCCTGGCCAACGGCGAGGCCGACGCGGTGCTGCTCGGCCGCGAGCTGCTGCGCAACCCGTCGTGGGCCCGGCACGCGGCCCGCGAACTGGGCGGCGAGGTGCGTGTGCCGGACCAGTACCACCGGTCCGTCTGAGCCCCGTAAGTCCCATGCCCCCTCAGAGAGTTGGCGGCAGTGCCTGTTCCGCCCAGATGGTCTTTCCCGTGCCCGTCGGGCGGGTGCCCCAGCGGTCGGTGAGCTGGGCGACCAGGAGGAGGCCGCGTCCGCCCTCGTCGAAGGTACGGGCCCGGCGCAGATGCGGCGAGGTGCTGCTGGCGTCGGAGACCTCGCAGATGAGGGTGCGGTCGCGGATCAGCCGGAGCTGGATGGGTTCGCCGCCGTAGCGGATGGCGTTGGTGACCAGCTCACTGACCACCAGTTCCGTGACGAACGCGGCCTCGTCGATGCCCCAGCGGGTCAGCTGGTCGGTGACGTGTTTGCGGGCGGTGGCGACCACGGCCGGGTCGGCGGGCAGGTCCCAGACCGCGACCTGTTCGGCGTCCAGGGCGCGGGTGCGGGCGACCAGCAGGGCCACGTCGTCACCCGGCGTCTCCGGGAGCAGGGAGTCGAGCACCGTGTCGCAGACCTCCTCCAGGTTGCCGGCCGGGACCCCAAGTGCCGTGCACAGAGCGGCCGTTCCGGTGTCCAGGTCGAGATCGCGGGCCTCGACGAGCCCGTCCGTGTAGAGGGCGAGCACGGCGCCCTCGGGCAGTTCCAGCTCGGTCGCCTCGAACGGGAGGCCGCCGACGCCGAGCATGGGGCCCGCGCTCACCTCGATCACCTCGACGCGGCCGTCGGGATAGAGGACGACCGGCGGCGGATGTCCGGCGGCGGCGAGCGTGCAGCGCCGGGACACCGGGTCGTAGACCGCGTACAGACAGGTCGCGCCGATCTCGCCGGCCTCGCCGCTCTCGTCGGTCCCGAGGTGGCCGACCAGGTCGTCGAGGTGGGTGAGCAGTTCGTCGGGCGGCAGATCGACGTCCGCCAGCGTCCAGACCGCCGTACGGAGTCTGCCCATGGTCACCGAGGCGTGCAGGCCGTGGCCGACGACGTCCCCGACGACCAGCGCGACCCGGGTCCCGGACAGCGGGATCACGTCGAACCAGTCGCCGCCGACGCCCGCCTGGGACAGCGCGGGCAGATAGCGGGAGGCGAACTCGACGGCCGCCTGACCGGCCATGGTCTGGGGCAGCAGGCTGCGCTGGAGGGCCAGGGCGGTGGTGCGTTCACGGGTGTAGCGGCGGGCGTTGTCCACGCACACGGCGGCACGGCTGGCCAGTTCCCGGGCCAGGGACACATCGTCCTCGTCGAACACGTCGGGTTTCTCGGGGGTCAGCAGCCGTACGAAGACTGCCACGCCGAGCGTCGTCCCGCGTGCGGTCAGCGGTACGGCCATCAGCGCGAGGTCGTGGGTGGCCGTACCGCTGTTGGTGCGCAGTTTCGCGGAGCGGGCCGTGTGCCGGCCGAACCACCGGTCGAGGTCCGGTTCGCCGGTGCGGGCGAGGACGGGCAGGCCGGTGGCGAGGGCGCGGGCGGGCGGCGAGTACGGCGGGTAGACGTCCGCCGCGCCGAGGCCGATCGCGGCCTCCGGCACCCCGGCCGTCAGCGAGTGGTGGGCGACCCGGCGCAGCTCGACGTCGGCGTCGACCGGCCCGACCGCCGGTTCGTCGCCCTGGAGGACCGAGTCCAGCAGGTCCACGCTGGCGAAGTCGGCGAGCCGGGGCACCACGAGTTCGGCGAGTTCGCGGGCGGTCTGGGCGACGTCGAGCCGGGTGCCGATGCCCGCGGCGGCCTCGTTCAGCATGGCCAGTCGCTGCCGCGCCCAGTGCTGCTCGCTGCTGTCGAAGCCGGCGAGCGCGACGCCGAGCAGTTCGCCGGCCGGATCGCGCAGCGGCCACATCTCGAAGTTCCAGGCGTGCATGCGCCGCCCCGAGGGCGACCGTGTCCAGCTCTCGTAGTGGACCGGCCGTCCGGTCTCCGCGACGATCTCCAGATGGCGCAGGAAGCCCCGGCTGTGCTCGGCGTCCTCGACGGTGTCGGGGAAGTACCGGTGCAGGAAGGCGGCCTCGGGCTGCCCCATGACGGCGCAGGCCACGTCGTTCATCCGCAGATACCGCTGCTCGGTGTCGAACACGGACATCGACACCGAGGCCTGTCGGAACGCCAGTTCGCCCAGGTCCCGCCGCGTGTCGTCGGGCGCCGCCGTGACGACGTACGCCCGCCGCTGCCCCAGCACCGGACTCAGCCGCAGCGCCGACTCCACCCGCCGCCCGTCCCGGTGCCGTACGGCGACGACGGCGGCGCCCGACGCGCGCAGCTCCCGCCAGACCGTGCGCGGGTCGCCCGCCACCAGGTCCGCCGCCGGGCGGCCGGTGACGTCGGCGGCGGTGTACCCGGTGAGCCTGCGGGCGCCCTCGCTCCAGCCCGTGAGGGTGCCGTGCGCGTCGATCACCGCCAGGGCATCACCGGACGGGACCACCCGCTCTTCCTCGCGCGGCCCAGTAGCCATATGTCCCAGGATGGGGGCATTGGCGACCGGCAACAACCCGGGTCGGCTGCTGTCAGCTCTTCCGGAACAGGTGCGCGGGCACGGTCGCGGCCAGAATCCGGTACCCCTCGGGGTTCAGATGCAGCCAGTCCCCGTCGTGGAGGTCCGCGCGCAGCCGCCGCGGATCGGCCGGATCGCGGACCGCCCGGTCGAAGTCGAGGACGGCGTCGAAGGCGCCCCCGGTGCGGATCCAGTCGTTGACCGCCTGCCGGGACTTCTCGCGCAGACCTCCCGGATCGTCGTACGGCGTGCTGCCGCCGAAGGGCGTCACAGTGGCGCCGTAGACGCGGATGCCCTGGGCGTGCGCACGGACGGCGATCTGCCGGAAGGCGGCGATGAGGTCGTCGGTGACGCGCTGCTGGGCGGCCGGGGTGGCCTCGGCGGTGCCGATGTCGTTGACGCCCTCGAAGACGATCAGCCAGGAAACCCCGCTGTGCGCCAGGATGTCCCGGTCGAACCGAGCGAGGGCATTGGGCCCGAGGCCGTCGTTGAGGACCCGGTTGCCGCCGGCGGCCTGGTTGAGTACGGCGATCCGGTCGCCGCCCGGAAGCCCCCTGAGCCGGTCCAGGAGCTGGTCGGGCCAGCGGTTGTTGCCGTTGGTCGTGGAGCCCCGGCCGTCGGACAGCGAGTCGCCCAGCACGGCGACGGCCCGTGTGTCCGGCCGGGAGAGCGCCTCGACGTCGCTGAGGAGATACCAGTGGTTGACGGGGGTGGCGCCCGGCAGGTCCTGCTCGGCCGTGCCGTCGCCGTTGCGCAGGTACGAGGTGGTGCGCGAGCCCGGGTGCGAGGTGAGCGCGAGCGAGGTCTGGCCGTTCGCGAGGTACGTCGTCACGGTCAGGTTGGTCGCGGGGCGCAGCCCGAAGTCCAGCGGATCGGAGACGACCTGGGCCCCGGCGGGGACGGTGGTGGACCGGCGTCCGGCGAAGGTCACCTCGCGCAGGGTGCCGGGTTCGACGGCGCTGACCCCGGCCCGGCCGTCCAGCGGGAGCGCGACCGTCACGGCGGTCAGCGGCAGCGGAGTGGTGCCGAAGGCGTTGGAGAAGCGCAGGCGGATGCGCTCGCCGCCGGTGGAGACGCGCACGGTCTGGCGCAGGGTGGTGTCGACGAGGGTGGCGCGCTCCCCGGTGAACGGCGCGGGCGGCATGTTGCCGGGCTCGGTGAGCTGCGGCATCGACGTCCAGGTGTTGACCCACTTCGGGGCGGACCGGCCCGGGTCGGCGACCGTCGGCTGCGGGCTTCTGACCAGGGCGACCACGGCGGAGGACGCCACGGCGAGGGCCAGCACGAACACGCAGGTGGCGACCAGGTAGGCGAGCGCTGCTTTTCCGGACGGCCGCTGGGGGCGGGGCGACTGGGCGAGGCGGGGGGACTTCACGGGCCGGGGCCTTCCTCTGTCTGGACGTCTGTCTTGAGCAGGGTCCGACCGGGTGCGCGCTCGTGGCACGCACCCGGTGGCGCTGGGCTCAACCGGTCGTGCAGGCCGTGCCGTTGAGCGTGAAGCCGGACGGCGCGGCGCTGTTGCCGGTGTGGTTCGCCTGGTAGCCGATGCCGACGCTCGCGCCGGGCGCGATGGCCGCGTTGTAGGTGGCGTTGGTGGCGGTCACCGCGCCGGAGGCCGGTGCGTAGGTGGCGCTCCAACCGGAGGTGATGGTCTGGCCGGAGGGCAGGGTGAAGCCCAGATTCCAGCCGTTCACCGCTGTCGTGCCGGTGTTGGTGATGGTCACCGACGCGGTCAGCCCGGTGTTCCAGGCGTTGACCGTGACGGCCACCTTGCAGGGGCCGGCCGGGGGTTGGGGCACGGTGCCGCCGCTGTCCAGGCCGAAGAAGGTGATCACGCGGGCGGCCATGCCGGTGGTGATCAGGTTGTGGCCGACGCCCTGGAGGCTGATGGCCTCGACGGGCGCCCTGTCACCGGTGGCGCCGTAGCGGGTGCGGGTCCAGCCGGACTGGGGCGAGTCGGTCGCGGTCGGCGTCTGGGTGAGCCCCTGCACATTGGTCCACTGCTTGATCTCCTCCCCGAAGTTGGGGTAGCGCAGAGTGTCGTCCTCGGTGCCGTGCCAGAGCTGCATGCGCGGCCGGGTCCCCGTGTAGCCGGGGTAGGCATTGCGCACCAGGTTGCCCCACTCCTGCGCGGTGTGGATCACCGTCCCCTGGGCGCACTCGCTGTTCCACTCCGAGCCGTTGGTGGTGGCGAAGCAGCCGAACGGCACGCCTGCGAAGGCCGATCCGGCCGCGAACACGTCGGGGTAGTCGCCGAGCAGGACGTTGGTCATCATCGCGCCGGAGGAGACCCCGGTGACGAAGACCCTGCTGGTGTCGGCGCCGTAGGTCCGGGTGACGTAGTCGACCATGGACTTGATGCCCACCGGGTCGCTGCCGCCTCCCCGGGTCAGCGCCTGTGGCGAGGAGACGTCGAAGCACTTGCTGGCGCGGGTGACGGACGGGTAGATCACGATGAAGCCGTAGCGGTCGGCCAGCGAGGCGTACTCGGTGTTGGAGTAGAACACCGGCCCGGAGCCGGTGCACCAGTGCACGGCCACGAGGACCGCCGGGCTCGTGGTGACAGTGTCCGGGACGTACACGTACATCTGCAGATTGCTGGGGTTGGTCCCGAAGTTCGTGACCTCGGTGAGCGTGGCGGCGGCCTCGACGGGGGCCGCCGCGCGCGTCGCTGTACGGGCCGTCGCCGCGGGCGCGGTGAGCAATGTCGCCGCGAGTAACGGCAGCAGGCCTCCGAGAAGCGCGACGAGCACCGAACGCAGCGGTCTTTTCGCGATGTTGCCGACAGTGGTGGACACGTCCTTGTCCCTTCCTCAACACGGCTCGTGGGGTTCGCGTGGCGGAAGCAGAAGTCCCGCTTTGCGGGGCAGCCCAGCCGCATCGTGGCATGGGCATGGCCACCATGGAAGCGCTCCCACACGTCGAAAACATTCGCTGACCAGCGGTTGCGGAACCGACCGGCACACATCGCGCGCAAAGCGTTGACCAGAAAGCGCTTACCCCCTACCTTCCGTTCATCGATGTGACCCATCGGTGTCGATCCGCATTCGACGAGACGACCTCGAAGCGGCCTTGAGCCCACACCTCCAGGGACGGCGCACTCCCTGAGGAAGCACCACGGCACACAACATGGTGAACGGAATTCACATACCCGATCGCTGCCACGGTCAGTCAGCCCTCGCGAAGGGACGCACCCGCATGCGTACACGCCCCCCACATACACAGACGCAAAGATCCGCGGCGGTGGCGGCCGTGGCCACCGCCCTCGCGGCCGTCGCCGTTCTGACCGTCCCCCAGCCGGCCGGGGCGGCCGAGAACGCACCCATCGGATTCGGCGCCGGAACGACCGGCGGCGGCAGCGCCACCCCGGTCACCGTGACGACGCTCGCCGCCTTCACGACGGCCGTCACGGGCAACGCGGCCAAGGTCGTGCGGGTCAACGGGCTGATCACGCTGAGCGGTCAGGTCGACATCGGCTCCAACACCACGGTCCTGGGCGTCGGTTCGTCCTCCGGGTTCACCGGCGGCGGCCTCAGGATCAAGGAGGAGACGAACGTCGTCGTACGCAACCTCAACATCAGCAAGCCGCTCGCGCCCTCCGACGGGGTGACCGTCCAGGAGTCCACGAAGGTGTGGATCGACCACAACTCCTTCTCCGCGGACCGCACGCACGACAAGGACTACTACGACGGTCTGCTGGACATCAACCACGGCTCCGACAACGTGACGGTGTCCTGGAACACCTTCAAGGACCACTTCAAGGGCTCACTCGTCGGCCACAGCGACAACAACGCGTCCGAGGACACCGGTCACCTGAAGGTGACGTTCCACCACAACCACTTCAGCAACGTCTACTCACGCATCCCCAGCCTGCGGTTCGGCACCGGCCACTTCTACGACAACTACGTCGAGGGCGCCGAGACCGCCGTGCACTCCCGCATGGGCGCCCAGATGCTCGTCGAGAACAACGTCTTCCGTTCGACGCCGGTCGCGGTCACCACGAACCGCAGCAGTGACGTCGACGGATACGCCAACCTGCGCGGCAACGACCTCGGCGGAGCCGCCACGGAGGTCTCGCAGGTCGGCACCTTCACCACCGCTCCGTACAGCTACACCGCGGAGCCCGCCTCCTCCGTCGTCGCCTCGGTGACGAGCGGCGCGGGCGCCGGAAAGCTCTGACCACCCCCCAACAGGGAAGAAGGAATCGGGACATGACTTCTTCGGCACCTCCGCGCGCCCGCAGGCGCGCACTGACCGGCTCGCTGGCCGCACTCACCCTCTCGGCTGGCATGATCATGACACTCGGGGCACCGCCGGCGAGCGCCGCCACCTGGCCCACCGCCAGCGGCACCCAGGCGGTCTCCTCCACCATCTCGCTGTCCGGCACCAAGGACTACGGGATGATCCGCCTCTACGGCACCGGAGACCTCGGCACCGGCGGGCAGGACGAGGACCAGGGGCCGATCCTGTCGCTGGCCGCGGGCACGGTCCTGAAGAACGTCATCATCGGCGCACCCGCGGCGGACGGCATCCACTGCGCGGGCAGTTGCACGCTGCAGAACGTGTGGTGGGAGGACGTCGGCGAGGACGCCGCCACCTTCCGGGGCAGCTCGTCGTCGAACGTCTACACCGTCTCCGGCGGCGGCGCGCGGTCCGCCAGCGACAAGGTGTTCCAGTTCAACGGCGCCGGGACGCTCAACGTCTCCAACTTCGCGGTGCAGAACTTCGGCACCTTCATCCGCTCCTGCGGCAACTGCTCGACGCAGTACAAGCGGACGATCAACCTCAACACCATCGAGGCCACCTGGTCGGGCGGCAGGCTCGTCGGCATCAACACCAACTACGGCGACAGCGCGACCCTGAAGGGCATCACGATCGTCGGGGACAGCAGCAAGAAGATCGTCCCCTGCCAGAAGTACATCGGCAACAACACGGGCAGCGAGCCGACCACGAACGGCTCGGGCGCCGACGGCACCTACTGCAAGTACGCGACCAGCGACATCACGTACCGCTGACACCACCGGACCACCCCCCTCCGGCGGCTGAACGAGGCGGCCCGCACCCGCCTCGTACGGCCGCCGTTTCCGTGTCCGAAAAGCCGCCGGATCCCGGGCGTCGACCATGCGTTCGTACTCCCGCCCCTGATTCCGCTTGATTGTCAGTGCCGTGGTGCAGACTCCCGATCAGGTGGTACTTCGTCCGGGAGGGGCAGCGTGTTCACGGGGATCGACGATGTCGACTGGGCTTCGATGCGCCATGCGTACGGCAGCGCGGAGGACGTGCCCGGACTGCTGCGGGGACTGGCCTCGGCGGACCCCGGGGAGCGCGAGTCGGCACTCGACGGGATGTACGGCTCGGTGCACCACCAGGGGGCCGTGTACGACTCGACGCTCGCCTGCGTTCCGTTTCTGCTCGCGCTCGCCGCCCGGGAGGAGGTGCGGGACCGGGGCGGGATCGTGGAGCTGCTGATGAGCATCGGCGAGGCGGGCGGCGCCCGTTCGGCACAGGCCGGTGCGGCGGTCCGGGCCGGTGCCGAGGTCTTCGTCGAGCTGGTCGGGGACCGCGACACCGGGGTGCGGCGGGCGGCGCCGACGGCTCTGGTCCGCTTTCTCGACGAACCCGCGCGCGTGCTGGCGGTGTTGCGGCAGCGCATCACGGTGGAGCGGAACGACAGCGTCCTGCTCGCCCTGGTGGAGAGCCTCGGCCTCTTCACCCGCCTGCACGGCGGGCACGGGACGGAGGCGGTCGGCCAGTTGGCCACGCTGAGCGCCCCGCCCTTCGACCCGGGGCTGCGTCTGGCCGCGCTGGGCCAGCTCGCGCTGAGCGCGCCCGAGCACCGCCCCGCCGATCTGGTCCCGACGGTCGTGGCCCTCCTCCGGGAGAGATCGGCGCGCCGTACCGGACGGGCACAGTGCTCCGATTTCCTGGCGGCGGACACCCTCACGAGTCACCTCCGCCGGCTGCGGCCCTCGGACGAGGAGGGCTCACAGTTGCTGCGGACCGTCCATCTCGCCCTGGACGACCGGGTGGACGACCGGATCGCCCTGCTCAACGGGCAGTTGAGCAGCCCCGCGCCGACCGACCGGTGCAACGCGGTGTGGATGTCGGCGGGGCTGTTCCGCGAGTGGCGCGCCGACTACACGGAACCGGTGACCCTCGTCGGGCGGCAACTCGGCGCCGACGAGGACCGGTTGCGGGAGGCCGCGTCTGCCGTCCTGGAGGACCTGTTCGTCCTGGCCGCCCCCGCCGCCGACGACCTGTTCGCCCTGGTCACCGCACGCCCGGAGGTCCGCGTACGCGTGCGGGAGCGGGGCGTGTCCACCGTGGGCAGTCCGCTCAACGCCCTGGCCCGCACGGGGGATCCACGGGCGATACCCGTCCTGGCGGAGCTGCTGGCCGACCCCGCCGCACCGGACGACCTGGGCCACACGGTCGCGCACCTGGGCCGGGCCGCGGCCTCCCTGGCCCCCGCCCTGCGCGCCAGACTCGCGGGCGTCCGTCTCGACCTCCCCGACGCGTACGACCGTGCCGTGCCGCTGTTGTCGGCGCTCACGGCACTGGGCGACGGGGCGGCCACGCCGGAGGTGCTGCGGGTTCTGCGGGTGCTGCACGAGATACCGGCGGGACTGGGTCTGAACGAGCGTCAGCGGGGGTGGCTGACGGAACGGGCGATCGAGGCCCTGGGGGCCTTCGGAGCCGCCGCGCGTGACTCCACGCCCGTGCTGCGCGGGCTGCTCGACTCCGAGCACGCGGTGCGGGCGGCGGGCGCGCTGTGGTCGGTGGAGGGGGACGCGGAGGGGAATGTGGAGGGGGATGCGGATGCCGTACTGCCCGTGCTGTTGCGGGAGTTGACGGGCGAGCACTGGCGCCGGCGTGCTGCCGCCGCCGAGGTGCTGGCGCGGCTCGGTCCCGCTGCCCGGGTTGCCGTGCCGGGGCTGCTGCGGCTGTGCGAGTCCGAGGAGGTGTGGGAGCGGACGCGGGCGGCGTGCGCGCTGTGGCTGATCACCGGGGACGCCGATCCGGTCGTCCCGGTACTCCGCTCGGCATGGACGCGGAACCGGTACACCCGGGGCACGATCGCCGCCTGCCTGCTCGCAATGGGCCCGGCAGCGGCACCCTTACGGGACCTACCACGCACGGAACTCACGACGCGACGCCGACACCGTGCACGTCCCGGGGGATTCTCCGCCCAGGACGTGCTGGAGGACGAACGGTTGCTGCGGGCTTGCGAGGCACTGGTGTGAGGCTGGGGGGTCGCGCAGCCCGGCGCTTACGGGGTGCCGCCTGCGCCCACCCGTGCCGCCCCTAGCGGCACGCATGCCCGCAGGCTGGGCGAGTTGGACAGGCGCGAAGCGCCCTCCTAGGGGCGCGGGGAACTGCGCGACCAACCCCCACCCGCCCGCAGCCGGATGATCAGCGTGTGTTCCGCCCCCACATGGGATCGAACCGCTCCCACGCCTCCTCCCACTCCTCCATCCGCCGCCGCTCCAGACGGCCACGGAGAAGACGCCAGGCCACGTACGGCACGGTCGCCCCGCTCGCGCCCGCCAGGGCGCCGACCAGGGCGGCCCTGAGACGGGCCTCGGACTCGGTGGCCGGCTTGGTCACCAGGCGGCCCTGCGGGTCCGTCCAGATCGTCGCCGGGCTGCCCGCCGTACTGCCCGAGTCGACCCGGGCCTGACCGGTGTGCCGGGTGCCGTCGGCGGCGGTCCAGCGGACCCTCGCCCACACCTTCTCGCTGCCGGCCGTACCGGGCGCGTCCTCGACGACCAGTGCCGTCACGGCATGCCACTCGGCCCGCTCTCTGGCCAGCCCCCGCTCGACGGAGTGGGTCGCCACCAGGCCGACGAGGACTCCGGTGAGCACGGTGAGCGCCCAGGTGGCCAGCACGGCCCACCCCTCCACGGCATCCACGCGACGCCTCAGCGGATTACGCCGCCAACGCCACAGCCACACCCTCGGACCACGGAATGCCGCCATCGAAGGCATCCTCCTCACGCGCACACGGACATGCCCTGCCGTCCTCCCATACGCGTGCTGCCCCGCCGCTGCTCAGGGCTCCCCCGAGGTCTCCGTCACATCCCGCCGACAGACCGCCCTGACCTGTACAGACGCCGTCTCCAGAGGTGACTGTCAGTGGTGGGGTGCAGACTGGCCGATGACTGGACAAAGACGTCCCGGAGGTGATCGGAATGACCGAGGTACTGCTCACGGTCGGCACGCGCAAAGGCCTGTTCGTCGGGCACCGGCGCGGTGGCACGTGGGAGTTCGACGAGAGCCCTTCCTTCAACGCGCAGGCCGTGTACTCGATCGCGATCGACACCCGCCGCGAGATCCCGAGGCTGCTGGTCGGCGGGGACAGCGCCCACTGGGGACCGTCGGTGTTCCACTCCGACGACCTGGGCCGGACCTGGACCGAACCGGAGCGGCCCGCCGTGAGGTTCCCCAAGGACACGGGCGCCTCGCTGGAACGGGTCTGGCAGCTCCACCCGTCCACGGCGGAGGCGGAC
>Ga0307513_10003973_pt1 | contig 19853 bp, 18 predicted proteins | sample 15_EM_MG_FD_202174 | JGI IMG/M metagenome (GOLD analysis project Ga0307513, IMG submission 202174) | Populus trichocarpa ectomycorrhiza microbial communities from riparian zone in the Pacific Northwest, United States - 15_EM | ecosystem: Host-associated > Plants > Roots > Unclassified | place...
TTCTTCTTAAAAAGTCATTTTATTTGTACATGTATTGCCTGGGCACTACATTGTGCCGTGCCCGGCACATCGATCTGAAAGGTTGTGCCATGGCACAAACTCTGGCGACTTAGTGCCAACAACGCTAGTTGTGCCGTGTTGGGGCTTTTGAGAAAAGTTAATTTGGAACCCACCAACGGCGCTCTCACAGGCATGTATCTGATAGGATAAAGTAGAATCACACGGAACTATCGTACCCTCTGTTACTCCATCTAACTAGGTGACCCCTACAACGCAAACTCCTTTGCGTAATGGAAACAAAAAACCAACTCCTGCCCCGCCACAAATCCCGAAAGCCTCCAATCGTGCCACTACAACCTCCGAAGCCATAACAAAGACGACCCCCGCCCCTACAGGGCAATAACAGCCGCATTCCCAACTTAATTACTCTACCCTCGAACGCAAGCCTCCCAGTTATTCAGCCATAGCCAATTAGTCTCCGACTGCACGACACCCGAACGTCTTATTTCATGATCATATTGGGAGGGCTACACGAGTGATCCTCCGTGTATGTAGACAATTAACGGGAAGTTAGCCTATTATATTTTCTTTGGGCTAGAGGTCTAGACGATGCTCAGCGATGCCCGGAGCTTAGGGAGGCCAACGGGAGGGGGGGGGGACCTGCCCCCAGGCCGGAACGGGATACCTAGATTAGGGCTGTTGGAATGGTGGACGATGGTGCTGTGCCGTACTGGTACTGTACTAATATCATACCGCACCGGGTAGTACACCCTTGGCAGGACACGACGGGAGACACAGATACCATACTGGTACTGCACCGTGAAATTTCGTGAAATCCACTATCTCCGTAAGCCCTGTCATCTCCAGATTTATAGAAAGATCCTGAGAAGAATTGGTGCTTTCCAAGCACACCAAGTGTTAGGACTCCTTAGATCCCATCAACCGGTATCCGCAACCCAATCCCATTAGCTCGTCAAGCTAAGCCTATTCCGGGCTAACGGGCCGATTCCCGCCGATAATCTGATAGTGGATTTCACGAGATTCCGCCGCATATACTCGAGGGTGTCCATGGGTGATCGGACGGACAGGGTCAGAAAATGTATGCTGATACATACATTTTCTGACCCTGTCCGTACGATCACCCACGTACACCCCCGAGTACCAGTACAACTCCTAGCGGGTCCAACAGAGAGTCTAGCGAGATAAATTACCCAAAGTTTTCACGAGGTAAATCAATTCTAGGATGTCGAGAGCCACCTAGCCCTCACGGGGGTGATTGTTTCTATCGGTGGCTTCTCGTTATGCGGTTGTTGCAGGATGCGCTCCCGCATCATAGGAGCTGGAATCGTGAGACCTTGCGGTAAAGTGTCTCGAATTCCTCTGTTTGGATGAACGGGGCAGATTGTGAAAGGAAGACCGGTCTTTAGCCTTCCTTCGAGACAAAATAAAAAAGAAAGAGGAACTACTCGAGAGGCGGTCCTTACTGAAAGAGGCAACTCCAACGTCCGGGGGCGGGGTTCAATTATTCCGGAACCCTATCTAAGCTCTGCTCAGCTCGAGCTTTCAGCCACCTGAGAGTTGCGCTTTTCCAACTTGTTAGAAGGTATAGGGAATAAGCCTAAGAGGTGAGTTGCGTTTGGGAAACAATGGCTCTGGGGAGGCATATGGGGAGGAATGGAGAGGGTTTACAATATTGTGCTAGGTACGTGTCTCGGTATTTGATCGCTGCGCCACCTTAGCCATGGTTTGAGTCTCCTGATCTTTGAGTAGGGACTTTGGGATTGGGAAACTTGCTCCGGATACGGTATGCTAAGCCGGAGATGCTACCGTGCCGGTATGTCGTGGTATCGTGTGATGCACGGGAGAGACTTACAGCATATATTGAAACATGTCCAAATCCTGTTCTTAAATCCCACTCATCGTTAGCAGCATGAGGTCCAGAAGGCATTGAAGGTTGGAGGTCTCATGAACGATGATGTTTGACTGGCGAGCTGCGCCGTTTAGGTTGTTCTTAGGTTAGGCCTTATTTGGCTCAAAGGCAAATGGTGTTATATCCTGTCTACTGCTACCGTAGCTTACACTCCTTAATCTCGGGTGCTCCCAAAGTGCCAACTTGAAGGCCAATACTCAAGAGCTTATCTCGCTGCTGGACTGATTTGTTTGTGATACCTCGCTGCTTGATTGCGGGGGGTACTAGTAAGTCAATTCGTGCGCATTAGCTGATAGAGCAATACTGTACGGTAACAAGAGTTACGACGCAAGTAACACCAACAACTAAAACATTTTAACAGCATGATGCTACCGTTTTGTGCCCATTTGCCGTAACTAATGATGTCCCAGTTTCCTAATCCCGGTAGCACATGACGCCAGGGCAAACCGCTCTCCCCCGAAACGAACTATCACCGAGAGGCCGCGTTTCTCCCATTTAGCCGTCTGGGGGTATCAGTCATATGCTTATCTACCGTCTCGTATCGACCAAAAACCTCGCTCGTGAAATCTTGCGCTGCCTAGAAATGTTATCATAACCTGGGATGGAACCGAAATCCCGTTTGAGGTGTATAAAACAAGGCGCACGAATCTAACCCTATCTAAATTTGCGCCTTCCTGAGACCCTTATCACATCCGGCGGGAGAGGCTCCGACCGTAGTGGGAGCAAGATTAGATAATACCCGAGATATGATAGCCTTAAACGGTACAAGTACGAGTAGAGAAGAGCACCGTATTGCACATGCAAACACAACACGTACCCTACCATTATCATACACCCACGCCGCATGGGGCGGGGAAACATTGTGCTGAGACCACAAAACTAACAAACCTTCACTACCGCACACGACACCCTGCTCTACTATACGGTAATATAAATCTCTCTCTCTCTCTCTCTCTCTCTCTCTCTCTCTCTCTACGCTGCTGACTCTGTCCCTCTCCTGTCAAAGCAGCCCCGTCCTAGCTCACAGTCGCCACTCCGAGTCGCAAACAGAAAAGTCAAGAGCCTACGATGCGTCAATCAAACCTACTCCTACTCCTAGCGCTCCAGACTAGCATCGTAGCTAGCACACCTCCGCCCGCCGTGGCCACAGGGGACATCTTGTCCATTACTACTACCGCATCTCCACCTCCCGATGTGGCCACCGTACAGATCAGCAAAGAACTGCGGAAGCGCAAAGGCGGGGGGAGCAAGGGGAAGAGCAGTGGGAAGAAGAAAAGCGGAGGCGGTGGCGGCGGATCTGCTGCCTCGGGGAGGGTTGGTGGGGACGTCTGTTGGGTTTTGATGTTTGTGTGCTTGCTTTCTCTAGGTGGTCTGGTGGGGTGGGATTGAGGGGGGAGGTCGGAAATGGACGAGAGGAAAGGGAGGGGTTTTTGCGCACTTTTCTTCTTCTTTTTCTAATGACTTTTATTCTTTCTTTCTTTCTTTCTCTTCTCTCTTCCTCTTTGGTAGTAGTAATGGTGAAGTTTCTACGCTAGAGGAGTGGCGCGCGTTTTATTGTGAATTTGTTTGCGGGCTGCGCAGAGTGCATGTCTTGCCCAATGGTCAGTGGGCCATCTCGCTCCCGCTTCCACAGAAACAAACCAGATGGAAACCACTCTCTGCCATACGCCACAATAAAGCGTTTCGCTTGTGATCCGATATCGCTACACTATTGGCTAAACCACCATGAACTAAACTCCAAACAAACAAATCTGACCCCACCTACCTGCTGTTCTACCTATCTCATCCGAGCCGGTCCCATCACGCAGTGGATGACGCGGGCCCTGAGATTTATAGTGGAAACCTTTCCCTGGTTTCCTCACAGCACTCCCCAGCCAGATGCGCCTACCCCTCACATATAACACGATGCGATATGCGCAGGCAGCCCATGATGGCTCTTATCAGGTGAGATCTGATCATCTGATAGGCAATCCAATCGGGTCTCTTCCTTTAACTCCTGACCGCCCGGCAACCGTGGGCATCTCCGGAGCGGGGCAGAGAATCGGGGAGAAAAGCCAAAGTAAAATTTGAACCAACAGATAGGCACTGAAGTAACTTACGACTACCGTATACAAGTAGTATTCACGCGGCAGAGCCGAAGTCGGACACACTCCGCAGGGGAGTCGCAGCGGGGGTGCACTGTGGCAAGTATTTTTTGTTACCCTACCTTCGCGAGTGCACTCTTTTCCCCGCCAAATGCCCCTGCTCGCTAACCGCCTCGCTCGTGCCTTGTTCTCGCCGTGCCCCCGCCGAAACCTGTACGGTACCGGTACTTTATCTCTAACCCGGTCGAAGACGCAAACAACGCTTCCCGCCGGATCTGCATATTGCAGGAGCCGTGTGTTATTGGACTAATGAGCTCTGGACTAGCCACAACAGGAGGAAACAGTTTCCAACTCCCGCGGGGACCCGGGGGGTCTACAGGTGCGCTAGTCATGCCGTGTTAACGAAGAGGAGATGCAGATTCCTGATCCGCTTGTTGTGTTCTGTTTCCCGGGGATGTGGGTTTTACTACAGGTGCGGTCGTTGGTTCGTTCCATTCGGTATGGTATCCCCCGCGGTTAGTGTGCTAGGGTAACGCTAAATTCCCCCTACCGGGAGCTATGGCAATTATTTTGAGAGGTGACGTTTTTACGGCAGTGTTAGAGGGAGGCGCTATTTACTGTAGGTAGGCGAAAATGGTGGAGTTGCTATTCGGAAGTGAGGAGGGGGACTCGCTTGGATTGGGGGTAAGGTTTAATAAACGCCGCGTGGGTTAGCGTGGGTGACGGTAGCCCTGTCTTATGATAGTGATGGCGTAGTCGTATATAAGTGGTGCATAGCTGCCTCCTGGCTGCTTGATGGGAGCTTGAAAGTATCGTGTTAAAGCTGTTATAGTGAGATTATCAAGGGACATGTGGGATAGAAAACTTGGGGAAGGAGGGAAAAAAGCCACTTGAAGCAACGGCTTAATGCTGGTATCATTGGTATTTATCAGGTATGCCGTAAGGCGAGTCGGTACTTTTACTATTAAAGGAGACATGTTCTTGGCTCACATGCCAGTCCAGTATTGCAGGGCACAGCACGGTGCCTTTTGTTTTAGAGTAATTAAAGATTATTACATTTCCTCACGTGATCCACTATTAGATTATCAGCGTATCTGGCCAGCGGAGTTGCGACTTTTATCGCAGCTACTATTGGGGTCCAACACTTGTACTAGCCGCCTATTCCACCTCGGGTAGGCATCGCTCCTTCTTAGGTGGGCTTGTCTCTGAGTGCGGAGGTGGTTCATTACATGGGCGAATACGACCTAGGCTGAGTTTGATAGATACGGATGGAATTGCAAGCCTGGAGTTTTTAAAGTCCTTAACCTAAGGTAGTTGCCACGGTTGTGCCCAGTCCAGCGCTGAGATATGGTGTCGTGGATAGCTTGAGGACCCTATCCCGGTGAAATCCGAAGTCAACCCTTATAGCGTCTTGTATTACTATCGCCAATCATAACAACACCAGCGGTCAATATATACAAGTTTCCTAGTCCAGGGCAGCCTCCAGATGTGCAGCATTTCAATATTCCATCCTCGCTCTCATGCCAGCCTACGTTCCAGAGATACCTGCCATTCTGCCATTCCAGACACGAGAGTCATTTACATCACCATTCCCATACCAATACCAACAATCACAATGTGACTTAATTCCCTTGGAAAACCGCCACTGACAACACTCCCACCCGTCCTTGCATTTGAGTATACCAAATAGAAGGAAGCAAACCAAAGGAAAGACAAGAGAAAGGCCAGCCTCATTAAAAACCTGCCAGGTTGAGACAGGGAAAAAGAGTACTACTGTACATGACTGTAAGGAAAGAACAAAAGAAAGTAAACAACCATAGTAGATCATATGTATTTCATACCCAATCCTTGAACATGCTTCCAATGTGAATCCCGTGAGAGTGCCTGGGTCACAGTGGGTGATCCACATGCCATGAATGTACTTGATTCCAAGGAAAGACTGGCGTGATACCTCCTGAGCCATATGTTCGGGGAGTTGTCCGCGATTTCCAAGATATTCGTTCAAGTCACCATCTCCCATGAGTTCTATGAAGATATAAATGTGGGAGCTATCTTCATGGCATTCGATATAAGAAACAATAGTGGGATAGCTCAATGGATTAAAAGTAATTCTCCACCATGGTCATGATCACCATCATCATCATTGATACATAGGATACTCACATGATTTAGTTTTTCGAGAATCTCAACTTCTTTTCGCACCCCAAGTTGTCTCTTACCGCTCTGAGCAACCGGCTTCTTTTGGATCGATTTCACAGCAAGTACATCTCCTGTTCGTGTGTAGACGGCTCTCCTGACTGTGGCAAAGGCTCCTGTTCCAATATTGTCCTCGAACCTATGCCTTTCTCCACCATCCCATCCTTCGTTATTCATCAGGCACCTGAAAGGGGTTGGAGCTATTTCTGATGCGAGTCTAATACCCTCACAATCTTTGTTCGGCATTTGGCCGGGTTCACGAGAAATCACACTGCTTGTGGATAGAGAATATTGGTTGTCTGTGTTCTCTCTGCCATCCGCTCCTCGTCCGCCGAGTTTGGCATAATCGGCCCTAGTCCCACTTGTCGACATGTGGCGCAACAACACATCTTGCGGGTATACTTTGGCTGGATTTTGGGTGGTGAAGAAGGAGGCGGCACGGGAAATAGCACGAAGGGCGCAAAGGACACCCACTAGGGAATTTCTGTGAATGGCTGAGGGTGCGATTCTATAGCCATAAGAGAGTCTTCGGGGGGGGGGGACAAGGGGCTCGGAGGAACCTTTCGTTAGGCGAAGCTTGGACGATCGTGTCATTAGGCGAAGATTGTGAAAGCCGAGATCAAGTGACAACATTTGCCTGAATTCAGCGGGAATTATGAGGATTTGCTTCTGGCCCAAGTCGCACCGTCAGAGCCCAACTGTGACTATTACTCAGTGCGCGAGGTTGAGCTTCTGTAGCTGCCAATCTCATGGTAACATGGCATCTGGATATAGCCGTGATAATGTGTGGTCAACGGAGCTCCTCATATCCACCTAGCGTGAAATCCACCATGTCAAGTCTGTCACGTAACTTATGTGTTAGATTGATTAGAGAGGTGTGAGTATTTGCAAGGAGGGATTGTTTTTTGGAGTGTTCTTGGCACCTAAGATTAGCTGAACCAGCGAACCTGATTTGACAGACCCCCGCTTTTCTTTCCTTCACTATCCCTCTTCTCTTCCGCCCCCAGCTCCCAGGAGTATCACCAATCAAGCATACTCAGCAACTCCTCCTCTTAACAGGACCAGCGATAGAGGAGTTGGAGATGTCTCAATATACCATCAACGATAGCAGCAACTGCCTCAATATTACGAACTCTTATAATACTGTGTCGAATTACTATACTGTCGGCGATGATCTGGCTCCGCTCCTAACGTGGCTGTCACCCCTGGATCCCGGCTTACGACATTCCGACATCCAAGAGCGCCGTGTCAGCAATGTCGGGGAATGGCTCATGAGGACTGAGGAATTTAGAAGATGGTGCAGATTGGGTGGGGGAGGTGAATATGATAAGGCGGTTCTGTTTTGTTATGGAAACCCTGGGGTCGGAAAGACATTTATTAGGTAACGAGGATTTTTTCGCACGAGAGAGAAGTGAGCTGGTCCTAACAAGCTGCGATGACAGTTCGCTGGTAGTGGACAAGCTATGCGATCAGACGGGAGAACAGAACACGCCCGTTACGTGCTTTTACTTCGACTTTGCGGCGCGAAAGGAGCAGAGTGCTACTAGTATGCTGGGTTCCATACTGAAACAGGTCATCGATGGAACGGAAAGGGTTCCGGAGGATATTTGGCGGGCCCTGCAGAAGCAGAAGAAGGCCGTTAGTGGACGCAAACCTCAACTCGGCGATATTGTGAAAATTCTGCAACTAATAACCTCCTCGCAGCCCACATTTATGGTCATAGATGCCCTTGATGAATCTACGGCCGTACAGCGATTTAGGCTTTTTGATTCGTTGAAACAAATCCTTGAGACGTCCCCGGGCGCTCGAATATTTGTGACCGGAAGGCCTCATATTTGCCCAGAGATTGAAACACGCCTCGCTGGATGGGTGACATGTGTATCCGTTGGTCCTGCCAGCGAGGATATCGTCCGGTTCCTTCGTGTTCGACTGAGCGAGGACGAAACACCTGATGCCATGGATGAAAGTCTGAAGGCAGAAATTCTGGAGAAGATTCCCGGAAGCATATCGGATATGTGAGCGGCCATGGTGTTGAGAACCCAATCCCGCATTACCGGCTAATATATATATTTAGGTTTCTGCTCGCTTCCTTGAATATCGAAGCAATCTTGCAGGAATCGACGATATATCGCAGACGAGAAAGACTCAGCAAAATGACCGACGGGTTGGGGTTAGAGGGTGTCTATGGTGCAACAATTGAGCGGATAAGGGTGCAGAGTGGGGATAAACCGAGACTTGGGATGGGGGCTTTGATGTGGATTAGTTATGCGGAACGGCCGTTGAGCCCGGATGAGCTCTGCCATGCCCTAGCAATCGAGCTGGGCTCTGCGTATCTCAATCCCGGAAACATCCCCTCGATTTCAACATTAGTGAGCTGTTGTCAAGGGCTTATTAGCGTGGATCGGTATGGATTCGGACCGAGAGTGCGACTAACTCATTTTACTCTAAAAGAGTATTTTTCCGCCCATCCCAATATTTTTAATAGACCACACTCGGCAATGGCAGAGATCTGCTTGACATATCTGAATTTCCAACAGGTCAAGGCACTTCCGGCCGATCACTATTACCACCTCCACGGCACTCCGTTTCTAGAATATTGTTCTTTATACTGGGGGGTCCACGCAGAAAGAGAACTCTCGGACCCCTCAAGATCACTCGCCCTGGAGCTGCTTCAGGAGTATGATGGCCACATATCCGCCCAAATTCTTTTAAGAACAGAAGAGTCTCCGTTGTTTCAGCATTCTGATACCTGGTCCCCGTTTAGTGGGTTGCACTGCGCCTCGTTTCTCGGAATTTTTGAGATTGTGGTCTCTTTGATCGACATGGGATGTTGCGATCCGAACGGGGAGGATTTTGTCGGATATACGCCGCTTGCATGGGCTGTCTGGAAGGGACATGAGGAAGTAGTGAAAATACTAGTCGGGCGGAAAGAGGTCAAACCCGACAGGCCAGATATTGACGGTCGAACACCGCTCTCTTATGCCGCGGGGGAAGGATATGAGGAAGTGATGAAAATACTACTCGGGCGAGAAGAGGTCAACCCCGACAAGCCAGACAATGACGGCCAAACACCGCTCTCGCATGCCGCTTGGTGTGGAAATGAGGGGGTAGCGAAAATACTACTCGGACGAGAAGAGGTCAACCCCGACAAGCCAGATAATGGCGGCCAAACACCCCTTTCGCATGCCGCCGACAGGGGACAGGAGGGAGTGGTGAAAATACTCCTTAGGCGAGAACAAGTCAACCCCGACAAGGTAGATAATGACGGTCGAACACCGCTGTCGTATGCCGCTAGGTCTGGGAAGGAGGGGGTGGTGAAAATGCTGCTCGAACGGGGAGAAGTCAACCCCGACAAGCCAGATAATTTTGGCCGAACACCACTCTCGCATGCCGCTTCGTCTGCACCTGAGGGAGTGGTGAAAATGCTACTCGGGCGAGAAGAGGTCAACCCTGACAAGCCAGATATTGCCGGCCAAACACCGCTATCGTTCGCCGCTTGGTATGGACGTGACGCCGTAGTGAAAATACTACTCGAGCGGGAAGAGGTCAACCCCGATAAGCCAGATAATCATGGCCGAACACCGCTCTCGCATTCCGCTCAGTTTGGACACGGGGAAGTGGTTAGGGTCCTACTCTGTCGAGCAGAGATCAATCCCGACAGGCCAGATGATGGCGGCCGAACACCACTCTCGTATGCCGCTGGGAAAAAGTATAGCATTTATATTCCGGGTATATTTGAGGGAGTGGTGAAAATGCTACTCGAGCGGGAAGAGGTCAACCCCGACATGGCAGATAATCACGGCCGAACACCGCTCTCGCATGCCGCTGAGGGCGGATATGGGGAAGTGGTGAAAATACTACTCGAGCTGGAAGAGGTCAACCCCGATAAGCCAGATAATCATGGCCGAACACCACTCTCGCATGCCGCTCAGTTGGGAAAAGGGGAAGTGGTTAAAATCCTACTCTGTCGAGAAGAGATCAATCCGGACAGGCCAGATGATGGCGGCCGAACACCGTTCTCGCATGCCGCTGAGAGCGGGTATGGGGAAGTGATGAAAATACTGCTCGAGCGGGAAGAGGTCGACCCCAACAAGCCAGATAACGGCGGCCGAACACCGCTCTCGTTTGCCGCTGAGGGGAATTATGACGGAGTGGTGAGGGTGCAACTTGAGAATGAAGAGGGCAACCCCGACAGGCCAGATAATGGCGGCGAAATACAAATATCGCATGCTGCTTCGAATGGACCAGCGGAAGTGGTGAAAATGCTGCCCGCGCGGGCAGAAGCCAACCCCGATGGGCCGCATCCTGATGACCGAACACCGCTCTCGCATTGCTCTGGGGAAGGGGCGGTGAAAATACTACTCGGACAGGAAGAGGCCAGCCCCGACCAACCAGATAATCTCGGCCAAATGCCGCTCACGTTGGCATCTAGCCGTGGCCGTGAGAGTGAGACTGCACTGCCACCGCCTCGCAAAGCGGCACCCCTAGCGCCAATTGAGGTTGAAGCGACACCAACTCGTCGAACTTGTCGCTATTTCTTCTTGTTCGCGGCCTGTTGTTCACGGAAGTCGTCATGAGACCCCTCCCCCTTTTCTCCCAGGAACTCTCATGAGATGAGAGCACAGTACACATATATGCTATCACATCCATCTAAAACTCTCTATCTAACTTGGTCGGGTCAAGATTTATGGATTTCTTCACTGTCTGCAGTTCTCAGGGGGGTCTGGTCGTCTGGATGAAAGAGTTCTAATGTTGTAGGCAGGTGCAATGTATCGCTTGCTGTTTTTTCCCGCTCACTTTGTATTCAATTTTCCTCTTGCTGTATATTCTCTCTTGCTCTATTTTTTTTTTGCTTCCGGTATCATACGGATTTTTCTTCTTTTCTTTCTACATTTCCTTTATCCCGTACCCTCTCTCCTACATCATACAGCCGCATTCGTAAAGTTCTCGTACCCTCCCGAGTACCACGAGTAATTAGAAACGCTTTGCTACCCCTCTCTCTTGATTATTCGGTATGATAAATGGGGATAAGGGTTTACAATGTCCCTAGGGGTATATCCGAAAAATAGTTATCAGAAGGCTTCTTGTTGACCTGTTGTTGTAAATAGGTATTGTTCTTGAGGTACAAAGGGGGGTACGAGAATTTTGTGAACGTGGCCGTAGATCAACCGCATATAGAGCTATTGATGGAGGCTCGACGATGGTGCGCAAGTGTTGACGGGAGGAAAGGTTTAGGTGTGTATGTTCTATGGAGGTTGCTAGCTAAGGATCTCTTAAGAGCCTGTTTGGTTGCGACGGAAGAAGGGACAACCGTTCCGTTGTGAAACGGTTTGAAATAGAGAAACGGTTGGTGTCAACTCCACACCTTTTTCTCTCAATGGTAAGCGATTTGTTGCTATGGAGAAAAGCTTTGGTTGCCTTGTGAAAATATTTTCATCAGAGTGCAGCTTTGGTTGAAAACTTCGAGCGCGATCAGATCGTTCCCAAATCCACCTCTCTCTAAGTCAGGACGTATAGGATGCATGGGACGTAGAAAATACGTCGCTTGCATCAGGACGCAACGCCGGCGTTTTTGCTGATGATAGTACATCACAGGATCCCCAGCCTGGGCTGGTCTATCTCCAGGGGCTGGATTGAAGACTGTCGAGACTGGATTGACAGTCAGAAGAAGGGCGGAGGACATGGATCACATTGGAAATTCTTTTGAAACAAATACAATGAGTGAAGGAATTGAAAAGCCTATGTGAATGATTTTGATACGCAATAGAAGTAGAAGCCATGCGCATAGGGATCCGGGCTCATCACCTGAAATCCGTAGTCAACCCTTATAGTGTCTTGTATTACTATTGCCAATCATAACAACAACAGCAGTCAATATATACAAGTTTCCTAGTCCAGCACAGCCTCTAGATGTCCCGCCTCCCAACATTCCATACTTTCTCTCATGCCAGCCTACATTCCAGAGATACCTGCCATTCTGCCATTCCAGACATGAGAGCCATTTACACCGCCATTCTCATACCAATACCAACCATCCCAATAGTGACTCCATTCCCTTGAAAAACCACCACCGACAACCCCTGGGACTTGGTGGCGAGCGAGTGAGCGTGTGTGAGAATTGTCCCACCTCTATAGGGTTTCATAGGTATAGTTAGTTTAACGCTTCCCGTTTGCTCTACCTGAGCCTTTTGTTATAGTATTGAACTAATAAACCTTCATACAGTGCCTTGCTAAGTCGCCTGCATAAGTGGTATCCTCTGCGGAACGATATCGGTGTAATGTCTACCGAAACCTCGATATCAACCCTACCGAAAGCTGCCGAAAACTGCCCCATGACAGGCCGGCAACTACGAAAACACAGCCGGAATGTAAGAATAATTTCCTTCCGGTTCACCTGCTAGCCACTCTAGTTCTCATCACAGCTACAGCCACTGAATCAACACTGCTCACCTAAAAAGAGCCCTCATGGGCACCATTTCTGGATCTGCTGGAACTATACCTCCACCCCCACGCTAGGCAGAACCGCTGATTCAAGAGAAATTGCCTGTAGTGATCAAAGGAGTAACGCCTATCCCGCCAAAGCGAATTTTTCCGCAGGGAAGGGGCCTAGGTTTTAGAAGGTGAGGCTTGAGGGGGTGATGGAAGCCTTTGTATCATAGGTGGGTTCATTGATTGGCTTCGGAGGGGTTATGGTGTAGAATGGAAGGAGGGGGGAAGGGTGTGGGGGAGGGTTCTAGTGACTGTTAAGATGTTTCAGATGTTTCAGATGTTTCTGTGGAGCAACCAGGGAGGCAGCTACTGGAAATTAATTTTCCTATTTCTATTTGTTTATCAGTTTGTGTTGTGTCTGTAATAGCTTGTGAAAAAAACATCCGTAAAAACGGCCGTGGTTTAGTGCTGTGAGGAGGGAAATGACTTGTGTACGCCAAATCAGCTAAAATCCCCGAAACATCAATTAACTCCATGGCCCCTGCAAATAACTCCCTCTTCCACCAAAGTTCTTTTGTGGCCAATGTGCATACTAGATTCCGCTTCACCGGTACGTCCTTGCTATGGCTCGAGCGATTTGCCCAAAAGTAGCTACTAGTGAGATAAGGTTAAGCTGGTAGGATTTTTCGGAAGGCAGCTGGAGGCGGGAGCTGTGATTGTGAATTTGAAGATGCATATTGTTAGGTCTTGAGAGTGGAAGGTATAAGGCTGAGGTTAAAGGGGTTATTATGTGTTCCCACCTAGTCCCTAGAGAGGGTGGGGTACACAGAAGGGGCAAATGTTAAAAAACAGTAATTGAGCACAACATTCCGACGCTTGGAAATACTCCTATACATCATGTGGCTTACTGATCAGTCCCCTCCTTCATTCTTCAAGGGTGTTGGGACGAGGAACGAGTGATGGAGAATGATGGTGTTGACTATAAGCGCCTGAACAGGGAAGCGAGTAACCTAAGGATGGAACGGTAGAATCTGGTGGCATAGGATCGGTGGTTGTTTGCCAGATATGTTGCCTCTTTACTCACTAATTTAACGGTGTTGGGGATAGGCTAATATGCGGGGCTTCTGTGAGCCGAGATTTATGTTTAGGTGTTTACTTTAGCGGAAGGGAGAGGAAAAGGAGAGGGGTTTATAAAGTGCAGAAATCAGATATCGCATGCACATAAACTTGGTTGAGTTTTCCGTTGGGAAAGGGAACCAGAGATGTATTCTTGCCGTGCTCTGCCGGCTCGAGATCTGGTGGATGGGGGCGCGGATATTGTTTCTTAAGGATTAAGCAGAGGGAGGGGAGGGCTAGGATCGAGCTTTTGCTTTCTTCCTTTTGTTTTTTTCAGGGGGTTATTACATCCCATTCTAGATAAAACTGAGGTGAGGAAGACTAACGGCATTGGTCGAGGGTTAATTTTTTTTTAACACAGTAGATTTAGACGGTTGGGTGAGTTAGATTCAGCTTTTTGGGGAAGCTGTTCCTCTAGTAGTCTGAGGGACTGGCTAGGGAGTTTCTGATAGCGGCTGGGTGTCTCGAAGTATTGCAATCAATTATAATTCTCCGGCGCCGAAGGGGGTCTGGTCGCTCCGGGAGGTTTTTTTTTGGGACTAAAGGTTATGTGAGTGATGCGGTATGATGGCCTACCAAGAGGTGTATGATACACGAACTTTGAGTGGCTGTTGCCCGCCTGTTGTCCTATCATACATTTTTTACTCTACCTCCATCCACCACATTCATCCAATGACTAGTCTGAGATCGAGAACAAGTGATAAAGAATTACTGCTAACCATACCCGGCTCAATCTGGCTCTAGCCCCGCCTATTATCTTCAAGCGACTCAAGCCTGTAGCTTTCGGAGGCCGGCCCAGCTGCGGCCCATGGTTGGGCTCTATCAGGCTGGCTTGCCAGAGGGGTTGGATGTAAACCGACTCCGGAAGCTCGACAGACTTCATTGTTTTGAGCAGCACCCCCGAATCCCACCAGCCTATATTGGCATAGTATCCAGCTTATAACTTACGGGATTACAAATCGGAAAGAAAGACCTTGTATAGTTATTGTGGTTAAAGAAAAAGTGCGAGAATTTGTTTCACACAATGCTGCATGAATGAGGACAACTGAAAGATTGTTCAAAGGTTTCGGGAATTAGAATTCTGTATACTACTAACCTTGACTTTCAATGGCGTCGTGGGAAATAAGCCACAAAGTTAAAAAGCTTTATCCTTTGAGTACCCGTTTTTTCCCGTTTGAAAAGAGAAAAAGGTGTCTGCAACACGATCTCGAGTTATAGTTTCTATACTTTGACTAGGTCCCCTAGTTTTTATAAGAAATCGGGAATCCATCTTTTTTACTCATATTGGTCCATCTGCATCTCACGAATAACCTTACTCGCTCGCGAGGCCTTACTCACAACAAAAATCCAGAGGACTTGCAAAACTCTACCTCCGCGAAACAAGCCAAAATCCCCTAGACGACAAAATGACTTCCGAAGGAGAAAGTGGCATAGTGTCACTTTCTGAATCGAGCTCGGAACAGCAGAAGATATATCAAGTAGCGGATCTATTCTCCGGAATAAACCGCTTTATCTATGGCACTGAACACACGCTCGAAGATCTCGAAAAGGTGCTGGAAGTCGCAAATGGAAGTATGGAGATTTTGAAGAAGGACATCGAGAACGCCGAACAAGCACTACTGGAAGAGAAGGGCCTTCTGCGCCGTTTGGTGATTGCGAAAATGTTAGCGATACGTCTGGCTGGGGGGGCAATCGGTGAGGGTGATTGGGGGAAAGGTGGGGAAGCAGAGCTGGCGGGGACTGGGGCAATTATCGAGGACTGTGGTCAGGCTATAGAACAGGAGTTAGAGGTCGAGACGAAGAAGGAGGAAGGAAAGTACAGGGAGAGGGAGGAAGATCTCAGGAGAGCGGAAGGGAAGATGGAGAAAAGAGAGGAAGCTCTAAAGGAAAGAGAAGAAGAGTTGAAAAGATTTGCCCAAGAAGAAGAGGTGCGGAGGCAAGCCAATTCGACGGAGGAAGCGGCGAAGAAAGGAGAAGAGGAGAGGTTGAAGAAAGAAGCTGAAGAAATAATACAACAACGAGAAGCGGATGTGGAAAAACGAGAGGAAGAGATGAGCGGATTGTTGGCAGGGATCCTGAGCGAAATGGAGGAACGTAAAAAACAGGATGAAGAGATGGCCAGCCAACGAGAAGAGGAATTGGATAAACGGGAAGCGGAGCTTAACCAGCGTATCGAGGAAGAGGAGAAGAGAAGGGAGGAGCAGAGATTGGAGGATGAGGAGAGGAGCAGATCTGAAGAACAGGAGAAAAGTTTGAAGGAAGAGCTGAGGAAGCTGAAAGAACAAGAACCTAAGGGACGAGCAGGGGAGGAATCAAAGAGGGGGGAGGGTCGGGGGCGGCGTGTGGAGGACACCAAGAGAGGTGGCAGAGTGAGTGGGCCGGGTAGGAGAAGGGGTAAATGATGTATGACCACAAGCTATCACCCGAAGGCAATTCCGAGGCCTTTTTCGAACAATGTCTCGCTAATTCAACTACTTCTAATGCCAGGCTCTAAGATATTTTCTACATGATTTCAAATATGCTTTCTCTAAACTAGCTACGGTTAAGCGCAACTCCAGCACGTACTGTACAGTTAGGTGGCTAGCTAGGGGGAAAAATTACGATATGAACGATACTGGCAAAATACTCAGAAATGCAGAGGAACTGAAATTATAGTGACCGAGTTTGAACTTCAAACCTCTATTAATCACCAATCCTGACCTCCGAGTACGTTTTGATGATCCAACTAGACAAATCTTTCCATCACCATAAAGTATCGATAGTCGTGAATCAGCATTTTCACATGTGAAGGCTTCCAAAGCTACAGCATGAACTCGGGGCGTCAGAAGGCAACACCGAGCCCTAATCTCTGGAGGACGGTAGAGTGGGCGGGTCGGTGGTAAACTGGGTGGTGATTGACAGAGGCGTGATTGGTAGAATTGCTATCAAGACCGAGCTGGGGGGCAATTTCCTGGCGGTCGCCTGAACTCAGGGCCCGAGTTACACAATCGCTTACCTTAAGTCTATCAATGGTGCGGAATAAGTAGTAATACTGTATCAAATTATGTAGTACTAGACACAAATCCCTTCTCTACCTGCTGAGAGAGTACGAAAAAGGCCACTCACTTATTTTATTTGTGCTATCACTTTTAAAAGGCCTATGCATACCACCGGAAGTAATGAGCTCGGATTGGCCCTTATCAAGATTTAGGTTCTCACTTGATGACAATCACAAGCTTCGAAATTGTGTGCTGTCGGCCCCCTCCCCACCCACAGAATTAAAGGCTCGAATCCCCACCGCCCCCATCACCTCTGCTGCATATTGTAAAATTTGCAATACGAAACTCGTGTTTCGGTCACCAGACACTTTTCCCGATATCTGTCAGCTGGCGTTTGCTGGTTGGTCCAAGATGCCACCGACACTAAATCCCATGCAGTCGCCCTCGCAAAGGCGCAAAGCACTAGGAAAACGGCACGGGTTGGTGCAGGTGAGGAATCCTTGTTTGCCTTCGCACTCTGTAATTGTCTCCTGCAGAGTTCGTTCATTTGTGACTGTAACCGCTTTATAAATTTTATGCTCAAGGCGCAGTTCGTGAGGTATACTCGACTATCAATTACTCACTACGAGCTCAGACCCCTTATCCTCGTGCTGGGGATACTTTCTGTGCATTCCGGGTCTCTCGGTGCACTATGGTATCGCGGTAGTTTAACTTGGATACCCGGATACCCTTACGTATACCGTAAAAACCTTTTCGATCCGTTGTCCCTGGCAAATCTATAACATCCCGATTCAGAGACAAAGGCTCACGTGAAGTGTTAGCGCTTTCGTGACACGGTATATCCTGAACTCTCTGCATGCAATGGATCTCGTTACCTGGCTTTTGCGATTCCGTTACCCTGCCAGACCAGGACCATCACGGGCTGATGTGGTGATTCCCACAGATATTCCGCTAGCGAATCGCAGGTATTTTTACGGTACTATGCATTGGGGCATCGGAAAACTTGAGAGCTGGCACCAACCGGCGCATCGTATCACACCGGTCGAGCAGCGGCACTGAGTGCACCACTTGTGCCCTACTCGAGTACAGTATATCACACCTAGACCCACTTGTGCCGACGGGATGGGGCCATATAAGGTTTGCCAATGCCATCATTGCCCCACCCTGTCTAGTCGCAATCCGCCGAAGCAAGGCATTAATCAACCTGGGGTTGCCCGATCCTGGTGTTGCATATTAGTAACCTACAGTACTCGAGTAAGTGCGGAATCAATCCTTGTAAGAAATTTATGTGGTATGGTGCCGGGCATTTGAAATCAGCCCTCATGGGTAATTCATTTTGCTTACATAATACACATAAATAGTGGGGCTTGGCAAAAGTAACTTCGAAAATGACCATACATGGGTAATTCGGAATTTTACTATCTCCACTAATATTGCTTTGATTGAAAATTGGAAAACATAGAATTAAAGAGGAGTGTCTTCTGAACACTTCTATGAAGCCACATCTTCTCAAAGATGTGGTGGTGGTTGAAAATTTTCGAGAATTATTCTTGTGTTAGTTTTCGGTTGATTTCAAGTGCCCGGCACCATATCATACATACCCCGCACTTAGTTGGGGGGAGCTAGATAAATGAATTTTCTTTGTTATTCGGAAAAACTTAGATTGCGATCATTGGGAATCACTCGCGGTGGAAATCAGGCAGATGGGGAAAGGATAATATATGGCTAGAAAAACTCAGAGGAACTGCAGGATTGAGGGGTAGAGATAATTGTTCGAATAGAGTTATTCCTCCTTCCCCGGCGACCCCAACGGGGGTGGTTGGTTGGCAATGCACTAGAGATGGTGAAAATTGCTAGAGTTTCTGGGGGGCTCTGATGTGGGGTGGTTGATGGAAGTTCCGGGAGTGTTGCCGATCGTTTCATTTGTTCTGGAGTTGACACGACTTGCGGAGAAGGCCCCCCTCCTAGTTATGATCTCGTCTTTCGTAACGAGAGGGTGCAGAGGAAAGGGGGATCCTAGAGGCATGGAGACATGTATGGTGATCCAGAGGAGGAGGGTCAGGATCCTATTACCATGTTTGGTATAGTGCGGAGCCCTGCACTTTCTGTTGGTCTAGAGTACGAGATAAGATAAAGAAGTTTATGAGCACATCTTCCCTACACTATTTCCAGGCACTGAGTGAATCGGCTCACTACTGCGACTCGATTTTCTAGACAAACAAAGAAGCAGCGGCTTAGCCCCCGACACACCCAGCAGTAAATTTGTTAGTGAATCAAGGGTGGAGACGGCCCGGCGGGGCCGAATGCGAGGGGTTTTGTGGTAATTTTCCCTCTTCTGGTGGGAATTGGGGAGTCTGGCAATGGAGGCTTCTTGAACAAACCAGGGTTTTTTTCGTCTGAGGTTTAAAGTTACTGTAGTACTGCATAGTCCTCTCATATAAAAATAATTTAAAGAACTAAAAATGCACTTTTCCCAATCAAACTAAGTATGAAACACGGTCGGATAGATATCCCCGGACTGCTTTGTTACACTGAAGATTTTTGATGCGCAGATACATATTTAATGATAATGGTAGGCCTTAAATGCTGCTCAGGTAACAGGCAATCCGCCACCACACCTCGCCGACAGATCGATATAGTTCTGACTGCGATTCCTTAGATTACTATACCCACAAGTCACTACCCGCTCGATTTTAGTCATCGTGGCTTTCCCACATGTGTTTGGGGTACGGCATTATGCTCTCTATCATATTAAATAGTCCATACCATTCTTACTCATTCACGAGCTGAGGATAGCTCTCAGAATAAGCTCGCATGAAATTTCGGTCTTTCGAAAGTTTCACCTTTCAGGGCGTTTGGTTGGAATGGGCTTAGGTAAGCGCCCTTTTACACGTTTTCGGCCCAAGACAAAAATCAGCAAACGAATGAGAACTTCGCACTTCACTAACTGCACTCTATCCACGTGTGCTTTTAGTCTCTCAATTCTTCCGTACACATTCAAGGTCCAATCTATCCCATGGACCGATGAGACATGCAGATTCCGCACCTTCCATTAACGGAAGGTGGTGCCTATTACTAAACAACCGACTGATATCAAAATCTGCAGAAAAAGCAACCGCT